>ERZ857827.2673-NODE-2673-length-12545-cov-10.865492_pt1 | contig 12545 bp, 10 predicted proteins | sample MGYA00519761_ERZ857827 | MGnify/ENA primary metagenome ERZ857827 (study PRJEB31778, sample SAMEA3449370) | human gut metagenome | biome: human gut; feature: human-associated habitat; material: faeces | place: United Kingdom | collected 2010/2012 ... | reverse complement strand
CAAAGGTAGGTTTAGGGAACATGCGTGTCAAGGCGGAAAATAGAATGGTTACTATTATGTTTATTAAAAATACTATATGTCTTTGTTTGTTGTATCTCCGTTTGTTAATTCCCAAAACAGCATAGTACCAGAAAAGTTGTGTTCGAGAGCTTCTGCTGTCTTATCTTTTAAGTTTATTTTCACATCATTGCTTATTATATAGGCTCGTGCAAAATATTGAGAATTGCTATTGACAGCTATTTGTGGAATCCCCTTTCCTCTAATTTTATTGTCTACTTTTTCTCGTGATTTAATTTTGCCGTCAAGAAGATCGGGCACTAAATCAGTATTATTTTCCAAGCCTATAACTCTCTTGATTTTTTTAAATACCTGTACAGGGATACTATCAAATATACCAACACCTAAATCTATAAATGTATACATCGTGTGCCCATTAGGGGCGTTATAAGTATATAACCACCATTTGAATTGATTTGCATTTGAATTATTGCTTGCGTGATTATTGGTATTTGACATTGCTTCTATTAGCATTTCATATAGATCTGGGAAAGGTTTATTACTTCCAAACACATGTTTTGTTCCTAGTATACATGCGTTTTTTGCTATATCTGATTGCACTTGATAATTGCTTTCTTGATGGAACAAATTAGTATCACTTTTGTGTGCAGATTTTAAAACCTTTGTTGCTTTTACATGATTATAAAAGCCAGACTCTGTAAATAATTTAAGAAGTTCTGGATCTGTAGGTGCATTTCCCCTAATGCGTCCTCTTTTTCCTAAAAACGACTCATCATTAGCACATGCGGCAAGTAATGCTATTGCATCTGAAGATAAAGCTGTTATATGTGACAAATCACATTGAACCTTTTCCTTATTATGCAATAACGATTTGCATTTTATGAAATATTCTAGAATTTCATTTGTATTATCTATGAATGAAAAGTTTTTAGGAACCTCTAGTTCTACATAAGCTTTACGTTCCCATTTCAGTTGTTCCACAAGTCCTCTTCGTCTATTTTCAAGACGATGCCTACGGCGCAACTTGTAACTTTTGCTTTGACGCTTCATTGTGCGCCTCATTCGTTTGAGTTGATAACGCCGTCTTTTAATCTCTTTTTTGGTTTTATAATTCACGAAATTACAATTTAACGATAATGTTATAATTTATTAAACGCTGTTCTATAAGTGCATTATTTTACCATATCCACTTTGGGGCATTTAGTTATTTATACTACAAAAGTATAAAAATAATCCGGACCATTGAATATAATTCACTATATTTGCATTATAAAATTGCATCTAAGAATGAAACTAAATAAGATAAAGGCAGTTTTGTCGGACAAAGGCATTTCTCAGACGTGGTTGGCAAAAAAACTGGATAAGAGTTTTAGTATGGTTAATGCCTATGCTTGCAACAGAATCCAACCTAACTTGGAGACACTGCAACAAATAGCAGAGATTCTTCAAGTTGACTTAAAAGATCTGATAACAGATAAGGATGAACGAGAATGATATTCTGTGGGCATGTGTTATCTTTTTGGCGTATAACTTCTGATAATGCAGAAATATAGGAACGACTATGACTCCGGAAGAAAAAGCTAGGCAAAAGATAGATCTGTGGTTTGCCGAAGCAGGTTGGAAGGTAATCAATAGAGAAGATTATGAACCGACTTGCACGGCTGTCGCAATAAGGGAAGGGTTGCTAAAAGGTAATCTTGAGGCAGATTATTTCCTTTTCATTAACGGAAAGGCTATTGGTGTGCTTGAAGCTAAAAGAGAAGAAATAGATCCTTTTTCCAACAATGTTTGCGAACAGGCTGTATTATATGCTAAAAGTGTTCCCCATATCTATCAGGCATATCAGAAGCCATTGCCGTTTATCTTTACTTCAAATGGCAAAGAACTGTTTTTCTGTGATTTTCGCGAACAAAAGCAAAGTTTTAAACAGATAATGGCTATCCCTACTCCTTATGAGTTGGTCAAGCAGTTAGGAATAAGTGATTATTTCGCAGGACTTCCCTCTTTGCAGAAAAAAGGATTACGTGATTGTCAGTATGAGGCAGTTACTGAACTGGAAAAAAGTTTCAGGAGTGGGCAGAATCGCGCCTTGATGGTTTTGGCTACAGGTGCAGGTAAAACATATACAGCATGTCTTGCTGCATATCGTCTTCTTTCATATACTCCAATGAGAAGAGTGTTATTTCTTGTGGACAGAAATAACCTCGGGAAACAGGCAGAGGGAGAATTTGGTACTTTTCGGCTAACAGAAAATGGAGATGCATTCAATACAATATTTACAGTGAATCGTCTTCGTTCCTCTTCTATACCATCTGATAGTAATGTCGTTATTTCAACAATACAGCGTCTTTTTTCTTTTCTGAGAGGAGATACTATTGAGGATAATGACAATGATGATGATAATGAGCCTACAGAAGAAGTTGTATTACCTCCTAATCCCAATTTACCACATGATTATTTTGATTTGATTATCATAGATGAGTGTCACCGCTCCATTTATGGGAATTGGCGTAAGGTATTGGAATATTTTGATACAGCCAGGCTTGTTGGATTGACAGCTACACCAATTCCTGAAACAATGGCATTCTTTAACAATAATCGCATAGTCAACTACACATTGGAGAAAAGTATCGTTGATGGTGTAAATGTAGATTGCCGTGTATATCGAATCAAAACTCAGGTTACAGAAAATGGCGGCGCTATATTAGAAGGAGAAAAAATCAAAGAAGAAACGCGATATACCGGAGATGTAAAAACCATTTCCAATAAAGAAACGAAGACATATACCAATAAAGAACTAAACAGAAGTGTCATTAACCCTGCGCAAATAAAACTTATTCTCTCCACTTATCGCGATGTCGTCTATACCGAGTTGTTCAATGATCCACAACGAGAAGCAAATTTTGACTATCTGCCAAAGACTTTGATCTTTGCTCTAAATGAGACTCATGCCAGCAATATCGTACAGATAGCTAAAGAGGTATTTGGACATACAGATGACCGTTTCGTGCAAAAAATAACTTATTCCGCGGGCGATAGTAATGAATTGATACGTCAGTTCCGGAATGATAAGGATTTCAGAATTGCCGTAACTTGCACATTGGTAGCAACTGGTACAGATGTTAAGCCTCTTGAAGTATTGATTTTCATGCGTGATGTAGAATCTTTACCGCTCTATATACAGATGAAAGGACGTGGTGTACGCACAATTGGAGATGAGCAGTTACGGAATGTTACCCCAAATGCGTTTAGTAAAGATTGTTTCTATTTGATAGATGCCGTAGGTGTTACTGAACACGAGAAAACAATACCTACGATAACTGATGAGCTGACTACAAAGATTATTACTCTTAAAGAGCTGTTGGAACAGATTACCCATGGTTACCTTCCTGACGAGCATCTGAAACGTCTTGCTGCAACACTTTCCAGAATATACAACAAAGCTGACAATTCACAGCGAACTGAGTTCATACGTTTAGCAAATGACGACATGAAAGAACTTGCTTCAAGGATTTACGAAGCATTTGAAAACAATATTCTGCCGCCATTCATAAGTACTAAAGAGCCTAATAACGAACGGAAAGGTTTAGTAGCTCCGCTTGCAAATCATGCAGATGCGCGTCGATATCTGCTTATTCTTGCTGCCGGGTTTGTCAACACACTAATGCCTGGTGAAGACACGCTTATATCTAAAGGTTTTTCAATAGAAGAAGCTAAAAGTACCACAGAAGCCTTTGAAGATTTTTGCAAAGAACATAGTGATGAAATAGAAGCTCTACGTATAATTTATAATAATGAAGGTGAGCCAATTACCTATTCAATGCTAAAAGATTTGGAAAACAAACTCAAGATGGCTAACAATCATTTTACTTCCAAGCAATTATGGAACTCATATGCCATTTTGAATCCAAATAGCGTTCGACGTTCTTCTACAAAAGAGGAGAGCGATGCTTTGACTAATATCATACAGCTTGTACGTTTTGCTTTACGCCAGATTGAGCGGTTAGATAGTGTTGTTTCCACTTCTAAACAGTATTTCAATCTATGGTTAGGACAAAACCAGCGCGAAATAACAGATAAACAACGTGAAGTTATCAGTCGTATTGTAGATTATATTGCTTCCAACGGAGCTTGTACAATCAAAGAGATTCGTGAAGATGATGCAACTCAGGCAGCACAGATGATCCGTGCCTTTGGCAATATGCAGAAAGCTAACGAAGCTTTACAGTCTCTATATACATTTGTAGTTTTAAGAAAAGCAGCATAATAATGACAACCATACAAATAATAGATAGGATAAGATTAAATCGAACTGGTTTGCAAACAAAAGATGCTGATGGGCGATGGGTCAATGTACATAAGCAACAAGGGGATTTAGATGGCGCATGTTCTATTTATTCCCTTGTGATGGCAATGCTATGCCAAGGGATGATTGAAGAGCAAGATATTCAACTATATAAATTCCCCGATAGGCGTACTCCTAAAGGCAAATTCTTATACTATTTTTTCTATGAACAAGGTTTTATTCAAAATGGTTATAACTATACAGCATTAGCACGTGAAATCAATGAACAGCCATTTGAAATTAGGGCAATACACAAAAGGCCAAGATCTAATGATGATAGGATTGAATTGATAAGGCAATTCGTAAGCCAGAATACTCCAGTTATAATCTCGACAGAATTCAATGATGGTGCACATGCTTTATTGGCTATAGGAATAGAAAGCGATGAAAATGACATCATAACTAAAATTTTCTGTCTTGACCCTGGAGCTACATCTCCAAAAGTATCCCCGTGGAATTGTTTTATTGATGTGTCAAAAGAAGGCAAATCGCAATATCCATTCTATTATGTAACTGAAATAAATACTTATAAAGTCACATTAGATGACATGCTTATAATAGAGCATAAAAATTTTGATTAAAATTATGGCAGCAAATAATACAACAGAGCAATCGCTCACCAAAAAAGTTTGGAATCTGGCAACAACCCTTGCCGGACAAGGTATCGGCTTTACTGACTATATCACACAGCTTACCTATCTTTTATTTTTGAAGATGGATGCTGAGAATGTAGAAATGTTTGGAGAAGAATCAGCAATACCATCTGGTTATCAATGGAGTGATTTAATATCTCTTGACGGTCTGGATTTAGTAAAGCAATACGAAGATACTCTGAAACAGCTGAGTGAACAGGAAAACCTTATCGGTACAATTTATACAAAAGCACAAAACAAGATTGACAAGCCAGTCTATTTAAAAAAAGTCATTACCATGATTGATGAGGAACAATGGCTGATCATGGATGGAGACGTGAAAGGTGCTATCTACGAAAGCATCCTTGAGAAGAATGGACAGGACAAGAAAAGTGGTGCCGGTCAGTATTTTACTCCACGCCCGCTCATCAAAGCAATGGTAGATTGCATAGCTCCACAAATTGGAGAAACAGTTTGTGACCCGGCCTGCGGCACCGGAGGTTTTCTCTTGACTGCATATGATTACATGAAAGAACAGTCTGCCAGTAAGGAAAAACGTGATTTCTTGCGTAACAAGGCACTGCATGGTGTAGATAACACACCATTGGTCGTAACGCTTGCTTCCATGAACCTATATTTGCATGGTGTGGGAACAGACCGAAGTCCGATTGTTTGTGAGGATTCATTGGAGAAGGAACCATCCACCCTTGTAGATGTAATACTTGCCAATCCTCCTTTCGGCACCAGACCGGCAGGTTCTGTGGATATTAACCGTCCGGATTTCTATGTAGAAACGAAGAACAATCAGTTGAACTTTCTTCAACACATGATGCTGATGCTCAAAACCGGAGGTCGTGCAGCCGTAGTATTACCAGACAATGTCCTTTTTGAAGGTGGTGCTGGAGAAACAATTCGCAAGAAGTTACTCTCAGACTTCAACTTACACACGATACTTCGTTTGCCTACAGGTATTTTCTATGCACAAGGTGTAAAAGCAAATGTATTGTTCTTTTCCAAAGGTCAACCAACAAAAGAGATTTGGTTCTATGATTATCGTACTGACATCAAACATACGCTTGCTACTAATAAATTAGAGAGACATCATTTGGATGATTTTGTCACATGCTATAATGCAGGAAACTTAAAAGGACGCAAAGAGATATATGATGCAGACAATAATCCTCAAGGGCGTTGGCGTAAATATCCTGTAGATGATATTCTCACTCGTGACAAGACAAGCCTTGATATAACCTGGATAAAACAAGGAGGAGAGTCTGATGATCGCTCCTTGGCAGAATTGATGGCTGACATAAAAGAGAAAAGTAAAACTATTAGCTCAGCAGTTGCAGAACTTGAGAAGCTGCTTGCAAACATAAATGAAGATTAAGCATATGAAGAATAATGACATCGCAAAATCAATAGAACAACAATTCGGAGAAATCATAGATATTATTCTCCAACATAAAAGTAATGCTTCAAGAGCCGTCAATGAAGAGTTGCTACTCACAGCATGGCATGTAGGTGGATATGTATCTGCTAAACTGAAGAGCGAAGAATGGGGAAGTAAGGTTGTTTCTCAATTGTCCGAATACATACGTTCGCAATATCCCGACATCAAAGGATATAGCAAAAGAAGCATATACAATATGGTAATGTTTTATGATGAGTATTCATCAGAAACGTTCATAGCAACAATAAGCCAATATTTGAATACTGAATTTGTGCAGCCAAAAACTGCACAAATTGAAGCAAGAAATCATACACAGGGAACCACTGTAATTGTGCAACCGTTGGCTGCACAATTTGTCCAGCCAGCAATTGGACAAATGCCTAAAATATTGGAGTTAACGACCTTGACTAATCATATAGAAATATTATGCCGATGTAAAAGCAACGAAGAACGGTTGTTTTATATACTCTATGCCAATAAAGAGCATTTAGTAAAACGAGAGCTCCAACGTTGCATTTCTAACCAAACTTATGCAGGATTATTAGGAAGCAAGGACAATATGTCAAAAGGATTACTGGAAAGATATCCTAATGCGCCAGTCATGTTCAAAGACACCCTGTTCGTAGATTTTCTCAACCTGCCGAAAAAGCATAGCGAATCAAAATTAAGAAACGGTTTAGTAGAACACATGAAACAGTTTATTCTTGAACTGGGAAAAGACTTTATATTCATGGATCAGGAATATCGCCTTAATATTGGTGCATCTACATTCAAGGCTGATTTACTGTTCTTTCATCGCGGCTTACAGGCATTGGTCGCTGTAGAATTAAAAAAGACAAAGTTTCATCCTCGCGACCTCGGACAGTTGGAGTTTTATCTGGAAGCACTCGACCGGGATGTAAAACGCTCCAACGAAAATCCGTCTATCGGTATTATTCTTTGCCCTGAAGCAGACCGGGTAGTAGTAGAGTACGCTATGAGCCGGAGCATGAGTCCTACGATGATTGCTGAATACAAACGCATACTCATTCCACAAGAACGCATGCAGCAGCAACTGAATGAGTTCTGCAATCTATTCTTAAACAAAGACTAACCCAAATGGATACAAAAAAATTACGTCAAAAAATATTAGACCTCGCCATTCGCGGTAAACTTGTTCCTCAAGATCCGAATGACGAACCGGCATCCGTATTACTTGAACGCATCAAAGCAGAGAAAGAACGTCTAATAAAAGAGGGGAAAATAAAGCGTAGTAAGAAAACAAATAATGCTTCTGATACTCCCCATTATGAGAACGTTCCGTTTGAGGTGCCAGATAATTGGGCGTGGACAACTCTTGGAGAAATATGTTTATTCTTATCTAGAGGTAAATCACCAAAGTATTCAGATTCAGATAAAACTTATCCTGTATTTGCTCAAAAATGTAATCTAAAAGAAGGTGGTATATCTTTAGAACAAGCACGTTTCTTAGATCCATCTACAATTTGTAAATGGAGTGAGGAATACAAACTAAAAACCGGAGATGTGCTTGTTAATTCAACAGGAACAGGGACAGTTGGGCGAACTCGACTTTTTCACGAAAGTTATTTGAAACATTATCCTTTTGTTGTGCCTGATTCTCATGTTTCTGTTATAAGGACAGCTAGCGAGATTAAATCTGAATTTGTTTTTGCTTATATCTCATCTAAACTTATACAAGAGTACTTGGAAGATAATCTTGCGGGAAGTACCAATCAAAAAGAATTATATATCGGAGTTTTGTCGGATTTATCATTTCCACTTCCTCCTCTTGCAGAACAACAACGCATTGTAACCGAAATAGAAAAATGGTTTTCTCTGATTGACCAAATAGAGCAAGGGAAAGATGATTTGCACAGTATTGTCAAGCAAACTAAAAGCAAAATCCTCGATCTCGCCATTCACGGGGAACTCGTGCCGCAAGATCCGAACGACGAACCAGCCATTGAGTTATTGAAACGCATAAATCCTAGCTTCACACCTTGTGATAACGGGCATTATCCGCAGTTGCCTGACGGGTGGTGCAAATGCCGATTAGAGGACATAGTTGAATACGAACAACCACAAGCCTATATAGTCAATTCAACTGATTATGACGACAGATATTTAACCCCTGTTTTAACGGCAGGGAAGTCTTTTGTAATAGGATATACCAACGAAACAGAAGGCATTTATCAGAATACGCCCTGTATCATTTTTGATGACTTCACCACAGATTCTAAACTCGTTGATTTTCCATTCAAGGTGAAATCATCTGCTATGAAAATCTTAAAAGTAGCAGATGATATAGAAATTGAATATGTTGCTATGTTTATGAACATAACACGGCTCATTGGTGACACTCATAAGCGTTATTGGATTTCAGAATACTCTAAACTTTGCATACCAATACCACCAAAAGAAGAACAAAAGCGTATAATCAATGCAGCAAACGCAATGTTTGAAAAACTTGATGCAATAATTGAGAGTTTATAAATTCTCCATTATTGCATCCAATTTACTATGCATTGAATTTATCACAGTTACAATTCTTACTTGTTCATCATAAGGAGGTACGGGTACTTCTATTGCCTTAAATAGCTTCTTATCCAGATGAGGTATTGCCGAACCTACTTTGTTTTCACGCAATGCTTTACGATGCAGGTTTATAACGTGTAAGATGTACTCTGCAAGCATATTTTCATTGATATGTAGTTGCTTGAATGTGCTGCCTTGATAACCTTCAATCGGCGTTCTGAACACTTCACCAGAGTTTTCTCCATCAACCAAAATCAATAGGCTATTGGCTGCTACATATCGCCCATTTGTCAGTGTCTTAAAGTCACGTTCTCCTCTTAGATATTTTACATCAAGATTTGGCATTCCCTTACCGTCAAGTTTCTCTCCATCCGTCAAAGAACATAGCATTTGCATGGGAACTATTGTCCAACTATCAGGCAACTGCGGATAATGCCCGTTAGGTTGCGCTTTATATTGTTATCGTATTCATCAAAAATAAATGTATATGATAACAAGATTCAAAGACTATCTTGCCAAAACGAATTTGGCAAAGAACACCGTAGCATCGTATGTGTGGACGGTGAACTACTTTCTCAGTCACTATGGAGAAGTGAACAAGAAAAACCTGTTGACCTATAAGGGCTATCTGGTGGAAAACTTCAAACCGCAGACCGTCAATCTCCGTTTGCAAGGCATCAACAAGTATCTGGAGTTTACCAAGCACGACAGGCTGAAAGTGAAGTTTGTCAAAGTGCAACAAAAGAACTTCTTAGAGAATGTCATCAGCGATGCCGATTACAAGTTTCTGAAAGCTCAGTTGAAGGCTGACGGTTACGAGGATTGGTATTTCGTAGTATGGTTCATGGCGGCGACAGGTGCACGGGTAAGCGAGTTGTTGCACATAAAGGTTGAACACGTGAAACTGGGTTATCTCGACCTTTACAGCAAAGGTGGCAAAGTGCGCCGTTTATACATTCCCAAAAACTTGCGGAGTGAAGCTTCATTATGGCTGAAAAGAAAAGGTATCACGAGCGGCTATCTCTTTCTCAACCGTTTTGGGCAGCGCATAACGACACGCGGTATTGCCCAACAGTTAAAGCATTTTGCCGATAAATATGGATTGAACCGTGATGTTGTTTATCCTCATTCTTTTCGTCACCGTTTCGCCAAGAATTTCCTTGACCGTTTCAACGACCTTGCTTTATTGGCCGACCTTATGGGACATGAAAGCATAGAAACCACTCGCATCTACCTGCGCCGCACCGCCAGCGAACAGCAGAAAATTGTCGATAAGGTAGTAAATTGGTAATAACGTAGCCTTAGAAGCGCATCTTATCACGCTTCTAAGGCATTTTGAATGTTATCAAGAACGGAAAACAGCTCTTCAATCTTTAACACTATTCTATCTTGTTCTTTTCGTGGCGGTAATGGCATTCCTATTTTATGCAATTCATTGGACGACAACCCTAGCAATCCAATGCCTTTACCTCCTATCCGATTATGTTTTTTCAAGAACCGTAAAACATAATAATAAAATGAGACATTCAAATCTCCTTTAGGACGCAATCTATGAATGTGATTCTGAATGCAGATATTGTAATCAAAATTCCATATTGCAGAACGGCCAACATCTCCGCCTTCACATACAAGTAAGTCACCCTTTTGAACAGTACATTTTTCTAACTCATTATCCCTAAAAGGCATTTGTTTAACAAGAGACAAGTCAAACTGATTCCAATACACATTGGATGTTGTAAGATAGTTTCTCAATACACCTTCTTTGTTTGATGAGTTAAGAGCCTTTCCCGTATTATGATAGAATATATCTCCTAGAATTACATCAATCCAACCAACGGGATAATGCCCGTTATCACAAGGTGTGAAGCTAGGATTTATGCGTTTCAATAACTCAATGGCTGGTTCGTCGTTCGGATCTTGCGGCACGAGTTCCCCGTGAATGGCGAGATCGAGGATTTTGCTTTTAGTTTGCTTGACAATACTGTGCAAATCATCTTTCCCTTGCTCTATTTGGTCAATCAGAGAAAACCATTTTTCTATTTCGGTTACAATGCGTTGTTGTTCTGCAAGAGGAGGAAGTGGTATCATTCCTTTACAAGCATCGTTTGTACTAAGTCTCGGCATTTTTACACCGTATCCGCATCGTAATGTATAATCAAGAAAATGATTAGAACGCAACACATGGCATATATATTCATTTGATAATACACCATAAGTTCCAAAAGGCATTATTTCCGTTGAACAAAATCCACCATTAGAAGCAACCAATACTTTATTGAGATATGTACGTAGTTTTGAATAAAGAATATCCCCTTTTTGGAATTTATGGCGAGTTCCATTTAGAAATCGTTCTTTTTTGCTAAGATGTTGAATTATCTTTGCCGTATCTTTTTCTATATCTTCAAGTTCTAAGATCCATTCATTACTATCAATGTCTCCAACTTGAACGTTTATACTTGTTCCATAGTTGCTAATACTTCCCAATGTTGTCCATACCCATCCCTTTGGTACCTCAAACGGAACGTTCTCATAATGGGGAGTATGTACAGATAATTCTGTTAAAGAGTGTGTTAAAACTATTACCATAACACACTTCGAATGAGCTATCATCATCTTCTATGCTTATTTTTCTGTTCACCCCACGGAAGGTCAGACGATGAGCCACCAGATCCAGTTCCAATGTGAACCTCCGCCGGTCCTCCGGCGGCAAGGGTAAAAGCTGTACCCAATAGCTCAGTCTGTTTTCCATTTACCTGCTCCTGCGGATCGAATACAGCATTGACAAACTCCTCGTCCGTGATCTGGCCGTTGAAATGTCTTTGAGCCACATCATAGTCTATCTGGAATTTGATGTTCTCAAAAAGTTCATCACCGACCCGTGTCCAGATGTGGAGCGACGGATTCCGATAGTTTGAGACATTGATACGTACAAGCTCGGCACCGGACGAGAGGCTGTAACGTTGGGGATTGGCCTTGCGGTCAAGCAAACTTATCTGCTTTCGCTGCCTGTCTATGAGTGCATCCTTCTCCTTGAATTGCCGTTCTGCTGCTTCCGCCTGATGAATGGCCTTGTCTATTTCTTTTTGATAGCCGTTTCGCAGTTTTCCGATTTCTGATTTATGTTGTTCCTGCAACCGAGCCTTTTCTGCCTGAAGTTCCTCAATCTGTTTATTGAGTTCGGCTATCAGCCTGTTCTTGTCAGCCAGTTCCTTCTTTGCCTTGGAAAGGTCTCCCTTGCCGAACCATGCGAGGATGGTGCTCCTGCCTTCTTGCGCCTTCTCCACATCGGCCTGCAACTTGGCTATATCCTCTTCATACTGGATTACCTGCTGCCTGTAATATTCCGAGTTAACCTGATGCTTGGCGGTAGAACCGACAATTCCACGCTGCAACCCGAACGGTTTCATGGCCTTGGCATAGCTGTTCTGGTATTCATGCAATTTGGTACGACGCATCACGTCATCCGCCGACAGACGGGGTCCGGACTTCGTTTCATATTTCTTTTCGCCCTCCCGCTTCCTGCGGATACGCTCACCGGTTACAATGGGTACGACTGTGGCGTGCA
>ERZ857827.2671-NODE-2671-length-12548-cov-4.005043_pt1 | contig 12548 bp, 7 predicted proteins | sample MGYA00519761_ERZ857827 | MGnify/ENA primary metagenome ERZ857827 (study PRJEB31778, sample SAMEA3449370) | human gut metagenome | biome: human gut; feature: human-associated habitat; material: faeces | place: United Kingdom | collected 2010/2012 ... | reverse complement strand
GTTTGCGGGCGCTGACGGCCAACTTGGGGTTTTTCGACAAGCTGAGGATCGCCTGTGAATCCCTCACAGGCGCTCCGTTTATGCTTGGGTTACACGATTACACCAATTTCAGCTTCCGGAAGAAATCCAGCTTGCTGTTGTAGGGATCGTAGACCTTCAGCGCGTCCAGATCGCTCTGGTAATCCTGCCCAAGGCCCGCCTTGCCCAGCAGCATCAAAAGGTGCGCGTCAATCAGGTTCATGCGCTTGATGTCCAGCTCGCTGGGCAGGGGCGCGGCCATGCCCACGCCGAAGTAGCCCCAGCGGTGGCTGGAAGCCTGCCGCTTCTCGCCTTCCTCTACCATGCTTTCGAAGGTCTTGCGCGCGTCGTCCTCCCGGCCCAGCTTGGCTTCCGCCAGCGCGGTGAAGAAGGTCATCTCCGTAATCTGGTTGGGCTGGCCCGCCGCTTCCTGATAGGCTTCCTTCGCCTTTTCCGCGTCGCCCAGCTTTTCGTAGCACAGGCCGGTGTAGTAGTAAACGTTGCCCTCCTGCGCACTGTAGTGGCGGCCTTCGCCGTAGTTGGCGGGATAGATCAGGCCGGTCTTCAGCCATTCCAGCGCCTTTTCGGTATCGCCCGCTTCCAGCGCCTTCTGGCCCATCAGCGTGTACAGCCAGCCGTGATGGCGGGTCAGCTTGCCTTCGCCGCCCTCGTAGATGTTGAAGCGCTTGCTCAGCAGCAGCTCCCGGGCCTTTTCATACTGCTCGTCCTGCGTATACAGGATGATCTCGTCCAGGAAGCAGTCGTCCCGCATTTTTGCCAGTTCGCTGTGGGATTCCAGCAGGTGGAGGCGATCCTTCACGGAGAAGCCCAGATTCTTTTCCATCTGCAGCAGCTCGTAGAGAATACGGGCGTTGTCGGGGGCCAGCTCCAGCGCCTGCTTCATCAGCTCCAGCGCCCGGGCGGGCTGGCTCAGGTGGTCGAAACAGGCCTGCGCCATGCAGCGCTTGGTGTAAGCGTCGGACGGGTTCAGCTTCTCCGCCTTTTCCCACGCGGTCATGGCGGCGGTGTAGTTCATGCGGTCATAGTACAGGCAGCCCAGCAGATATTGCGCCTGCCATTCGTCCGCTTGCAGGGCGGGGATGTCCTCCAGCCGGTTGGGGAAGCAGTAGTCCAGACTGCAGTGCTGGGGCGCTTCGCCGGTCAGGTGGGCCAGATGGTAATACAGCATCTGGCTGGGGGCGGTGCAGGCGCGGAGCGCCGCTTCGGTCTCGGCCTTCAGACCGGCGTGAGCCAGATCCAGCGCGATGTCGGTCATGTCCTCGCTGCGGCCCAGCGTATAGGCGCTCAGCGTGGCTTCGCCGGTCAGACGGCCCAGCAGGAACCGGGTCAGGCCGTCCTGAGGCGCGATTTCAAGAATGGCCTTCAGGTCATCTGCGTTGCCGCGCAGGTAGGCCAGAATGGCACGGGCGGCAAAGTGACGGGCGTTGGTTTCCAGCGCCAGCTCCAAATGCTCGATGGCCTGCGCCTGATCGCCCCGGCACAGGTCGATGCAGGCGATTTCATAATAGCTGGGGCTGCGCCAGCCGTACTGCCACGCCGCGGCCCAGAACAGATCGTAAGCCTTGTCCAAATGGCCTTCCAGCCGCTCCAGACGGGCCATGTGGTAGATGGCTTCGGTATCGGCGGGGTTGTCGTTGCGCATCTTCAGCTTGGCGATGGCAGCGTCCAGATAGCGGCGGGCGCTGACGTAGTCGCCCTTCTCGATCATGGAGCGGCCCATGGCCAGATTGCAGCGCAGGTCGGTCGCGTCCCGGCGCAGAGCTTCGCGGTAATAATCCTCGGGCACATAGGTGTGGTGCTTGTACTGCTCCAGATGCGCGCCGTGGAGGTAGAGCTCCTCGACGGTAGCCACATCCTGAGGATCCGGCGGGATGGGCCGGGCCTTGGGGGGCTGCTTCTTGGAAATATCAATGGGCTGATAGCTGACCAGCGCCTTGCCGGAAGCGTCGCTCAGGGTCAGGCACAGGTCGGTCTCCTTCGCACCCTCGGGCAGGGGGCAGGAGTCGGTCAGCGCGTTTTCGGGGGACAGATCGGCGGTCTTTTCGTAAAGCGCCTTGCCGTTCAGGGTCAGGCGGATGACGGCACCCTTGCGCTCGCAGGTGGGCAGCGCGCCGAAATGAATCTGACCGTCCTTCACATTCAGGGATAGCGCGCCTTCCAGCGTGGCGTTCTTGGCTTCGCCGATGGCATGGATGGGGTACCATACCTGGGTGAACACCTTGGTCTCGCCGGGCATGATATAGGTGAAGTCCGGCTGGTTATCGGTGTAAACGCCGGTCATCAGCTCGATGTAGCGGTCGCCGTTGTCGGTCAGGTTGGCGCACCAGGCACGGCCGAAGGGGCCGTCGCCCCAAGTCCACATTTTCTTGCCCACGCTGGTGTGGTGGCAGGAAACGGTCACGGTGCCTGCATCCGCGGCAAAGTCGTAGCCGCCGAGAAAATTCATCTGGCTCTGGCCCCGCATCACCATGACGGAGGTGGGCAGCTTGATGTTGGAGAACCAGGTGGCGTCCGTGCCCTTGCCGTAATCGAAGGGACGGGCGGTCTTGTACACGCCCTTCATCACCGGGAAGGGAATGACGGCGCGGCGGTCATGGTCGTTGCCGTAAGCCACATCCGGCGGGAAAGTGGCCTTGTACTGGGGATGAACCCGCACGGCCAGATTGTTCCACCACATGAAGGGCAGAGGAGAATCGGTGCGGTTGTAGACCACAGCCTTGGCTTCCACATAGGAGCGGCCGGGATACACGGTGATGCCCACCATGCCGCGCATCCGGTGGAAGGGCTCGGCTTCGCCCATCCAGACGGTGACGGAACCGTCGGCGTTCTTCTTCGGGGTGGCTTCCAGGGGCATGAAGGTGGTGGGACGGTGGTGCTGGGGCCAGTTGAACTCCACGCCGCCGGATACCCACGGGCCCGCGATGCCGACCATGGCGGGCTTGATGACGGTGTTCTGGTAGATGAATTCGTAGTTGTTGTGCTTATCCACCGCGCCGTGGATCTTGCCGCCCAGTTCCGGCAGCAGCACGACCTTCACATGCTCGTTTTCCAGCGTGTAGGAATCGTAATCCTTGTTGACCGGCTCGTTGGACAGGCGGTCGGTGTAGGGCACGGGATAAATGCGGCCCGTCGCTCCCTGATAGGCTTTCTTTTCCAGAAAGAAGGGCAGGGTATTGGCGGCGTAAGGCTCATAGGTCGGGATGGTCATAGGTTCATGCTTGAGAATAACGTCCATCGGCAAACCTTCCTTTCGTTTTGGGGGTCTTTCGGATAGCCTGATTGTACCCGCCTGCCGGACGGGTTTCAACACAAGAACCGCCGCCCTTTGGGGTGAATTTTTGGCTTGACATTTCGTCCAAAATACCGGTATAATATTTTATTTTTATCTGATTGTCTGAAACGGGGCGAAAGAATGATCCAGCTGCTGATCGAACCTTCCTACGGGGCCAATCTCTGGGCGCAGGCCTATCTGGCCGGTATCCGGGAGGAAGCGCGGAAACGGGGCTGGGGACTTTATTTGCCGAACGAAGGCGAGCCGCTGGCGGATGAACCGGCTTTGCTGGTCGGCAGCGCCGTGGGCTGGCTGAAAAGCCATCTGGCCCAGCTGACGGCCCGAAACATCCCCTGCCTGATCGCGGGGGTGCCGCCGCAGGGCGTTCGCTGCGGATTTGCCGCGCCGGATTATGAAGCCGCCGCTGCGGTTTTCGCCGTCCGTACCCCGGAACGGCGGGCGCTGTTCGCGGTGCATCCTTCCTCAGCGGCGGACGAAGTGAAGAAGGAAGCCTTTCTGTGCCAGTGCCCCGATGGAAAAATCTATGAAAACAGCGGCAACCTGATCGAAGCGGCCCGGCGGCTGGCCAGAGACGCGGGCGAGCTGGACGCGGTGCTATGCGCCAACGATGTGGCCGCCATGACCCTGCGCCGTCTGCTGCCCGGCGACGGCGGGCCCCGGCTGTATGCCTTCGGCGAGCAGGCGCTTCCCCGGGAAGAGGGAATCTCACTGTTCCGAATGGATCTGTTTGCCTGCGGCGCGCAGGCCGTGCGACTGTGCCGCAAGCTGGAAAAGGAGCCGGAGATCCGCCGGTGCGTCTGGGTGCCCTGCCGTCTGGAAGCGGCGGATGAGCCCGGTGCGGCGGATACCCAGCCGACGGAGCCTTCGCCGGAGCTGCCCGGCGATTTCTATCAGGATCCCCACGTGGGGGAGGTCTTCCGCTTCAAGGAACTGCTGACCGGGATGGACAGCCTGGATCTGGACATCCTGCGGGAGCTTTTGCGGGGAGCCCGCTATTTCGACATGACGGAATCCCTGCACACCACCGAAAACACGATCAAATACCGCGTCAAGCGCATGACGGCCGCCATGGGGCTGAAAAGCCGGGCCGACCTGCTGAAGCTGGCGGGAGAATATCTGGCGGAAGAAAAATCATGAACGGGACAGCTGTCGAATAAGCCGCCCCGTTCATGCCAGTCTGTCGAAAACCCCCAAGTTGGCCGCCGTTGCCCGCAAACAGCGCTACGCTGGTTTGCGGGGAAAGTGCTGCGGCACAAGGGTTAGGGGCTCTGCCCCTATAACCCCGGCAGGAGGCAGTGCCTCCTGCACCTCCACTTTTTTGACACTCTGTCATGAACGGGACGGCTTTCGAATAAGCCGTCCCGTTCATGCTCTATTATTATTATTTCATGCTGATTTTCGCCCACGGGCACCGCCGTGCCTGAAAGAAGCCCTTTACCGAAGCTCCGGGAATTTGTTCCGAATGGCGTCGGTCTCCTCGGTGATGGGACGAATGACCCGGGCGGGAGAACCGGCGGCAAAGGAACGGGCCGGAATATCCCGGGTGACGACGCTGCCCGCGCCGATGACGCAGCCTTCGCCGATGGTCACGCCCGGGCAGACGACCACGTTGGCTCCAAACCAGCAGTCGTCGCCGATGACGACCGGCTTGGCATAGCAGAGAAAACGCTCCTCGCCGTCGCTGCATACAAGCCCCCGGCGCTCCTCCGGCAGCATGGGATGCATGGGGGTGACGATGGTCACATTGGGGCCGAAATTGCAGTGGTTCCCGATGGTGATGCAGGCGTCGTCCTGTACGGTAAAGTTGAAGTTCATAAAGCAGTGGCTCCCCACCCGGGTGTGGCAGCCGTAATGGAAACGGATGGGCCCCAGCATGAAGGTGCCTTCGCCTATGGAGGCCAGCAGCTCGTGAAGGATCCGATCCCGTTCAGCCGCATCCTCTTCGAAAAGCTGGCTGTATTCCTGACTGAGCCGGTGGGCTTTCAGCTTTTTGGCGACCAGTTCAGGGACTTCGGAGGCGAAAAGCTCGCCTTTGAAAATGCGTTCTTCTTCCGTCATGACGGTTTCTTCTTTCCTAATGAACTCATTTAACTCATTGAACTCATTTAACAAATGGAACAAAAATGGGTCAAGCGTATGATAGCACGGCGCGGGCGGGACGCATAAGAGAAAAGAACATCGTTCATACAAAGCTTTTCGAGAAAAATGCTTGACCTTACAACCGTTGTAATGTTTATAATACGGAGGTCGAAAAAGAAGGGGGAAGCCGCCATGGAAACGAATCGAACCTCGGGCAGCATTTGGAAGAATATTCTGTCTTTTTCTCTGCCGTATCTGCTGTCTTATTTTTTGCAGACGCTGTACGGCATGGCCGATCTGTTCATCATCGGGCAGTATGAAGGTGTGGCCAGTACCACGGCGGTTTCCGTAGGCTCTCAGGTGATGCATATGCTCACCGTGATGATCGTCGGGCTGGCCATGGGCACAACGGTGTCCATCGGGCAGGCCGTGGGCGGCGGAGAACGGAAAAAGGCGGCCGTCTGTGTGGGCAATACGACGGTGCTGTTTGTGGGCACGTCGCTGGTGCTGATGGCGGCGCTGATCTGCTGCGTTCGTTCCATTGTGGCCGCTACGTCCACGCCGGCCGCCGCTGTGGAGGGAACGGTGCAGTATCTGACTATCTGCTTTATCGGCATTCCGTTTATTACGGCCTATAACGTCATCAGCTCCATTTTCCGCGGCATGGGAGATTCCAAAAGCCCCATGATCTTTATCGCGGTGGCCTGCGCCGTGAATATCGGACTGGATGTTCTGTTCATGGGCCCGATGCAGATGGGCCCGGCAGGGGCGGCGCTTGGCACCACCCTTTCGCAGGCCGTCAGCGTGGCGGTCTCCTTCGGGATGATGCGGCGGCAGAGGGACGGCCTGGAAGTGCGGAAATCGGATTTTCGGCTCCAAAAGCCTGTGATGAAAAAGCTGCTGTCCATCGGCGTGCCCATCGCCTTGCAGGACGGACTGATTCAGGTGGCGTTTATGGTCATCACCATCATCGTCAATCAGCGCGGCCTGACAGACGCGGCGGCAGTGGGAATTGTGGAAAAGGTGATCACTTTCCTGTTTTTGGTGCCGTCCTCCATGCTGTCCACCGTGTCGGCGCTGGGAGCCCAGAATATCGGCGCGGGCAAGCCGGAACGGGCCGTGCGCACTCTCTGGTACGCCAGCGCTATCGCCGCAGGCTTCGGGCTGGTCGTTTCCTTCCTGATGCAGTGGATGGCCGAACCGGTCGTGGGCCTGTTCACTTCCGACGAAGCGGCGATTTCGGCGGGCGCGGCATACCTGCGGGGCTATATCTGGGACAGCTTTTTCGCCGGGATCCATTTCTGCTTCAGCGGCTACTTCTGCGCGGTGGGCCGCTCCGGGCTTTCCTTCCTGCACAACATCATCGCCATTGCGCTGGTGCGGATTCCCGGCGCAATGCTGACCTCCCGAATGTTCCCGGATACGCTGCTTCCCATGGGCCTTGCGACGGCCTGCGGGTCGCTGGTGTCTGTGCTGATCTGCGGAATTGCCTTTTCCGCGCTGCGCCGAAAAGAAAGCCTGAAGGAGAAAAACATCCGTGGATAAGCTGTTCCGCATCGGGGAAATGGCGAAGCTCTTTCATATGAGCATGAGCACGCTGCGCCATTATGAGAATATCGGGCTGCTGAAGCCGGAAATGGTCGATCAAAAGAACGGATACCGCTATTACAGCGTGCGCCAGTTCGAGGCGCTCAATACCGTGCGGTATCTGCGCGCGCTGGATATGCCTCTTTCGGAGATCGAGGATTTTCTGCAAAACCGGGAGGTGGACGCCATCGAAGCCAAGCTGCGCCAGCAGAAGGAAGAAGTGGCAGCCCGGCGGCGGGAGCTGGAGAGTATCGAAAGAAAAATCGACAACCGGCTTCGGCAGCTGCAGGAGGCGAGCAGCGCGGAGCTGGATCGGATCGTGGTTCGGACGCTGCCCGCCTGCCGGATGGTGTGGATGCAGGAAAATCTGCGGATCCATAGTTCGCTGGATATGGAAGCGCCCATTCGCCGGCTGGAGGGAGAACAGGACGAAGCGTCCGTTTTTCTGGGCAAGGTGGGCGTGAGCATCTCGGCGGAACGGCTGGAACAGGGGCGCTTCGACCGCTATGACGGGATGTTTCTCCTGCTGGACGAGGAGGACAGCTATCAGGGGCAGACCCTTTCCCTGCCGGAAGAAGAAGGGCTGACCGTCCGCTTTCGGGGAAGCCATACGGAAGCGCCGGAGCAGTACCGGCGGCTGGCGGCTTTCTGGCAGGAAAAGGGCTGGAAGCCCGGCGGATTTTCCCGGGAAATTACCATGATCGATTATGGAATCACCAATGATTTGGATAAATTTGTCACAGAAATCAGCGTGCCGATCAGGCGATAAAAGAGAAAATGGAATACCCGACTGTAAATTCAAGGCCAAGTTATTAAAAAAGTAAGACAATCTCTTTCTATAGGATGAAAAAAATAAAGAATGTGATATAATGCAGATGGTCCTATTTTGGCTATTCTGGTATATTGATGATGGAAACAAACGTTTGCTCCATCGGATGGATGTCGGATGGATGAAAGAACGAGAACCAAGAACGATTCCATCATCATTCTCAGACGCGCAGCTCAGGCCCGGAACCGTGCCGGGATTTGGGCGTTTCGCGTTTTGTCAGGCGGGAAGTCACCTCAAAGCTCCAACAAGGAAATGATTTGCGATGAACGATAAAGAATTGCGCAAGCTGGGCCGGGCGGATCTGGTCGAAATTCTGTGCCGTCAGCGGGAGCTGATCGATCAGCTGGACGAAAAGAACCGCCAGCTGCAGGCCCGTGCCGAAAAGGCGGAGGCAGCGCTGAAGGAATGCGCCGCCAGCCGGGAGGAAGAACAGAAACGGGCCGAAGAGGATGCGGCCCTTCGCGAGGACATGCGGCGGCTGATGGAAAAGGTGGAAAGCATGAGCCATTCCATGCAGCGGTGCACCGAATCCACCCGGGCGCTGGAGGCAGCCCGGGAAGAGGCGGAAAAAATTCTGGCCCAGGCGCAGGCAGAAGCGGACGAAAAGCTGGCGGAGGCCGAGCAGGACATCGAGCGGCGCAGGACGGAATTCGCCCGGCAATGCGAAGAAATGGTGCGCGGGCAGGAGGTGCTTCGCCGCCTGATGGAAGCCAGATAAGGAGCGGTTCTGAATGAGAAATCAAGAGAAAGAACAGCTGCCGACGCTGGAGGCGCTTCAGGCGGAAAGGGAGCGTCTGCGGCACCGCCGCAGATACCGCCGGGCTTTGCTGGGCACGGTGTCGGTGCTGGCGGTGGTGGCGGCGCTGGCCGTGCTGATCTCCACGTTTTTCATGCCGGTGTTCCGGATTACCGGTTCCAGTATGGAGCCGAACCTGAACGACGGCGACATCATCGTGGCCATGAAAACCGAGCGCTTCGAGCGCGGACAGGTATGCGGCTTTTACTTCAATAATAAGCTGCTGCTCAAGCGGGTCATTGCCACGGCGGGCATGTGGGTGGATATTGATGAGGACGGCTATGTCTCCGTGGACGGAGAAAAGCTGGAAGAACCCTATGTGACCGATCGAAGCAAGGGAATTTCCGATCTGGAATACCCGGTGCAGGTGCCGGACGGATGCGTGTTCGTGTTGGGCGATCACCGCTCCACCTCCGTGGACAGCCGGAGTTCCGTGATCGGTTTCATCAAGGAAGACGAAACGGTAGGTCAGATCGTTATGCGCGTCTGGCCGCTGAAGAGCTTTGGCCTGATTGACTGAGCGGGTTCGACAGAATGGGGCCGCTCGCCGGATCAAGGGGGAAGAAGATTGAATAAGGAACAGAGCAATCTGAAGCAATATATGGAGGAGCGCTTTCGGCTGAGAGTGCGCCGCCGTCGGCTGTATGCCGTCGTGGCGGCGCTGTCTGCGGCGGTGGCGCTGGGAGTGACGGCGGAACTGGTCAGACCGGCCATTACCGTAACCGCGCCGCCCCAGTGCGGCCTGGAAGCTCACATTCACTCCGGCGCCTGCTTTGAAAAGGCGCTGATCTGCGGGCAGGAAGAGGGAGAAAACCACACCCACGGCGAGGGCTGCTATGCCACAGTGCTGGTATGCGCCTTGCCCGAGCACACGCATACCGAAAGCTGCTATCCCCAGACGCTGCCGGAACCCACGGTTCCTGCGGAAAAGCAGAAAGAAACTGCGCCGGAAGAGATAACGGCGGAAACAACGGCACCCGCTCCGAACGGGGACGGCAACGGCAGTCCGAAGGAAACGGCGGAGAACACGGAATCCCCTGTTACGGAAGCGCCTGCGGAGACAACGGAACCTGCTGTTACAGAAGCGCCTGCGGAAACAACAGAACCTTCTATGACGGAAGAACCTGCGGAAACGGCGGAGCATGCCGGAAATGAAACAGGCGAAGAACAGCCGGAAAAAGAACCCATGAAGATCGAAGCGCTGCACGGGCCTGAAACCCTGCAGGCCGGTCAGCCGGGAGAATGGAGCTTTGCGGCGGCAAATGCCGAAAAGCTGGTCTTTGCCATCACAGCGGCGGACGGCTCCATAACGGCGCGTCAGGAGCTTGCGCCGGAAAGCGTTTCCTTCCATTATACCCTTTCGGCTTCCGGCTTGTATACGGTCCGGCTGACGGCGATGCGCGGGGAAGAGTCCGTCTGCGAGGAACGGCGGCTGGCAGTCAGCGCCGGAGAATTGCGGGCGGCGGTGGATACCGGGACGCGCTCCTGCTTCGGCGGCGACGAGGTGACGTTTACGCTGAGCAGTCAGGGCGGCGTAGCGCCGGTAACATACAATGTCTCGGTTTATCAGGGCGGCGCAACGCTGCTGGAAGAAAAAGATCGGACGGAAAAACAGCTTCGCGTTACGGCCATGCAGGCGGCGGACGTGACGACGCTGTATGTCCGCCTGACGGCTACGGATGCCTGTGGCGCGACTGCCACGGCGGACAAGGCGATTTTCTGCGCCGTGCACACGGCAGAAACGGGGAAGGACTGGGAAGCGACCCTTGCGCAGGCCCGGCTCACCGGAAGCTGGCCTGAGGATCTGCTGGCCGTTGCCCGCACGCAGCTGGGCTACCGGGAAAGCACGACGGACTTTATCATTGACGCCGACGGCAGCCAGAAGGGCTATACCCGCTACGGCCGCTGGTACGGCTCGGAATATGGCGACTGGTGCGCCATGTACGTTTCCTTCTGCCTGCACTATGCCGGTGTGCCGGAGAGCGTCTTCCCTCAGGAGGCGGGCTGCGGAAGCTGGATGCGCGCCCTGCAGGCACACGGGCTGTACCGTGCGCCCGGCGAATACGCGCCCCAAAGCGGCGATATTGTTTTCTTTGACTGGCAGCAGAACGGCCAGCCCGACCACGTGGGCATTCTGGAAAAAGCGGATTCCGACACGCTGACCGTGCTGGAAGGCAATTCCGGCAACAGCGTGTGCCGAAGCACCTATCTTACGACCGATGGAACCATCTGCGGCTACGGCAGCCTGAACGATGCGTTCGGGCGTTACCAGCAGGCGCAGAACAGCGAAACGCCGGAAACGCCCGCCCCCGATGCGGAAGGAACGGAATCGCCGGAGGCTTCCGCCGAACCGTCTGAAACGCCTTCTATCGAGCCTTCTTTAGAGCCTTCCGTTGAACCTTCCATCGAGCCCTCTCTGGAGCCCTCCGTCGAGCCGTCCGCCTCCCCGGAAGCTTCTCCTGAGGCATCGGAAGAACCGGCAGAACCGGAAGAAACCGAAGAAACGCCTGAACCCGTCCCGCCTCTGACGGCGGCGGAAAAGTTGGCGGCGCTGATCGACAGCCTGAACGAGGAACTGCCGGGCGATTCCGAAGAAGCGAACGACCGCGTGGAAAACGGCGAAAACGGCGCTGCGCCGGAAACGTCATACGAGGCGCGCTGGAACGCGGCGTGGGAAGCGGTGCAAGCCGCGCAAAACGAGGAAAGCGTTTCCTCGGCGGAATTCGCCGCGCTGCTGGACAAATTGATCGAACGGCAGCCCGGCGGCGTATCCCCGGCTTACGAGACCCTGCGGGAAACCGTCGAAAGCCTGCGCAGCCCGGCGGAGGACGCGGGAACCGATGAAAAAGTAGAATATCGACATCTGCTGGACGCCTTGCGGGAGCGGCTGGCAGCGGCAGAAGGCAGCGGCGAGCTGACCCAGCCGGAAGCGCTGGCGCTGAAGATCCGGCTGGACAACGTGCCTGCGTGCCCAGTGGATTGCGTTTACACGGCGCTGGACGGCGCAGTGCGCGTGATTCATGCGGAAAGCGGCGCACTTCAGACAAAAGAACTGACCGCGCGCTTCTACTCCGCTGAGGAAGAAGAAGCCCTTCGTCTCCGGGAAGAGCTGACTGCCCGGCTGGCGCTGGAAGGCCGCGGGGCGATCGCGGATCTGATGCTGGCCGATATCGGCTTTGACGCAGGAGAAGGCGGCGCGGAAGTGACCCTCCGTCTGGACGAAGCCGTGGCGGCGGGAGAAAACCTGCTGGCAGCGCATCGCAGCGAAGACGGCTGGGAATGGCTGGAGTTTGAACGCCTGACCGATGAAGACGGCAGGCAGTACGTCAGCTTTCACACGGATTCCTTCTCGCCCTTCGCGGTGCTGTCGCTGACGGAAACGGACGCGGCGGGCGCGGATCTGGCGGATTATGCGGCTCAGCGGGGCGGCAGTCTGTCTTTCCGGCTGACCAACGAGGACGGCACGGAGCCCGAAGCCGATGAAGACGGCGTGTATATCGTGGAGCAGGGCGTGGAATTCGTGCTGCATATGGATGTTGCATGCCCGGAGGGCTTTGCGGAGGGACAGTACGCCGTCGCGTTCCCGGAGGGCGTGATTCCTTCTGCGGGCGAGGGTGTGCTGGCGGCGGAGGAAACCGAGATAGGCCGTTGGAGCGCCGACGGCGAAAGCGCCCGTGTTTTGCTGCGGCTGGATGAAGCCGCCCAAAGCCGGACGGTCTTCCCGCTGGAGCTGCGGGTGTCCTTCCGGGAAACCGGCGAGGTCATTCGCCTTGGCGACGAAATCGCCGTGCGCTGCTATGCGGTGCCCGACGGCCCGGTAGCCGAGCTGTGCATCGGCGACGCCTGGATGGCCCTGCGGGACAGCGGATACTTCACCTACTGGAGCGACAAAATCAAAGAAGCGGAAGCCTACGAGGCGCGGGCCG
>ERZ857827.2651-NODE-2651-length-12604-cov-4.409276_pt1 | contig 12604 bp, 15 predicted proteins | sample MGYA00519761_ERZ857827 | MGnify/ENA primary metagenome ERZ857827 (study PRJEB31778, sample SAMEA3449370) | human gut metagenome | biome: human gut; feature: human-associated habitat; material: faeces | place: United Kingdom | collected 2010/2012 ... | reverse complement strand
TAACCCTTGTGCCGCAGCACTTTTCCCGCAAAGCGCTGTTTGCGGGCGCGGGCGGCCAATTTGGGGTTTTTTGACAGACTGAGGCAGCCCTTGCAGGGTTCCCATCAGCGCAGCGCCGAAAAGGCGCATCCCCTTGTGGGAAAAGAGGGAAAATGGTACAATAAACGGCCGAGGGGGAACGAATGTGAGCAAACGTGCGGGAGCGATGATGTGCTTTCTGGCGGCCCTGTGCTGGATGCTGGCCGGGCTTGCCGGAACGGTAACGGGATTCCTGACCTCCGAGGGAAGGTTTGAGCAGGCGCTGCTTGCGCAGGTGCGCTGGGAAGCGCTGGGCATTTCCCCGGAAGCGCTTCGGGCGTTCGCTCAGGATACCATGCGGTATTTCCGGGGCGAGAGCGACCGCTGGGAGCCGGAAGTCTCTGCGGCGGACGGGCCCATCCCAATCTCCGATGCGTTCACGCGGCATATGGCGACGGTGCGGGACGGCATTCGTACTGCCTGGACGCTGGCGCTGGCCGGAGCGGCGCTGGGGGCGCTGCTGATCGCCGTCGCCGTCCGAAAGAAACGGTTTTCGCTGGCTGGCTACGAGCTGGGCGGGCTTCTGCCGCTGATGCTGGCCGCCGGGCTGGGGCTGTGGGCCGCGCTGGATTTTTCATCCATGTGGGGCTGGCTTCACCGCTGCTTTATCCCGGACGGAATTTTTGACGCGGCGGAGCCGGTGATGCAGCTGTTCCCAGGCAGTCTGTTTGCAGAATATCTTTCCCCCGTGCTGACGGCCTTTGGGCTGACGGCGCTCTGTGTGCTGGGCCTGCCGCCCCTTCTTCGGGCGGGATACCGGTACTTTTCTCAAAAACGCTCCAACGAATGCTGATGAAACAAAGGACGAATTGCCATGAATACCATCTCGGAAATGCAGACAAAGCTGGACGCGCTGCGGCAAAAGCCCGCCGTGCGGATCCTGGCCATGGAATCCAGCTGCGATGAGACCGCCGCCGCCATCATTGAAAACGGACGGAAGATTGTTTCCAGCGTGATTTTTTCTCAGGCGGACACCCACGCCCTGTACGGCGGCGTCGTGCCGGAGATCGCCAGCCGCGCCCATGTGGACGCCTGCGACCGGGTGGTGGATCAGGCGCTGAAAGAAGCGGGCATGGCGCTTTCCGATGTGGACGCGCTGGCCGTGACCTACGGCCCCGGACTGGTGGGCGCGCTGCTGACCGGCGTGAACTGCATGAAGGGGCTCAGCTATACCAGCCGGATCCCGCTGGTGCCGGTCAATCATATCGAGGGGCACGTCAGCGCCAACTTTCTGACCACGCCCGATCTGGAGCCGCCGTTCCTCTGTCTGGTGGTCAGCGGCGGCCACAGCCACATCGTCCGGGTGAACGACTATGCGGACTACACGCTGCTGGGCCAGACGGTGGACGACGCGGCGGGCGAGGCCTTTGACAAGGCGGCCCGGGTGCTGGGGCTGAACTATCCCGGCGGCCCCCTGCTGAGCCGATTGGCCGAGGGCGGCGACCCGCACTTCCTGCCCCTGCCCCATCCCCATCCCGACGGGAAATACGATTTCTCCTTCAGCGGCCTGAAGACCGCATTCCTGAACGCCTGCCACAAAATGGAGCAGAAGGGCGAAGAACTGCCCCGGGCCGATCTGGCCGCCTCCTTTGAGCAGGCCGTGGTGGATACGCTGTGCGAGAAAGCCTCGCTGGCCATGGCGGATTTCGGCCTGTCCACCCTGTGCATCGCCGGGGGCGTCAGCGCCAACCGTCGTCTTCGCCAGCAGCTGACCGCGCTGAGCCGGAAGCAGGGCTTCCGCCTGTGCATGCCGGAATTGTGGCTCTGCACCGACAACGCCGCCATGATCGGCTCCGCCGCCTACTACCGCCTCCGCAAGGGCGAATTGGCCCCGCTGGAATTGAACGCCGTGCCTTCGCTGGCGCTGTGCTGAAATAAAGAAAAACCGTCCTTCATATTTTCCTCTTTTCCCCGTCATACTAGAGGGTGCCATGTCCATGCAGAACAAGGCAGACGGCCCCTTCTGGGGAAAGGAGCAGAAAAGATGAAGGACGATTTTTATGGAAAAAAACAGCCCTTTCGCAGTCCCATGTGGCTGGTGGGCGCGGCGGTGCTGCTGATCGCCGCTGCGGTCGCGCTGCTGTGGCCCAGTGAAAGTCTGGCCCCGGCGCAGGAGGAACAGCTGCAAAGCGCTGCGGCGGATCAGGCCGCCCGGCTGGAAGACGGCGCGGAGCTGTTTCAGCGCCTCAGCTACACCCGCTGCGAGCATGTAGTGACGCGCCGCGTTACCGCCCCGGTGGAGCTGTACGGCAAGACGCTGGAGGAAATTCAGCCCCTCTACCCCGAATGGCGCATCACGGAGTTTTCTCCCAAGGCCCTGCGGATGGAACGGCAGGTGCCGCTGTTCTGCCCCGACCATCAGGTGCTCATGCCCAACGCGGGAGGAACGCTGTGCATCTACGAAAACAAATACGGCGACGCGCTGGCACTGGTCAGCGAGCTGTCGGTTTCCCTTTCCGCCCTGCCTGCCGCGGCGCAGGAGGAAGTGCAGGACGGGCTGGGCTTTTCCACGCCGGAAGAGCTGGAAGCCTGGCTGGAAAATATGGAGAGCTGAGCCATGCTGACTGTTTTTATCCGCAGCGTTCTGTTAGTCTGTCTGGCGGTCTGCGCCCTGCGGCTGATGGGCAAGCGGCAGGTCGGCCAGCTGCAGCCCTTTGAGCTGGTCATCGCCATCATGATCGCCGATCTGGCCGCCACGCCCATGGAAAGTCTGGATACGCCCCTGTGGCGGGGCGTGGTGCCCATGGCGGCGCTGGTCATGCTGCATCAGATCTTTTCGCTGCTGTCGCTGAAAAGCCAGAAGATGCGCCGCTTTTTCAGCGGCTCGCCCACGATCATCATCCGCGACGGACGCATCGACTATCAGGCGTTGGAAAAGCTGTGCTTTAACTTAAACGATCTGCTGGAAGAGCTGCGCACCGGCGGCGTGCTTTCCCCCACGGAGGTGGGCACCGCCATCATGGAAACCAGCGGCAAGCTGAGCGTGTTTCCCACCGCCCGCAAGCGTCCCGTCACCCCGGAGGACATGAAGCTGCCGACCGGCTACGAGGGCGTTCCGCTGACCCTGATTCTGGACGGGCAGCTGGAACGGAACAATCTTCCCCTATTGGGGAAGGATGAAAGCTGGCTGCAAAAGCAGCTCGGCGAGCTGGGCTTTTCGGAGATCCGGCAGGTGCTTCTGTGCTATATCGACACGGACGGCGTGATGAGCGTTCACGGTTTCCGGGGCGAGCCGCCCAAGCGGCGACAGACGCTTTCCGCCGGGGAGGTGAAGTGGTAATGCGCCGTTCCGTGATTCTGATTACCGTGATTCTGGTGCTCTGTCTTTCGCTTGGGATCTGGATGGACGTTTCTCAGCAGCAGGTCGCCCGAAAGTATCTGGATTCCGTCCGCCTGATCCGGGAGCTGGCGGACGGCGGCCGGCAGGCGCAGGCCTACGACGAACAGCGCTATCTTCACGCGAAATGGCAGCACGACGCGGTATGGCTCAATTATCTTATCAGCCACCACCACACCCGGGCCGTCAGCGCGGCCATGGTGGAGCTGGCCACGGCGCTGGAACGTCAGTGGGATGTGGAGACCTTTCAGGCTTTGGATGAACTGGAAGACGCGCTGCGCGACGTGGAGCAGAGCGACTTCCCCTACTGGGAAAATATTCTGTAACCAAAGCAAAGCCCGGTTCGTTTTCCGCAGCAGAAGCCGTGAAAAACGAACCGGGCCTTGGGCTGAAAACAAAGAAACCGTGATTTCAAGGAACGAAACGGAGCCGGAACCAATCAGACGGGCTTACGCCTTTGTACCGGTAAGCGCAATGCCTTCGATGAACTGCTTCTGGAAAATCAGATAAATGGCCAGCATGGGGATCATGGCCAGCGCCGAGCCTGCCATCATGACGGGATAGTTGGTGGAATGCTGCCCCTGCAGGGAGCTGATACCCGCTGCCAGCGTCATCTTGTCAATGTTCATGTTCACGATTAACGGCCACATCATATCGCTGTAGGCAAAAAGAGCGGTGAACACAGCCAGCGCCATGACGGCGGTTTTGGTCAGGGGAGCCATCACCCATACAAAGGTCTGCATCACATTGCAGCCGTCCAGCTTGGCCGCTTCGGCCAGATCGTTGGGCAGGCTCATATAGAACTGACGCAGGAAGAAGGTGCCAAAGGCGCTGACCAAGCCCGGGAAAACCAAAGCAAAGATGGTATTCAGCTGATTCAGAGAGGACAGCATCAGGTACTGAGGAATAATAAACACCTGTCCCGGCAGCATCAGCTGGGTCAGAATGATAAAGAAAAGAGGCTTTTTCAACGGGAAATCCAGCTTGGCAAAGGCATAGCCAGCCATGGAGGAAAACACCGACGCACAGATGACGCGCCAGAAGATCAAAACCAGCGTATTCAGATAGAGCGCATCAAAGGGCAGGGTGCGCAGCACCTCTTTGTAGCTGTCAAAATTCCAATGGCTGGGAAAAAAGATAGGCGGAATCATGATGGCCTCGCCCTGCGTTTTGAAAGACGTGAGAATCGTCCAAATGAAGGGGAAAATCATCAGAATAGAGCCAATCATCAATACCAGGTGCACCCAGAATTTGGCGCGGGAACGATAAGTGTATTTATGCTTCGCAGCAACGGCAGTCATTTTTCCTACGCCCCCTTCTTATTCATAATGAACCATTTTCTTTTCCGCTATGAACTGCAGCGCCGTAAAAACCATGATGATCACGAAGCTGAACAGGACGATGGCGGAAGCGTAGCCCTTGTTAAACTTTTCAAAGGCCTCGCGGTAAAACAGCACCATCAGGGTCACGCCCTTTTTATAGGCGGGATTGTTGGATTTAATCAGCAGATAAATGGTATCGAACTGCTTGACGGAATTCATCATGCGCATCATCACCACAAAAAATAACGTGGGACTGATAAGCGGCACGGTCACATGGAAGAAACGCTGTACGGCGTTGGCGCCGTCAATTTCGCTGGCTTCGTAATAAGAAGTCGGGATGGATTGCAGGCCCGCCAGAATCAACACCAGATCGTAGCCCACGGCGCTCCAGATGCCGATGATGGCGCAGGAAAGCAGGGCTGTATTGGGATCGGAAAGCCAGTTAATCCGTTCTACGCCAAACAGGCCAAGGAACTGATTCAGGATGCCCGCTTCCGCGTTGAAAATCCACTTCCACACCATAGCCACCGCAGCGGGGGCCGCTACCATGGGCAGGAAATAAATGGCGCGGTAAACATCCCGGCCGCGAATTTTGGTATTCAGCAGAACGGCCAAAATCAGTGCTAAAAAAACGCCCACCGGCACAGTCAGCAGCATATAATAAAGCGTGTTGACAGTGGACTGCCAAATTTGCTTATCAGAGAGCAATTTTTGATAATTTTTCAGGCCTACGAATTTCACCGGCCCCAAGCCCTGAGATTTTTGCAGACTTAGAATGATGGTTTCAAAAAAAGGATAAATATTGAGAATGAGAAGCCCGATAATCGTAGGCGCTATCAATAGATAGGCCCAGCCCCAGTCGGATTTGAAGCGAAAGGGCTTTCTGGCGCTCCGAAGATCCGCTTGAATAATTTGTTCGCTCAAAGGAGTGGCCTCCGTTCTGTTTTCAGCATGGGACAGAATAGGATGAATGGGGAGGCCCGAAGGGCCTCCCCCTGCTTTCATCGGGAACGATTATTCTTCTTCGATCTCCGTGATGGTTTCGTGAAGCTGATTGCAGGCTTCCGCGAAGGTCATTTCACCCGTGTAGGCGGAGGTCATCAATTCGGTTTCGGTGCCTTCCCACAGGCTCTTGTTGGGAGAGAAGGGGAACTGCACGCCGTACTCGATCATCTCGGTATAGCAGGCGATGTTCAGGTTGGTGAACAGATCGGTGAAGTAATGCTCGGTGCCCTTATAAGCGGGGATGGCGGCCTTGTTCTGGGCCTGCAGGATATTGGCCTGCTCGCTGCCGCAGAAGGCGATGAAGTCCTTCACGATCTCGGGGTTGGCGGTATTGTAGGCGCCCGAGTAGCCCAGACCGTTGTAGATGGAAGCGCGCTGCTTGCCCTGAGGCAGAACGGCCACGTCGAACTTATCCTGAATGAATTCGTTGTTGGTGTAAGCGCTCATCATCCAGCTGCCGACGAACACCATGGCCACCTTGCCGGCCTGGAACTGGTCGTCGTTGCCCATATCGGTGAAGGATTCCAGCGAGGGGGACACGCCGTCCTTCAGCATCAGGTCGGCCCAAGTCTGGATGGCTTCCTGCGTTGCTTCCTGATCGAAGCCGGACTTGCCGTCTTCAAAGATGAAGCCGCCGTTCTGATACACGAAGTTGTAGTAGCCGCTCTGGGTGTCGTTGGGCGCGCCGAAGCCATAGACGCCGTTTTCGGCATCGGTCAGCTTCTTGGCGGTTTCCCGCAGGGTGTCCCAGGTCCAGGTATCGTCGGGGTAGGCGACGCCGGCCTTATCAAACAGTTCCTTGTTGTAGGCCAGGGCGATGGTGTCGTAATCCTTCGGCACGGCCCACTGCTTGTCTTCATAATGATACAGCGCGGTAATGCCTTCCGGATAGGGAGTGTAGTCCAGGTTCAAATCGGTCAGATCCAGCAGCATGCCGGCGGACACATACTTGAAGAACTGGTTGGAGTGCATCCAGAACACGTCCGGCAGTGCGCCGCCCTGAGCGGCCGCTTCCAGCTTGGTCCAGTATTCAGACCAGGGCGTTACCTGAGTTTCCACCGTCACGTTGGGATGCTCAGCCATATAGGCTTCTGCGATGGCCTTCATGCCGGGTTCCTGATTGGTATCCCAGAAGGCGAAGGTGATGGTCACTTTTTCTTCTGCCATGGCGATGGGCGCAACCAGCGTCAGGGCCAGACAAAGGGTCAACAGGGCTGCCAGAAATTTACGCATGTTGGAAGAACCTCCTTGTTTGGTTTTTTGATGTTGACTTATTCTAGCACGATCACACATCACAATTCTGCACCGATACTATCTAAATGAATATAATTTTCTCGCATAAAGGTAAAATCTGAACGTTTTTTGACCACAGAAAACAGGACTTCGCCTTATAATGCGAGAATAATACAATCATTTCATCACAAATGTATGCTTTGGCTTCTTGCATGAAAGCCGCCTTTCTTTTACAATAAAGGTACTTTGTACAAGCTCTTTTGAATGACACATGGTTCCATGTTCGCTCCCGACCGGCCGTTTGCGGCAGAAAGGAAGGCTTTCAATGGAGCGCATTCACGGCAATGCCGGAGTTTCCGCCGTACATCCGGCCCTTTCTTCCTTTTCCACCTCCATTCATCCGGGGGATCAGCCCTGTCAGTGCGCCGCCGGAACCATGCGGATGCTCTACGCGGTCAACGGCGGGTGCTCGCTGTACGCATCGGGCAGGAAGTTCCCGTTAATCGGCCCCCGCATGGCCTTCCTGACCGGCCCGCTTTCCTACCAGCTGACGGAGGTAAGCCCGGGGCTTACGCTGTCCTCGGTCGATCTGGTGCTCAAACCGGGCGAATGCTTCCATTGGGGCTGCCAGGAAATGGAAAATGCCTATCAGCAGCTTTCCTCGCTGATTCTGCCCTCGGGCCGGTGCGAAGCCTTCTGTGACAGCGGCGCCACCGTCACGGCGGCTCTGCAGAATCTGCTGTCTTTTTCCGTGTCCGATTCTCCTCAGCGGGAGGCGCAGCTCACCCTGGCGGCCTGCTTTCTGCTGGCTGCCACCGCCGCCCTGCTCCGGGAGGAATCCTCGGGGTTACGGCCCTGCACAAAGCCCGTCCGCGCGGCGCTTGCGTACATCCATGAAAATTATATGCGCAATATTACCACCAGAGACGTGGCGGCAGCCGCAGGCGTACATGTGGGGCATCTGCACCGCATTTTTCCGGCGGAAACGGGACAGCGCATCGGCGAATACCTGACCAACCTGCGCGTGGATAAGGCCAAATCCCTGCTGATGCGCACCGATCTGCCGTCTTCCCGGGTGGCGGCGCTCAGCGGCGTGAACAGCCTGCCCTATTTCAGCCGCCTTTTCAAGCAGAAAACCGGCATGACGCCGTTGGAATTCCGCCGCTCCTACGCTGTCACCAAAACGCGGGGGGACATGGCCACGAATTACAATGATCTGCCCCCCAAGCGCGGGGAAGGAGAGTCATTGATTCTATGAAATCCTTCTTTGATCCCTGCTACCGTGAAAAAGACTGCGTTCCCGTGGCCTATTCCTGGTACGACCGGGCCGACATGATGAAAACCACGCTGGAAGCCGTCAATCACTCCCACTCGCTGTGCGAGATTATGTACGTCTGCGAGGGCGGCATGAGCATCGAAACCGAAGCGGGCCGGGTGGAGCTGGGAAGGCGGCAGCTGGTGTGGCTGGACGCGGGCATTCGTCACTGGAACATGAGTTTTTCCAACGAATTGTGCAGCATGATGAATATTGAATTCCAGTATGAAGCGTCTGACGATCGTGCGCCGTCGCTGAGAGCCATCGCCCAGCAGGATGAGGCTACCCGGCATATGCTGGAAAGAGGCGCGCGGGTCGCTGTTCTGAACGATACGGACAACACCCTTTTCCGCCTGATGAAGGCGGCCATTCCGCTGGCGGACGGCATTGACCGGGATTCGGAAAAGCTCTGTTCCTTGCTGTGCGTCCAGATGATGCTGGAGATAGCCCGCCTTCTGGAACAGAACCAGACGCAGCCATCCGGCACCAACCGCTATGTGACCGAGGCGCTGGCCATCATGCGCCGGGACTATGCCGAGCCCCTTACAGCCGCCGTCATCGCCCATCAGCTTCATATTCAGCCCACCTATCTGCACCGGCTTTTCCGGGAGCATACGAACAAAACCATGAATGAACACCTGCAGAGCATCCGCATCCAACAGGCGAAGCTGCTCCTGACCGGCACCGGCAGGAGCCTGCTGGAAATCGCCATGGATGTGGGAATTTCCAGCCAGCAGCATTTTTCCCGGCTGTTCCGCAAATGGACGGGGCTCTCGCCGCAGGAATACCGAAAAACGCATTCTCCCGGCGCCTCCGCCGAATAAAACATCGCCGTCCCATCCATGCTAACCATGCTAACGGAGAGGGACGGCGTTTTTTCGCCGCCGGAACGGAGGGGGAAAAGCATGAAACAGACCGTGGCCGTCATGGCCATCATTCTGGCGCTGCTTTTGATGGTTTCCGGCTATATCGTAGCCGAGCATGCGGAGACCACGGCCGAGCTGCGTCGGATGCAGGAGCAGCTTGGCGAAAAGCAGGTGGAGCTGCAAAAGGCGAAACGGGAAAAGCAGCTCTTTGAAAGCCGGGCGGAGGAGCTGACCGCCCGGCAGGAGGAGCTGGAAAAGCAGCTGGCCGACGCGAAAGCCTCCATTGACGAGGCCAACGCCGCCGTGGCTCAGACCGTGGACGAACGTGCCCAGGCCGAAGCCGCCTTCGCAGGGCAGAACCAGCTGCTGGAGGCTCAGGCGGCGGATTGGGAAAACCGCTATCAGGAGCTGATGGGGCAAAACAACCGTCTGACGGCGGAGCGGGACGCGGCCCTGCAGCAGGCCGAAGCCTGCCAAACGGAGCTGAATTCCCTGCAAGGGGAGTATGGTTCCCTTTTGGAGGAGAAAAACGGCCTGCAAATATCGATTGAAAGTGCTCAAAATCGAATAACAGAGCTGGAAAGTGGAGCAGAATCCCAAATTTTGGAAATCAGCGCTTTGCAGGAGCAGAAAAGCGCACTGGAAGCCGCGCTTTCCGCCCTGCGGGAAGAGCTGGCGCGAGTCCGGCGAGTTAGCCGCCCTGTGCCGGAGAGGCAGTAAAAGAAGAGACAGGCCTTTTCGGTCTGTCTCTTCTCTCTGTCCGAATGCTTTAGAAGATGCGGGTCATGGTCAGGGCGTCCATATAGGAATCCCGATAGCCGCAGGTGCTGCCGTCCTTGAGAACGGTGCAGCGGCATTCGGTGAACCAGCCGGGAACCAGGCAGCCCTTTTCATTGCCCACCCAGCAGGGAAGAATGGCCGTCAGCGTTTCTTCGGTGGCGTATCTGGTATAATCGCCGTAGAGGGGATCGCCGGTGATCTCGTAATCCTGAGCGACCGAGGAGGGCCACCAGACGTTGGCCACCCACAGGCGAAGCCATTCTTCCCAGCTGCGTTCCGGCAGAGGATAGGATTCCGCAGCCGTCACGACGGGCAGACTGCGGAGGGCCAGCTGCTTCAGTTGGCCGTCGTCGCCCATCACCAGTTCCAGATAGGAATTTTCCCCGAAGGAATCTTCCCCTTCCGGATAGTAAAATTGAAACATAACAGGCAGATCCAGCAGTTCATACTGGGCGCGAAGCAGCGTGACCTGATCCTTGCCGGACAGTTTGGCTTCCGTGCTTTGACGAAGCTCTTCATACCACGTGCTGCTGCTTTCCGTAGCGCTGTAGGCGGAAAGAACGTCCTCGGGCGTCAGGCGAAGCGCCTGCAGAAACGGCTCGCTGGCTTTAGCGCCCAGCTTTTCCAACAGTGCGCGGGCAAAGTCCTTGGCCGCGGCCATTTCCGCTTCATGCCCGGCGGACAGGCTTTGGCAGAGCTGGCCCGTGTAGGGATGGGAATAGGAATCGCTGCCGTTGATATCCGCACCGGTGCTGGAATAGTAAAGGAAACGGCTGGCCCAGCCGGAGCTGCTGGAACGCATCTGATCGGCGGAAACATTCTGCCCCAAAGAAGACAGCGCCTCGCTCATCTGCTGCTTTTCGATCTTCTGATACTCCACCTGAAGGCGAACCTGCTGCTTGGCCGAAAAGCCCTGCGGAACGGGGCAGTCCACCAGCAGACGATAGGAACCGCTGTCCCCCTCGCGGGACGGAAGAAGGATTTCCCCCTTCAAACGGCCGTCGATTTCCTGCACCTGCGACAGATCCACTTCCTCCGGGAGACAGAAACGGGGTTCGCCTGCCTCTGCCAGAGAAAAAGCAGGGCACAGCAGGCAGAGAATCATCAGGCTCGCCCAAATCCACTTGAAGGCTTTCATTTGGCTTCCTCCTTTTCGTTTTTGGCAAACCCCTGCCCGGCCGGGACCTGCAGGGTCAGGGTGCTGGTCTGGGGCTGACCGATTCCGTAAACATCGGTCTCCAGCTCCAGCCGGATCGTGACGGTTCCGTCAGGATTCACGGTGGCATTCTGGCTTCTGGCCCGTTCCCACGGTGCTTCCAGCAGGAAGGTCTCGCCCTGCTCCTCCGGCAGCCAGTCCATACTGACGGGCACGGTCACGCCGCCGACGGTCATCTGCCGGACGGAAAGCACCAGCATCTGCTTGCCCTCCGGCAGCCATTCGTCAAACGAAAGCTGCTTTCCATTCCACCAGATCCGGTCGAAATGCTCGCCGTCGGCGCCGATATCGGTTTCGTACAGCAGACGGTAGCGCTCCGGCTCCTTCGGGGAAATATGCACGCAGAGAGAGAATTTTTCTTCATTCTGATACAGATCCCGTGCGTCCAGATGCAGGACAGCCGATTCGCTTTCAGCGCGGAAATCCTGTGTAATGCCCGGCTGCACGTCTTCCGCCGCAGGGCCGTTCCAGATGCGGGTTGTCAGAAAATCCAGCACGCCCAGACGGGAGCCCGCATAGGCCGCGCCCGCCAGCGTGAGCAGCAGCGCCGCCAGCACCACTGCCCGGCGGACGGGGATCCGGGGCACAGCGGCATTCTCCTTCTTCTGCAAGGATCGCAGCGTGTTTTCCACCCGGATATGAAAGCCTTCCGGGGTAGGCTCATAAGGATCTTTCCCATGCTTGATCTTTTCAGCGGTCATTTTTCTGCTCCTTTCCATGGACGGCCATAGGGCGGACGGGAAGCCGTTTCGTCCCCTTCCGTCTCCAGCCATTGAACGCGAAGCTGGCTTCGGGCCTGATGCAGTCTGGATTTAACGGTTCCGGCAGGAATGCGCAATATCCGGGCGATTTCCTCCACGGAGAAGCCCTCCAGATAATGCAGGGTCAGGGGAAGCCGCAGCTTTTCCGGCAGAGTATCCAATGCGTCCGCCAGCTCCGGCAGGACGGGCTCCGGCACAGGCTCCCGTTCCGGCTCCGCCACGGGGATCAGCCGCTTTTTTCTTCGGCCGATGTTGTGGCATTCATTGATGACAATGCGCGTCAGCCATGGCCGGAAGTAGCTTTCGTCCACGCGCTTTCGCTTGTCCCATGCCTTGCACAGCGCTTCCTGCACCGCATCCGCGCACTCGTCCCAGGTGCGCAGATACCCCCGCGCTACCCGGTACAGCGTGCGCTCCATGGCGCGGACCTCGCTGACAAAACGTTCTTCCTCCATTCCGGTTGATCTCCCCTTTCTTTCGTGGGCCCATTTACACCATTATAACGGCTGGGAAGGGGGAAAGGTTCGGGAAAAATGGTTTTGGGTGAAATTTCAGGAGAAAGCCGCCGATGGCTGCGGCGCTGTCTTAGCGGTTCGTCAGCCGCTCAGCAGGTCCAAATATTGCCCATCTTTTCTCCTGTAGGTTTGTCAAACATATTGGACAGGGAAAGAGGAAAGAGTCTGAAGAGGAG
>ERZ857827.2648-NODE-2648-length-12610-cov-3.699403_pt1 | contig 12610 bp, 6 predicted proteins | sample MGYA00519761_ERZ857827 | MGnify/ENA primary metagenome ERZ857827 (study PRJEB31778, sample SAMEA3449370) | human gut metagenome | biome: human gut; feature: human-associated habitat; material: faeces | place: United Kingdom | collected 2010/2012 ... | reverse complement strand
TAACAGCTTCTTCGCCTTCAACAGCTACTACAACTACACCCTGAGGAGCAGCGATAGTTGCGTTGTCGGAAGTGATAACTGTGTTAGCCACTACCTGGCCTAAAATGTTGCTGACAACAACTTTCTTACCGGTAGCGCCTACGATCTGAACACCACCTTCAGTAGCGATCACTTTCACTTCAGATACTTCAACACCTTCGTTTGCAGTAGGAGCTTCAGCAGCTTCAGTTGTGAATGTCAGAGGAGCAACATTATTAGAGAAGATAACGACTCCATTCACTACGGCCAACTTCTTTCCAGAGTTCAAAGCAACGATCTCATAACCACCTTCTTCAATCACTTTGAAACCTACAAGAGAAGTGTTCTTAGCATCTCTAACTTTATATTTATTCTGTTTGCCATCTTTCAAATCACCTTCATAAGCGATTGTATCCTTTACAATTGTTGCTGTACGGAATACCGCACTATCGCCTGTAGCAGCAGTTGCTTTGAATGAACCCTTAGCAGCCAAAATAGTACCAACAATTGTGTCATTCTTAACTTCTGCACCTTTGTAGAGATAGTAACCATATTCAGTGTTATCTTCACCACGATTTACATAAGCAGAGTCAACATATAAAGAAAAATCGTCAGCAGTGGAAGTAGCTTTCAGCTCGTCGCCTACACGCAACATCTTGGCAACACCATCAGATGCAGTCAACATTTCCAGACCATTACCGATATTATAGTGACCACTTTCCACCTTTTTATAAACAGGAGCTTCAGCACCTTCGATATTGAAGTAAGTTTCCACGCCGGCAACCGGTTCATCATAAGTCACAGACAAGTTAGAGATGTTCAATGTGAGTATATCGTTATTAGTAGTCGTTGCTTCAACGATCTTGTAAGAATCTTCAGCAGGACCTGCCACAAAGAAGAAACGCTGATTTTGTAAGCTGGCTTTTTTACTCAACTTAACAACTTCAACACCGCTGACAGCTTCGTGAGCCAAACGTCCTTCTGCATCATAAGCCTGTTCCAATGCATAAGCAACACGAACCAACGTATCACCTAATGCCTGAGCACCATAATAAACAGTGTCTTTTGCGATCTCTGCACCTTCAACCAAACGCAATTCAAGTGCCTTTTCAGCCCCCTTAGCGCCAGCAATTACAGAATCTTGAACCAAAGACAAATAGATATCGTCGGCTGCAGCAGAAGCTAAGTTGAACTTAACAGCGCCATAACCCATTTCTTCTTTTGTATAGTACTTGTAACCGATATGTTCATTTGTCAAGTCTACATCCAATTTCTTGAACACAAGAGTATCTTGGTTATTACCTTTACCTAAGTGATAAACACCATTTGCCACATCAACAGCATATAACGGTTCTTCATCCAAAAGCAAAGTAGAAGCAATTGCTTCACCATAAGTTTCGCCATTAGAACCCGTCTGAGTTGCTATAGTAGTAGCTTCACGACCTTGGATAGAATAAGTGCCATCTTCATGTTCTTTTACATAGAACTGGGTAGAAGGAATATAGGCAGAAGCTGCTGCTACAGCATCAGAAGGAGTAGAGCCATCACCTACCAAATACTTGTCATTATAAGCAGCATTAGTATTGCCACCCTTAGCCTTCAACTGTAAAGAGTAAACACCTGTTCCACCAGCCAATTTAACCGGAGTACCTTTAGCAAGTGTGATGAACGGAGCTTCGATAGCAGCAGAGTCGATACACAATACCGGCGCACCGTTGAAAGTCTTGTAACCAACGATGTAGGTATATCCAGAACCACCATTGACAGCAACTTCGTATTTACCATTTACAAAACGTACAATAGAATCTGTCGTCATACTGATTGAGTCGTTACCCAAATCCATTGACAATTTGAATGTCTGTAAACCTTCGTTACCTCCCTGATACTGTGCACCACCGGCAGCAACGATTGTATCCAATTTGAAAGCAGCTACTTGGATAGAAGTTGTGGAACCGATCATTGTCGTATCAATAGTGATATACTGATCCTTCTTCGTACCTTTTGTGCTCTTTTCCTGGCCTACAACCTGGAAACGATATTTATTGGCACCACTAACCGTTACAGGAACCGGAATCAAATCCATAGCAGTGAAGATTCCACCGTCTTTCCCTTTGAATTCGAATTTGAAAGTAGAAAGTTTACCAGCCAAATCAGCGACAGTAGTTAAAGAGATTGGAGTAGGAGCTTCAATCTCAAATTTTTCACTCGGCAATGTAGTTCCTACATTTAGCTTTCCAGAAGTAGCACTAATAGATACAATCGTATCCTGACCATAAGCTGCATAGATTTCAGAACCACCAGCAACACCTGTCTTGAACACAAACTTGTCAATCCCCGGAGCAATCATAGTGCCATACTCACCAGCACCATTTTTCTTCACTGCAAAAGACAAATTCTTCTTTGTCGCTTTGTTTACAAACTGGAATACGGAGTCGCCAGAAACCATCTTTTCAACAAACTTCGGCAACCACAAAGCAGAGTCTTTTGCAGCTTTGCTTAAGCCAAGAGATGCAAGTTTTACAGAGTCGGCTTTTACCGGATTCTCCTTTGTAACCGTCAGGTAAGTAGAACTGGTCTTCAAATGCACATACTTGTCACCGATCTGTGCATAAGAGACAGTAGCAATTGCTGCGAAGGCAGCAACGAGAGTAGAAAATCTCTTGTTCATAATCTAAATTTTAATATTAATAATACAGTTAATTGAAATATCAGTTCTTACTTCTTACTATCATTATGTACACGTATATATAATGTACACGTGTTAACATTTGTACTTTGATAGCAAAAACGTTCCTTTTTTTTAGTCATTTTTTTTGCCTATCTTCGAAGTTCGTATTGGAAAGATGGTTTTTTGTACTCCAATTGCTATCTAATTGATAAGAAAGGATATAGGGGTACGAATTTTTTTACAGAAAAGAGTTGTGGTTTAAAAAGGAATGCGTATTTTTGTCTCGGGAAAATGACAAATTTAAAGGAACGTTTTTTTTAGTCATTTTTTGACCCACCAATCACTTGATTTACAATAAATTATTTTCCTAATTACCAAGTCTTAAATTTCATCAGTCCCGTTTTGGTTCAAAAATCGGTCTTTTTCAAGGAAATCCTTGATGCCTACTACGTTTCAGAGGGATACTTATCCGTTTTTGATCCGATGCCTATTTGTTTGTTTTTCGGTGATTGCCCGATTTTCCTCCCCCAAACGGCCATTATTACTGCATCGGCACAAACCCTTCGTAGCGGACCGTCCAGCTCCCGTCTTTCGGGAAACCGGGAGCCTCACCCTCCGAGCCGTCCCAACCGCCACACATCATGGCGACTGCCGTCAGCAACGCTCCGTTGGAAGGGAAATAGGGAAACGGACCGCCTGTCGCCAAACCATGTTCGTCGAACTGGAATCCGGCGGAAGGGTGCATCAGCATGTCAATAGCCAGTGCCGGCTGTCCCGTACGGGCGGCAGCCATGGCCAACATCGGGAAATCCCAGCCCCATATGCGATTGAATTGCCATTCTTTGCTGACTTTCTCCAACGTGCGCTTGAAAGTCGGCTGGTCTACCCCATCACCAGGCAACATGCCGTAGACACCGGTCAGGGCCGGATGCTCGTAGGTATATTTTGTCCACATATCGGGGATGCCCTCGTAGGTAGTATAGACGCCGTCGGCAACGGGAAGGGGAGCCATCTTCGAAAGTACTTCCTTCCATTTCTTCGTTCTTTTTTCCGACAGGCCCAGCCGGTCCGCCCATTCCAACGCCGTGCGCAAGCCGTAGCGGAAATAGCCTAACTCGAAAATCGGATTGATGGTCTGCAACGGGTCCGTATTCTCGGAAACGACAACGACAGGAGGACCCAGGACATATTGTTTCGTCTTTTTGTCGTAGAAAAGGTAATCTGCCATATAATCGGCCGTGTTCAGCACGACGTCTTTCCATTTCTCCAATGTTTCGGGAGCAGGTTTCTGACGGTATTGCATCTCGGCGAAGTAGATCGGATGGGGTTCGTGCCAGATCAGATAGGCATGGGCGCTACCCGGCCATTCGCGGTTGAAGTTTCCGGTGCACTTCGGCCAACGTGCACCGCTACGACCTTCGCTCTTGGCGCGTTCAAGGGCCTTCGGCATAAAGTCCTTATAGACGTTCAGATAGTTATCAAAACATTCCATCCGGTTCCACAACCCGTAGTGCACACCATGCCACCAAATCATCTCGAAGTGGAAACGGCCGAACCAGCCGTTATTCACCAAACCGGATTCCTGAGGTGGGAACAGTCCGCTTTCATTTGCACGCATCAAGTACTGCGAGAGGACAATACGCCGCTCCAGTTCCAGCCAGCGGGGATCTTTGCTTCCGGAGAGGTCGACGGCAGCTCCCGAACGCCAGTATTTCTCCCAACTGGCAGCACTCTTCCGTTCGATAGAGGCAACCGACTCGGTCACATCGGCGACCGGTTCAGGAGAGAAGCAGCAGGTAAAGGAAAAGGTGGAAGTATGCCGGGGCTGGAGGAGGAAGGTATGCTCCTTTTCAGATTCACGGCTGAAAGTGGCAGGGCCGGTCCAGTCAAGGGTGGCGTAGTAGTGCGTGTCATCCATCGTACGGGCGATACGGACCGAGTTCGGAGCCAACTTCTCGAAGGTGGAAGTATGGCCAGAGATCGTGTCGTAGCGTCCTATGTAATGTTTGAAATAGCGTCCGTCGGGATAAGGAAAGTCGAGATAGATGCTCATATTACCATCGTTCAACAGTTCGGACTCGATACTGACTCCGATCATATCTTTATCGGGATGACAGACGGTACGCACTTTCACCTCTTTGCGGTTCAGTTCGAAACGGCTATAGACGACACCTGTCCACAGATCGATTTCCTGCCGGGCATTGCCCAGGTCAATTTCCCGCGCTTCCGTACCGTCTTCACGCAGTAGACGGAAACCGATACGGCCCAGGTTATAGCGATGAGGGTTCTTGGTCAGCCATTCGGACAGCTCGGGCTGGTCGGGATTGCGGAGTTCATAAGCAATCTTTTTGCCGTGCGTCTCCACGACAACCGGACGGTAATCTTCGGCTCTCATCCCTTCGGGGAGGGGGAAACTGTGCCAGCTCCAGTCGGACAGGGTGTTGAAGGGGACGAAAGTCTGCAATCCGGTTATATCCATCCCGAAGGCAAACTTGCCGTTACCTACTTGTGCCGGACTTTTCAGAAGCGTCCCGGTCGTACACACGCGATGCCGCTTGACAACGGCCTCCCGGTCAATGGGCTCTCCCATAACAGACAAAGGTAAAAAGACCGACAGGCAAAAGAGGCTGACTAAACTTATCAGTTTTTTCATGGTAGTTATCCTTTTATATGTTTCTGTGGATAAAGATAAGAGATTGCCGCCAAGCCTCAGTTTACAGTTCTGACATTTTTCCTTCGATTTCTGGTAAATAATGGTTTACTTGTTACTTTTGGCTTGATCCAAAAGTAACCCAAAAATCAAGGCTTAACCGTCCGGTCTACTCCGGGCAAAGGAGCAGGCTGCATCGGCCATCCTTGAGTACCAGAGAAGACCGGTCCTACTATATTATATATTGCCGGTCTTCTTCTTCCAAACCAGGAAGAAGGCTAAAACAACGATTGTTATGGCAAAGCCGATAATCTGTGAAATGCCGTTTTCCATGCCTAAGCCTTCAGGAGCGACAAAGATGTATGTCGAGCAGACAGCCGTCATAAACAAAGCCGGAATCAGCGTAACGATATAGGGCTTCTTCGAGATCACCAAGTAGACAGTCAATGCCCATAAGGTAAACACCGCGAGTGTCTGGTTACTCCAAGCAAAATAGCGCCAAATCATATCGAAACCATCCTTGTCTTTCTGGCTGTAAAGCAAAAGAGCGATAGCCACCAAGAACAAAGGAATGCAAATCACGAGCCGCTTGGAGACACTGCGCTGTTCAAGATGCAGAAAGTCCGCCACAATCAGGCGGGCCGAACGAAACGCCGTATCACCGGAGGTAATTGGGGCGGCGATCACACCTAAGACTGCCAATATACCACCTACCGTACCGAGCCATTCTTTCGTAATACTGTCGACGACAACGGCAGCATTGTTTTCACCCATACCGTTGTTATGATAGAAATAAGTAGCAGCAGCCCAGATCAACGCAACGATACCTTCCGTAATCATGGAGCCGAAGAAAATAGGACGTCCGTACTTCTCATTCTTGATGCAACGGGCCATCAACGGACTTTGTGTCGCGTGAAAACCGGAAATGGCACCGCAGGCAATGCTGACGAACATAATCGGGAAGATAGGCAGATGACCGGGATAGGTGTTCGGCATCCCGTCCGTGATTTCAGGCAACGGCGGATGATTGACGAACAACATCACCAGAATGCCGATCGCCATAAACAACAAAGCGGCAGCAAACAAAGGATAGATTTTTCCGATAATCTTATCGACCGGCAACAAGGTCGCCAGGATGTAATACAAGAACACGACAATGATCCAGAAAGTAGTATCCAGATGTTCCGGTGTCAGCTTTGCCAGCAAGCCGGCAGGCCCGGCCACAAACACGGAGCCGACCAGCACCATCAGGATTACCGTAAAACCACGCATGAACTGCTTGAAGTTCACGCCCAGGTAACGGCCGATAATCTCAGGCAAGCTCTCCCCGTTATGACGCAGGGACAACATCCCGGACAGGTAATCGTGTACTGAACCGGCAAAGATACTTCCCAACACGATCCACAGGAAAGAAGCGGTTCCGAACTTCGCTCCCATAATGGCGCCGAAGATCGGTCCCAGTCCGGCGATGTTCAGAAACTGGATCATAAAGACTTTCCAAGTTGGCATCGGAATATAATCCACGCCGTCCTGGTGCGTATAGGCAGGAGTCTGCCGTTTGGCATCTATGCCGAAAATACGTTCGATGAATTTACCGTAGACGAAATAACCTACGATGAGTGCAATAAGGCAACAAACAAAAGTAATCATAATCGGTAATTGAAAATGGAAAATTGAGAATTGAAAATTAGATTGATAAGGATACAACAAGAGAGAGAAAATGGAAAATGGAAAACTGAAAAATAAAACAATTCTTCTTTATCTTTCAATTTTCCATTTCCAATCTTCAATTCAGAAGTTTTTTAACGACTTCCGAGATCATACGTCCTTCGGCTTTTCCGGCTAATGCCTTGGAGGCAATGCCCATTACCTTACCCATGTCCTTCGGACCGGTAGCCCCGACCTGTGCAATGATTGCCTTCAGCTCGACTTCCAGCTCTTCGGCAGACATCTGTTTCGGCAGGTACTTTTCGATAACGGCTACCTGTGCCAGTTCGACATCGGCCAAATCCTGACGTCCCTGCTGCACGTAGATAGCGGCGGAATCCTTACCCTGTTTGACGAGCTTTTGCATGATCTTCAATGCATCGGCATCTGTCAATGTATCGTTGGCTCCCGGAGCGGTCTTCGCTTCGAGGAAAAACTTCTTCACGTTTCTCAGTGTTTCAAGGGCGACTTTATCTTTCGCCTTCATTGCGTTTTTAATGTCTTCGCTGACTCTTTCGAACAAATCCATAGTTTTGTAAATTAAAGAATTAAGAATGAATAATTAAACCTTCGCGTATCCAACTACTCATCATTAATTTTTCATTATTAATTATCAATTAGTCATTATTCATTACCTAAAACTAATAACTGTGCCGCCAGATTTAGGCTTCTTGTTTTGGTTAGTGGCAGGCGAGGTGAACGACATGCCTTGGGTACGTACCGGTTCCTCACCCTTCCGGCGTATCTGCTGCACGTCTTTGGCAGTCCGCTTGTAGGCAGGTTTGTCTTCCATGAAAGAGATCAGAGCGTCATCGTCCAATTCGTCGACGGCAAATACAACGATTTCGGCATTCGGACGCGAGTCGATATATTCACCGTAATAACGTCCCATCAAGGCATCTTCTTCCGCTCGTCTTTTTCTTTCCGCTTCTTCCTTCTCTGCCATTTCGCGCAGTTGTTCTTCTGTGACAAGCTCCTGCTGTTCCGTCTTGGTCAGGATATCTTCCAACCCGAAACCGGTCACCAAGATCGTAATCTTGATCTTATGCCCTAAACTGTCATCATAACCATGTCCCCACTTCACCTCGTATTCAGTCTTGAATTGCGACATGAAATCATGTATATCGTCCATTTCACTGATACGAAGTTCGTCTTCATGGCTATAATAAATGACAAACGCTACCCGTTTAGCATTGAAAATATTGTTCACATCGTTGACCAACGTACTCTCCAAAGCTTCCGTAATCGCTTGTCGCAAACGTCCTTCTCCTTCTCCGAAACCGATACTGATCAAAGCTACGCCACTGTTACGCATCGTCGTGTCGACATCGGCAAAGTCGACATTCTGTTCCAAATCGGTCGTCACGATTTCGGCTATGCTCTTGGCCGCGATTGTCAATGTTTCATCCGCTTTACGATTCGCTTGTGGAACCGGCATGTCGGCAAAATTTCTCAATCGCTCATTGTTAATCACTAAAAGCGAATCGACATTCTGCGCCATATTTCTGACACCACGGAGCGCTTTCACGATTTTCGGCCGTCCTTCAAAGACAAAAGGTATCGTAACGATACCGACAGTCAGAATCCCCATATCTTTAGAGATCTTAGCGACTACCGGCCCGGCTCCTGTTCCCGTACCACCTCCCATTCCGGCCGTAACAAAGGCCATACGAGTACCGTCATCCAACATCCGGTAGATGTCTTCTTCACTTTCCAAGGCGGCTTTTTCTCCCACTTCCGGAACATTCCCCGAACCAAGTCCATGCGTCGTATTCTGTCCGATCAGCAATTTATTAGGAACCTCCGACTTCTGCAACGCCTGATTATCGGTATTGCATAACACGAAAGATACATCCCGGATACCTTCGCGATACATATTGCTGACCGCATTACCACCACCGCCACCGACACCGATCACCTTGATGATTGTCTGAGGCGCTTTTGCCAAATCAAAATCGTATGTATTATCGTCCATTGTCGTCTGTCTTTTATTGTTACCGATTATTGCTCATCTTTCAAGGCCTTGTCAATGCCTTCTCCCACCTTATCCACCGCATTTTTGAAAAGGTCGCCGATACCCCAGCCCTTACGGTTCTTTTTCTCTTCCTCCTTCTTTGTTCCGGAATTGCGGTTCTTAGTCGTAGCCGCTGACTGCTTTTCAACAGGCGGTTCCTCCTGCTTTTCTTCTATTTCAGCGATCACGGGTTCTTCTTTCGGCTCGATCTTCGGTTCTACCACTTTCGGTCTCTCCGGTTCGGGAGCGATATAAAGGGCGCAGTTCTCCGTTCCTTTTAGCAACAGGGCGGCTGCGGTCGTATACTCGGGATTATTGGCAATCATCTCGCCGTCGGCAATCAGATCTTTCCGGACGGAAGCATAACGAACATCCATCTTGAAACGTTCGCTGAGGGCTTCACGCATGTTCTTCAGAGCGGCTCCGTTGCCGGCAATCACGATACTGTAACCGGGATCTTTCGCCACTCCCGCATCTTCCATGCGGGCGTATATGTTTTCGATGATCTCACGGCTGCGGACTTCCACCACCATATTGATATCCGAAAGTTTGATCTCGCTCGAATGCTGTCCGTCGGCCAAGTCTACCGTGACCATCTGCTGTTCGTTATCTTTTTCCCAGATAGCGTTACCGTAGGTGCGCTTGACACGTTCCGCTTCCTTCTCCGGCATACCCAAGGACATCAAGTCGCGAGTGATCAGATGGCTGCCCAACGGAATAACGTAGAGACCGGCCAGACTGCCATCCTTGTACACCGTGACAGAGGTGACGCCTGCACCGAAGTCGATCAACGCACACCCCTTCAATTTCTCTTGTTCCGTCAGGATCAGGTCTGCCAACGCCAGCGGCGCAACAACAACACCAGCCACATCGAGCTTGATCTGCTCCGCCATGTTCGTGGTTACGGCATGACGAAGAGACGGACGGCCAACGAGCAACTTATAGTGGGCTTCAATACGCGAACACCCCAAACCTACCGGATGGGTTTCCGGCTGGTTGTCGAGATAATAAACGGGAGCGGCTATATCCAGCACGTCCAGCATATCGGGACGATACTGCCGGCATTCCTGATCCAGTTCCTTCAGCACCTCTTCAGTCACCGTACCGCTACCGAGCACTTTCGACACGGCATGGTTAATCGAACGAAGCGACTGGCCTCCCACCCCGACATATATCTTACCGATACGGGAACCGCCCAATTTGTTTTCCAGTTTGCGGATCAACCGCACGATCTTGCCGGCTGCATCTTTTATATTATATACACATCCTCTTCGTATACAGGTATCGGAGTTCTCCACTTCGTAGGCAATGATGGAAAGTGTCCCGGCAGGGCCTTTCGCGCCTACCATGCCGACCATGTGAGAAGAGCCAAGGTCGATGGCCGCTATAAAGTCTGTGTATGCCATATTCTCTATCTTTTAGTACAAACAATCTGATCCTTATATTTTAAACTGATAATGCTGTACTTCTCCCACCCCACCTTCGGGATCGCTTTCTCGTAGAAGAGCCGGAGATTGTCCAGCTTCTCCTCGAAATCAGCAAAGGAGCCCAGTACGATACGATGGTTACCGACCCGCGGAATCAGCTCCACCTCGTTATCAGGATGAACGTAAATCTGTTCTATCTGATTATTCCAGAAATCATTCTCCTGCAAAAATAATGCAAATTTGTATAAGTCGGTTACCGCCAGCTCTTTTTCCACATATCCGCTCACAACCGGAACGTGCGCCACATAACGGCGGCTGACAGGCATCGTGCTTCCCAGATTATCCACATAATAGTTGCCTCTCGGACTTATCACACGCAAGATAGGAATTTTTTGCTCCACTTCCAATTTAATCATGCCGGAAGGAGTCTTATAGGCTTCCACACGGGCAATCATTTCGTTTTTCAGCAATTCGTTTTCAATCCGGTCGGTGTTGATCTCGTCCATCGGCCTCTTGATCGGGTTCAAGTCAGCCTTCTTGAGGATATGCACCAAATCGCTCTCGCTCACAAAATGCTTGTCAAGGCTGTCCACGACCACTACTTGCAGGTCACGGCACAACTCCTTCTGCCTGCTTTCCCGAAAGAAGAAGGAGACAAACACAATGTAGCAGAACAACAGTGTTGCAACGATTATGGATACGATACGGATCACGATTTATTCTTTTTTATCCAATATTTGTTTTACCGGATCTACCAACAGTTCAATATTGCCGGCTCCGACCATCAGGACGACTTCGAACTTACCGGCTTCGGCAGCCACCACGTCCAACAGTTCCTCCTTGCGGATCAACCGCTTGTCGGCAATGGTCACGGCATCGAAGATAATCTGTGAAGTGACACCCGGTATCGGCTCCTCACGTGCCGGGTAGATATCCAGCAGTATCAGTTCATCCAGGAGCGAGAGGCTGGCGGCAAAGTCGGCGGCAAAGTCACGCGTACGGGTGTAGAGGTGCGGTTGGAAAATACCGGTCACCTTGCGTCCGGCATACAGCTCCTTCACGGAAAGAATACTTGCCTTCAGCTCGGCAGGATGATGGGCATAGTCGTCGATCAGGACGATATTTTCTTTCTTGAGATGGAAGTCGAAACGACGGCGCGGACCGGCAAAGGTCGCCATACCATGCTTGATCTCCTCCGGTGTCAGCTTCGGTTCGGGCAGTTCAAACCGTCCGATAAATTTCAGATAAATCTCAACCTCCTGCACCCGATCCCCGTCAATCTTTTCCGGGGCGTGGATAATGATTTTTTCAATAAACTCATTGATCATTGGAGTAGTCAGTTCGGAAAAATCGGTGTACTTCTTTGCCAGTGAAAGGAACTGCGCCGCACGGTCAGTATCTTCCTCAAAAGAAGACAGATGCAATTCCGCATCCGATACAGATGTGACAAGAGTTTTCTGCTCCGCTTCGTATTCTGCAAGCAGAGTATCAAAGCGTTCATCGGTAATGCGCCCAATAGCAAAAGATTCGTAGAGCTTTTTGATAATGGTATCAAGCTCGGCAATACGCCTACGGTCTTGTTCAACTTGCGTTTGGTATCCTTTGCGACTTCCGCCTGTCTGATTTGAGAAGCAGAACGCACCTTTTCCATAAACTCATCCTGATTGGCGCTGGCAAAGGTGCTGGCTGTTCGGATGGTTTCCAAAACAAGCTCTCTGACCGCTTTTGTCCGAATATAGTGACCGCTGCAAGCACGAGTGCGCTTTTGATGTGCCAGCGTGTAGGTGGAGCAATCGTAAAAATCAGAGGGATAGGGATTGTTCTCCGTACCGCCTTTGGAACGGTGATTGGTCATTTTTGCTCCGCAGTCAGCACAGAACAGAAGTCCAGTCAGCGGATTGGCTTCGCCAAGTGTATCGTGGCGTCTCGGTGTCTTTCGCAGTTTCTGTGCAAGTTCCCACATTTCCTTATCTACAATCGCTTCGTGGGTGTTCTCAAAGATCAGCCAGTCCTCCTGCGGATTCATAACCGGATTTTTGTCCTTGTAGGACTGCTTGTGAGAACGGAAGTTGACCGTATGCCCCATATATTCGGGCTTGGAAAGAATGCTCCCGACGATATAACCA
>ERZ857827.2647-NODE-2647-length-12619-cov-4.370583_pt1 | contig 12619 bp, 8 predicted proteins | sample MGYA00519761_ERZ857827 | MGnify/ENA primary metagenome ERZ857827 (study PRJEB31778, sample SAMEA3449370) | human gut metagenome | biome: human gut; feature: human-associated habitat; material: faeces | place: United Kingdom | collected 2010/2012 ... | reverse complement strand
CGTCAATTGGAACGGCTGGGAGATACGCCCTTTGTGCTGGAGAGCCCCGAAGATTTGAAAGTCGAACTGGCGGACGGGCTGTTTCTGCCGGTCAGCGCCCTGAACGCGCTGCGCCGGGACGGAATCGCCGCCCTGACTGCCGCAAGAACAGAGCATTTCTGGCAGGCGGGGCAGGAAAAAACGCCTAAAATTCCGAAAAAGAAGGAATGGGGGAAAAACGTCTCTCTGCCGAAGAACGAAAATGCACGCGCGCAAGAGCTGCTGACCGTCTGCTTTTCCGACCCGTCCTTGGCAAATCCGCTGCTGGAGCGCGGCGCGGATCGGCTCTGGTTCCAGCCTTGCAGCTATCGCCCGGAAGAATTGGCGCAGGACCTGCGACAGCTCCCTGACGGCTGCTGGCTGGTGCTGCCGGTGCAGTGTTCCGAGCCTGAATTGCAGGACATTCGCCGGGCGGCGGAACAGGCAAAGCTGGGCGGCGTCGTTGCCCAGAGCATGGGGCAGATCGATTTTGCCGAACGCTGGCCCGTCTTTTTCGGCGATGCGCTGCCGGTGACGAACCGCCGGGCCATGGAGGCCCTGCGGGAGCTTCCCGTCAGCGGTTTTACCCTGTGGCCGGAATGGACGGAGCAGGAGCAGCGCGATCTGCTGCCTTTGCCCATGCCCGCGCTGTGCCCGGTCTACGGCCGGGAACGGCTGATGATCCTGAATCACTGCCCGGCCAGGGTGACGCGGGGGCTTTCGGAGGGCCGGGAAGCCTGCCGCTTCTGCCGCACGCCCGATCAGGCCTGCGGCCAGACGGAACCGCTTTTCCGGGATCAGCGGGGCTATGCCTTCCCCGTGCGCCGCACGGCCTTCCCGGAGGGCTGTCGGCTGAATGTCTATAATGCTTTGCCCACCGATCTGCGGGCCTGCGACGGCGAACGCCGGGCCCTTGGGGCAGGAATGCTGATGCGCTTCACCACGGAGACCCCGGCGGAGCAGCTTCAAATCACGGAAATCTTTGCGGCTCTGCGGGACGGCCAGTCCGTTCCGCCTGCCGTGAACGCCACAGCCGGTCACTGGCGGCGCGGCGTGGAATAATTCACCTCTCTGCTCCCGGCATGCGGGAGGAAAGGAGAACCTTTATGGAACAGGATCGTGCGCTGCGCGTACTGGAATTTACGAAAATACGGGAACTGCTGGCGCAGAACGCCATTACCGAAGAAGGCAGGCAGCGCTGTCTGGAGCTGACGCCCTATCATGATCTGGGCGACGTCAACCACGCTCTGGCTGAGACGGAGGAAGCCGTGGTGCTGTTGACCTATCTGGGGCAGAACCCGCTGGTCAGCTACCCGGATGTGCGGGAATCCATCGCCCGGGCCCAGAAGGGTGCATGCCTGAGCCCCCGGATGCTTTTGGATATTTCCGCCTTTCTTCGGGCTGCCCGCGCCGCCCGGAGCGCGCTGGTGCGGGATCGGGAGGACACGCCCATTCTGACGGGGCTGGCCTCCCGGCTGACCGTGCTGGAACGGGTGGAGACGGACATCAACGATGCGATTCTCAGCGAGGAAGAAATCGCCGACCGCGCCTCCGCAGAGCTTTATCAGATTCGTCGGCAGATTCGCAGCGCCAACGAGCGCATGCGGGACAAGCTGAATCAGATGATCCGCTCTTCCAGCTTCGCCAAGAACCTGCAGGACAGCATTATCACCATGCGGGGCGACCGCTACTGCATCCCGGTCAAGGCCGAGTGCCGGGCCAATGTGCCCGGTCTGGTGCATGACCAGAGCGCCAGCGGGGCCACGCTGTTTATCGAACCCATGTTTGTGGTGGAGCTGGGCAACGACCTCAAGCAGCTTTACGCCAAAGAGCAGCAGGAGATCACCCGCATTCTGCAGGCGCTGTCCGATTCGCTGGCTCCCTACGGCGAGGCGCTGGAAGGCAATCTGGATCTTCTGCGGGAGTTGGATTTTGCCTTTGCCAAGGGCCTTCTGGGCCGTCAGATGCGGGCGGTGCTGCCCAAGATCAACCGGGAAGGCCGGATCAAGATCGTCCGGGGACGGCATCCCCTTATCGACCCGGAAAAGGTGGTGCCCAGCGATCTCTGGCTGGGGCAGGACTTTACAACGCTCATTATCACCGGCCCCAATACCGGCGGCAAGACCGTCACCCTCAAAACGGTGGGCCTGTTCACGCTGATGGCGCAGGCCGGTCTGGAGGTGCCCGCCGAGCTGGGCACGGAGCTGGCGGTGTTCGATCATGTTTACGCGGATATCGGCGACGAGCAGTCTATCGAGCAGTCTCTGTCCACCTTCTCGGCCCATATGACCAATATCGTTTCCATCCTGCAAAATGTGGATGACAACGATCTGGTGCTGTTTGACGAGCTGGGCGCGGGCACCGACCCCACCGAAGGCGCAGCGCTGGCGCAAAGCATTTTGAGCGAGCTGCTGGGACGGAAGATCCGCACCATGGCCACTACTCATTACAGCGAATTGAAGGCCTTTGCCCTGAGCACGCCCGGCGTGGAAAACGCCAGCGTGGAGTTTGATGTGGAATCCCTGCGGCCCACCTACCGGCTGTCCATCGGCATTCCCGGCAAGAGCAACGCCTTTGAAATTTCTCGGAAGCTGGGCTTGTCCGAACGGCTGATCGACAGCGCCAAGGAGCTGCTCAGCAAGGAGGACGTTCGTTTCGAGGACGTCATCGCCAATGCGGAGTATCACCGGCAGATCGCCGAGCGGGAACGGGAAATGGCGGAGGAGACCCGCAAGGAAACCGTTCGTCTGCGCAACGAGGCGGAAAAGCTTCGCCGGGAGATCGAACAGAGCAAAGACAAGAGCATGCAGAAGGCCAAAGCCGAAGCCCGGCGTGTGCTGGAAAATGCCCGCCGGGAAGCGGACGGCATTATCGGCGAGCTGAAATCCATGAAAAAGCAGGTGCAGATCCCGGAGCACGAGCTGCAAAAGCTGAAAAAGCGCATGGACGACAACCTCGACGCGGTCAGCGATGGCATCGGCGAGGCAAACGAAACCGGCTTTACCCCGCCCAAGACGGTTCGGGTGGGCGAAAATGTGGAGATCGTCCATCTGAAAACAAAAGCAGTAGTGCTGAGCCTGCCGGACAGCAAAAACGAAGTGCAGGTACAGGCGGGCATCATGAAGATGAAGGTGCCGCTGAAACAGCTGCGGGTGATCGAGCAGGAAAAGCCCAAGGCCAGCAAGGTACTGCGGAGCGCCGCTGCGGCCAAGACCGTTCCCATGGAGGTGGACGTGCGCGGAATGAATCTGGAAGAAGCCACCGAAGCGGTGGACACCTATCTGGCAGACGCGGTGCTGGCCGGGCTGAACGAGGTCAGCATCATCCACGGCAAGGGCACGGGCGTTCTGCGCACGGGCATTCAGAAGCATTTGAAGCGCCATCTGAACGTGAAGTCCTTCCGGGACGGCATGTACGGCGAGGGCGAGCAGGGCGTGACCGTCGTTACCCTGAAATAACAGAGGGTCTGAAAAGGCTCTGCCCCCGTGAATCCCTATCAGAAGAAAAAACGAACCGGCAGATTTTTCGCAGGCCGGAACGAAGGAGGAACAGCTCATGGCTGACAAGCAACACATTCTACTGGTGGACGACGACCCCAATATCAGCCATCTGGTACGGCTGTATCTGGAAAAAGAGGGCTTTGGCGTAACGGAGTGCGACCGGGGTGATACGGCGGTGGAAGCGTTCCGCACCTGCAATCCCGCGCTGGTGCTGCTGGACGTGATGCTGCCCGGGAAAGACGGTCTGGAGGTGCTCAAGGAAATCCGCATGACCTCCAAGGTGCCGGTCATCATGCTGACGGCCAAGGATGAAACCTTTGACAAGGTGCTGGGGCTGGAGCTGGGCGCGGATGATTACATCACCAAACCCTTTGAAAATAAGGAACTGGTAGCGCGGGTGAAAGCAGTGCTGCGCCGCGCGCCCGGCGAGACGGAAAACGCCTCGCCCGCCGGAAAGCCGGAGAAGGACGATACGCTGCGCTTCCCGGGGCTGACGGTCAGTCTGGCCAGCTATGAAGCGACCTACGAGGGCAAGCCGGTGGAAATGCCGCCAAAAGAACTGGAAGTGCTGTATTATCTGGCTTCGCACCCCAACATGGTCTTTACCCGCGACCAACTGCTGGAACAGGTCTGGGGCTATAATTTCTTCGGCGACAGCCGCACGGTGGACGTACACATCAAGCGTCTGCGGGAAAAGCTGCCGGGCTGCGAAAAATACGGCTGGGAAATCCACACCGTCTGGCGCGTGGGCTACAAGTTTGATTACAAGCCCGCCTAACAAGGGAGGAAACCGTTTTGTGTCAAAGCATGTTTGACCGGCTGCTGGCGCTGTTCATGGCGGTCATTCTTCTGATGGCGCTCATCAGCGCCGGCTTTTCCGTGCTGTCCATTCGGGAAGCCATGGTCAACAGCCGCATGGAGGGGCTGCTGGTGCAGGCCCGGGAGATCGCCTATCTGGCGGCCAATCTGGATTCCTCCAGCATATGGATCACGGACGATTCCACCATGAAATACCTGCAATGGAAGGCCCGGAGCGTCTATGAGGATTACGGGGCCTACATCCTGATCGTGGACCGCTCCGGCCATGTGATGGACAACATGCAGGCCGCCCTGCAGGACAGCGCGGGCGCGATGCTGCAATCCCTGAATTCCGACGAGCTGGGGCAGCTGATGCTGGACGTGCTCAAGGGCAAGGAGGTGCAGAAGCGCATCACCAACGCCTCCCGGGGCGCGATCATGACCGTGGCTGTGCCCTATGTGCAGGACGAGGACGTGCAGGGGGCGGTGCTGATCCACACCAGCGCGCAGGTTATCGAAGCGCCCTACCACGCCTTGCTTTTGCAGGTGCTGATCGGCTTTGCGCTGGCCGCCTTTGTGGCCATCGTGGGCACGGCGCTGTATACCCGCGGCATCATCAAGCCCCTGACGGTCATCACCCATGCGGCGGAAAAAATGAGCAAGGGCGAGCTCAGCGCCCGGGCCTCCGTTACCGGCGTGAATGAGGTGCGCCAGCTGGCGGGCGCGTTCAACGTCATGGCCGCAAAATTGGAAAAGGTGGAGGAAGGCCGAAAGGAATTTGTATCCAACGTGAGCCACGAGCTTCGTTCGCCTGTTACCAGCATTCACGGCTTCGTGGAGGGAATGCTGGACGGCACCATTCCGCAGGAGGAATATCCGCGTTATTTACAGATCGTTTTCGACGAAACCAATCGGATGAAACGGCTGATCGCCGATCTTTTGCAGCTGAGCCGCATGGACAACGGCGTAGAAAAGCTGCAATGGTCGGATTTTGACATCAACGAATTGATCCGCCGCCTTCTGATCGGTAGAATGAACGATATTGAACAGAAGGCGCTGGATTTACAGCTGGACTTCGAGACGGATCCCTGCATGGTTCACGCCGACAGCGACCGGATTTCTCAGGTGGTATTGAATATTGTTGATAATGCATTGAAATATATTTCTCAAAATGGGCACTTGACAATTCGTACCAAAATGATGCAAAATAATATTGTTGCCGTGGAGATTGAAAATGACGGAGAACCCATTGCCGCAAAAGATCGGGCGCATGTCTTCGAGCGCTTTTATATGGCTGAGAAAGCCCATACAGCAGGAAAGGGAACAGGTCTTGGACTGAGCATCTGCAAACAAATTATGGAAATGCACGGTCAAAGTATTGAAGTCCTTCTTCTGGATACAGGGGCGGGTTTCCGTTTTACCTTACAGGCAGCGCAGACGCCGGGTCAGCCTCAGTTAGGAGCCTGAAACGGAACACAAAGGAGGAACCGGGAAAATGGATCGACATATCTTTCTGGTTGGGATGCCTGGAAGCGGCAAAAGCGCCCTGGGGCGCAGGGTGGCTTCCAAATTGCAGATTCCCTATCTGGATACGGACGTCTATTTGACCGAGACCACCGGCATGGACACTGCGCAGCTGTACCAGACCTTTGGAGAGCAGGCTTTCCGCGATGGGGAGACCCGCCTTCTGCAGGAATTGGCAGGCGCCGTTCCGGGAATCATTTCGACCGGCGGCGGCGTTTGCCTGCGGGAATGCAACCGCCGTCTGATGAAAAATCACGGCATCATTGTGCTCATCGACCGTCCGATTGACGACATCATGCTGGATATCCGCGCTGAAAAACGCCCCCTGCTGGCCCAGAAGGGCCGGGAAGAAATCGAACGCATCTATAACGAACGGATGCCCATTTACCGGGCGGCCGCAGACGTGGTGATGGATAACGGCAAGGGATTTCACAATGGTCTGGCCGGGCTGGAAGAAATTGTACGGCAGTATGCATAAAATAAGCTCGAGTTTCAGGCAATATCCTGCCGCTGCCATTTTCGATCTCCTACAGCAACCGAATCAGCAGCATATACCCGGCTGTACCCACAAAAATACTCAGGAAGCGTGTTCCGGCTGAGACGATAAGCGAGCGCAACGATGACCACCGCCGCCAGTTTCGGCAGGCCGATGCCGAACCAATCGGTTCCTGCGTCCTTCAGACAGTAAACCACCAGCACCGCCATAATGGCCGAGGGCAGCATTTCGCCTAACTGAACCAGCTTTTCCGGCATGTGCCGTTTGCTGAACACCAGAAAAGGCACGGAACGTAGCCCCAGCGTAATCACAGCTCCCAGCAGGATCGCCGCCGCTGCGGAAGAAAGACTCATGATTTCTGCACCTCCCCGGTTTTGGAAACAAACAGGATTCCGGACGTAATCAGCAAAGCGGGCAGCATAAAGCGGTCGGGCCCCAGCATCAGCAGACAGATCAGCGCCATTCCTCCGCCCAGGATCGCCGGGAAATGATCGCTGGTCTTTTCCCACTGCTGAATCAAAATGACTACAAACAGTGCCGTCATGCAGAAATCGATGCCTTCCAGATTCCAGGGAAGGATTTGGCCCAGCGCCGCTCCCAGCAGGGTGCCGAGGATCCAGTAGGCATAGCTGAGCACCGCCACCAGAAACAGTACGTTCTTCCGTTCGGGCAGGTCGCGGGGCAGACTGCAGTCCACTGCGTAGGTTTCGTCCGTCAGCGTGTGAACCATCAGCGGTAGTCTTTTGCCCATGCTGCGGAATTCATCCACAAAGCTCAGCGCGTAAAACATCTGGCGGCTGTTCATCAAGAGGGTTGTCACCGCCACTGTCACCAGCGACGCGCCGCCCGCCATCAAAGATACCAGCACGAACTGATACGCGCCCGTATACAGCGCCACGCTGGACAAGAGCGACAAATACCATGGATAGCCAGCGTCCGACATGGTGATGCCGAAGGCAATGGCAATAAAAACATAGCTGAGCAGAATCGGCAGCGATTCTCTCAGTGCGATCTTCCACGCCTCTTTCTTCATCGCTCTGCTTCCCTTCTTCTTTGAAAATCAGTACATTCCGGCCTCTTTGCCGGAACAGCACAACCTTAGCACAGCGGCAGCGCGATTAGCAATGACGGAAGTGTGACGTTTTTCGCCAGAAAGAAGAAGCGTGTGGATTGGAGCGGATAAGGATTTCATTACATAAACTTTTTTGAGGGCAATATCAAGTCCAAACGCTTTCAGGCCTTTTCATAAGGAGGAAAATGTTTTTTGACAGCGGTTTCCTTCGCGTGAAATGATTCTTTTTATTTGAACTGTTTTGAAATGCTTGAAAAATAAAATAAAGATGATATAATAAATCCGTAGTTCTAATGTGCTCTCTAGGCATCGTGGTCGATGAAATTTCTTTTTGCCGAATGATCGTTCTGCTATCAAGGGGTGGGAATTTTGGATTAAGAGGGGAAATGGTTGAAATTGGGGTTCTCAATGGATCGTTTATTTCTGTTGCTTGACGATTCATCGAGGTCATAACAGAAATGAATCTGTCTGAAAATCAAAAAAGAAGGATGAAAAAATGAAAATTGCCAAAAGAATCCTAACCTTGGTGCTTGTTATCAGTTTGTGCGCATTTGCTTTCCTAATGGAAAAAGCAAACGCAGAAACAGTTATGACCGCCGCAGAACTCGTTTCAAAATGTCTTGATATTGCGGCGAATTACCCGACGGTTTACGGAAATGGCGGAGGACGCAGCTGCGGGGAATGGTATGACGATGTTCAGGCCTTTTCTTTCGATTGCAGCGGACTAATTATAGCAGTCCGATCAAATAAAGTTACAACTTGACAAAAGGTGTAAGATAGAGTCAAAGAGGCGATTCAAATGTTGCACAATGAAGCAAGAAAACTTCTGATTCAGGCATTGGAGAAAACACACAATGCAAGAGAAGTCGCTGAAAACTTCTCTGTCAATCGAGGCACGGTATATCGCCTGAAAAGACAGCTGGAAGAAACTGGCTCCATCGAAACTAGAACCTATCTTCGCGGACGTAAATCAGCTTTGAGCCAGGAAAATATCCGCAACATTGAACAGTTGCTGAAAGAGAAGCCCGACATCACGATTGCAGAAATCATAGATACACTTCAACTCAAAGCCTGTAATGAAACAGTTCGTAAAGCAGTGCTCAAACTTGGATATCGCCGTAAAAAGAAGTCGCTTCATGCCAGCGAACAGGAGCGTCCCCGATGTGAAGGAAAAACGCAAAGCATGGAAAGAGAATATGTCCGGGTACGCCCCTGAAAAACTTGTCTTTCTGGACGAAAGTGGAATCAATATCAACATGACGAGATGTTATGCCCGCTCAAAGGGTGGTTCTCGCGCAGTTGATGCTGTGCCTCTGTGGAAACCACAAAACATAACTGTCTTATCGTCGATTCGGCTGAATGGTGAAGCTGCCTATACAACATACTCAGGAGGAACAACTTCAGAAAGATTTGTTGATTATCTGAGAAACATTCTTATTCCGACACTTTCTCCCGACTCGATCGTTGTGATGGACAATATGCGTTCTCACCATACACAGGCAATAAAGGATTTATTGGAGCAGGCTGGCGTTCAATACCTCTATCTGCCACCGTACAGCCCTGATTTGAATCCTATTGAGAAGATGTGGTCTAAACTCAAGGCTTTTCTGAGAAAGGCAAAAGTTCGTTTGTTGGAGAAGCTGCCGGATGCTGTTCGTGCTGCTTTCAAAACGATTTCTTCACATGACTGTTCTGGATGGTTTCGCTTTTGTGGCTATTCACGCTAATTTATTGGATCGCTATAAAACGATATTGTGGGGCTGGAACGGCAATAAGTATGCTGCGTTTGGCGGAGCAACTTATTTGGCGAATGGAGTAGCAGATCTTGACGATAGCGGCATTTGGAATCATTGTTATGATAAAGCGGAAATCAATTTCTCTGACCTTTCTGCGATTCTTCCCGGAGAAGTCCTTTGGATGTCAGGACATGTCGGAGTGTACGTTGGAAATGGTTATGTAGTAGAAGCGTCACCAATTGTAAACGGTGGCGTTCAAAAACTGTTGTTGTCGAATGCAAACAAAGAAACAACAAGCAATCTTTTTACACACCATGGAAAGCTTGACTATATTTCGTATAGCAATTCTTCCACAAAAGTTTTATCCAAAACCAGCACGGATGCCTTAAACTGGCTGCAATCAAAAGTTGGGCAGACTATAGATTATGATGGCTCATGGGGTGGCCAATGCGTAGATTTAATTTATGCTTACTATAATTTTCTCGGCGTTGCGGTTCAAGGGGGAAATGCACGTGACTATGCGACCAATTTTCTTCCTGATGGACTGGAACGAATTCCCAATTGCGCTCAGCCTAAATTAGGTGACATTCTGATTTACGCGGGCGGCACAGGCTATGGGCATGTTGCCATTTATGAAAGCGATACCGTAACCTGGCACCAGAATTATGCAAATCATCAATATGTGGAAAGAGTTACAAATGTAAATTATAAAATCATCACAGGGGATGGCGGCGCGGGCTATTGGGGCGTTATCCGCCCGAATTTTGGGAATAGTACATCAGTAGCAGGCACAACATGGAAAGACGGCGATATCAGCGTAAGCACATCCGAGGCAGCGAGGCCGGCAATCAGCACGACGAATCCTCAGATTCGCGGTTGGCTGACCTATGATACAAGCCGTAAGTTTGTTCAGGGCGGGTTGTTCTTTGGTACCAGTAAGACGGACGTGGAAAATGCTACGCCCAGCAATTACACGCATTCCGGAATTTGGTTCGTATCCGATACAAATGAAAGCGGTTTGCCGTATCAAACGGCGGGTTCATCCAAACGGACAAACCTGTTTTACGATATTACCAGCGCGCCTACCGACGGTTTCGGAAAGCCGTCATTGACGCCGAATGCATATTATTACAAGTTTTATGCCCGAATGGATAATGGCGAGGTATGCTGCAGCAAAACCTTTCCCTATATTGTTCCTGCAAAGGTAACGGTTACACAGGAAAGCGGAGGCAAAATTACACAGGGACAGTCCGGCAGCTACACGCCGGGAGAAACCATTACGCTGACGGCTGTGCCGAACAGCGGCTATTCATTCGGTCATTGGTCCAGCAGCAATGGAGGAACCTTCGCTGACGCAAAGGCTGCTTCCACGACTTTTATCGTTCCCAAAGCAGATACAACGGTTACAGCCCATTTTTCCAACGAGCCCGTTTATGCGATTACCGCCGCTCCTTCCACGTTGGATTTTGGCACACTGCAGACAGGGTATGCTTCGGTTGGAAAAACGATTACGATTCAAAATACAGGCAATCAAACCCTCGTTTTGAATACGCAGGGTCAGCCTGCGCATTTTACCGTTACCGGGCATGGCAAAACGACGCTGCTTCCCGGCGAAAGCACGACAGCCGTTGTGAAACCTAGAGAAGGGCTGGGCGCTGGAAAATACGATACGCTGATATACATTACAACAAACACAGATATAGCCGCTGCACCGCTGAATTTGAAGCTGACGGTTCTGAAAAGCCCCGCAGCCATCACGACAGCTTCGCTGCCGGATGCGGTTTTAGGGGATCCATACAGCTACGCGCTCACAGCCACAGGCGATGCTCCGATCACGTGGACGATTTCGTCCGGCATGCTGCCCAATGGACTGACGCTCGCGGAAAATGGCAATATCACCGGCATTCCTACCGTGGCGGGTAAGTATACTTTCACTGTGAAAGCGTCCAATGGCGCTGCAGCGGATGCAACGGCGCAGATGACGATGCTCGTCACCTCAGGTTCGGTTTCGGAAAACAGCCCCAAGCTGACCACGAAGGCGCTGACCGGCGGTCGAGTAACGGATTATCAGAACACGGGCTTTGCTCCCGGAACGGTGATCTATCTGAGCGCCTTACCCAGTGAAGGCTTTGCGTTTGTGCGCTGGATTCCTTCCGCAGACGGACTGTCCATTGATGAAGCGGCAGCGGATATCACCCTTGTTATGCCGGAAGAAAACGTAACGCTGACGGCGGTTTTCCGGGTGAAGGAAACGGACTGGAGCGAGACGAAGCCCGCCAACGTGACCTGCCTGTCTAAAACCCAGTACAGCCAGCGGGTGAAGCAGACCACCACGTCTACGACGCAGCTCTCTGGATGGACGCTGGATCAGACCACCTATGGGGAATGGAGCGCCTGGAGCGCCTGGTCGACGACAGCGGCAGCCAAAACGGAACTGCAGGATGTGGAAACCAAAACAACGGCGGCTACTTACAAAACGGTTTATAAATATAATCACTATAAGTACTGGAACAGTCAGGCCAATACGTATTACTACAGCTATGGCTCAGGATATGCCAGCGGCGGTACGTGGGAATACATTACGCTGGATTATCCGCTGACGGCAGGGCAGGTTTACGATGGCTATACCTCTTATTATTACAATGGACAGATTTGGTTTAACCAGACGACGGAGCAGCAGCAGCTTACAGCGGCGAAAACCGAGTACCGCTACCGCACCAGAAATAAGATTTATCACTATTCCAGATGGACGGAATGGAGCGCCTGGCAGGAAGCTCCGCTGACCGCAGGCAGTACAACAGAAGTGCGCCAGCGGACGCTTTATAAGCCGGATCCCTCTTCAGTCACGCTGCCTTATTGCCTGAGGGTGAAAAAAAGCGAACAGGGTGTTATCAGCGCCATAGGCGGCGCCTATAACGCCGGAGATGTTATTGCCATCAAGGCGACGCCCAACAGCGGATACCGTTTTGTGAAATGGAAGGGAGACGGCGAGGCGTACTTCGCCGATGCGGACAGCCCGGAGACAACGCTGCTGATGACGGCCAGCGATACAACGGTCAGCGCAGTATACGAAGCGCTTTTACGCGCTGAAATGCCGGGCTGGCTTACTCAGATCGAGGCGGAAGCCTTTATGGGGAATACTCATTTGGAATATGTGGCGATTCCCGAACAATGTACGTCGATTGGCGAACGGGCTTTCGCGGGCTGCACCGGTCTTTATGAGGTGCATATCGCTCACCCCAACGCGCAGATTGCCGAGTCCGCGTTCAAAGACTGCCCGAACCTGAACATTTACGGCACGAACGGCAGCACCGCTCAGCAATATGCTCAGGCGCACAGTATTCCCTTTGCAGCGGAATAAGCAGCGCTTCACAACAGCACAGGGAAAAGCCCCTGCCGCCGGGAAAAAACGGCGGCAGGGGCTTCAGAGTGTCAAAAAAGTGGAGGTGCAGGAGGCACTGCTGCCACTCAATCG
>ERZ857827.2645-NODE-2645-length-12632-cov-3.838276_pt1 | contig 12632 bp, 8 predicted proteins | sample MGYA00519761_ERZ857827 | MGnify/ENA primary metagenome ERZ857827 (study PRJEB31778, sample SAMEA3449370) | human gut metagenome | biome: human gut; feature: human-associated habitat; material: faeces | place: United Kingdom | collected 2010/2012 ... | reverse complement strand
CAGAGCAGAGCGCCTATGACCGCTATGCCGCGAATCTGAAGTAATCCGTTTTTCGGCATGGGCAGCGCGGAACGCCGCCCATGCTTTTCGCATATCTGAATTTTTCTTTTTTGGAGGGCTGCCTGTGGGAAACGGAAAAAAGATCGGACGTCGCTTTTTCGCGACTTATCTTTGCATTGCGCTGCCGTTTCTGACCCTGAGCATCCTGCTTTCTACCCTTTCAATGGAGCAGCTGCGGAAAAACGATGAAGCTCAGCTGGAAATGCAGTTCAGTCGTATTTCTGCGGGACTGGACGACTGCTATCGGCAGTATCGGGAAAACAGCGTTTATCTTTCCAGCGTCCCGGAACTGGCTCCCTCCGCGATGCTTTCCAACGCCATCAGCGCTCATCGGGGAATTCGGATTCTGGAAACGGTCTATGCCTTTGATCAAACCATCAGCGATCTTTTGCTGTATTATGACGACGCTCATGTTTATGGCAGCAGCGGTATGGCCCGTGCCAAGGTCTATCTGAATGCGGATTTGAAATTGCCCCGGGAAACCGGCGATCGGGCGGACGAACTTTTGAAAACGGAGACTTCCGTTGTGACGCTGCTGAAAAAGAGCGCGAACAACGGTTTTATGCTTTTGCATTTTCCCATTCATCCGTTTGGACAGAACAGCCAGATCACCGTGAATTATCTGATTGATTTCAACGCCTTTGCCGCCTTTTTACAGGGATTGGCGGGCAACAGCAAAGCGCTGCTTCTGCGTCTTACTTTTTTGGATGAAACTCAGGTACACTTTGGCTCTGTCAATGGAACGCTTCGCCCTGTAACAGAGGAAACCTTTGGCGACAGTATCGCTTCCGGCGGCTGGATTGCAGCCGCCGGGCAAACGGAACAGATGGGAGCGAAGGTGGAACTGTGGGTGAACGAACACCAGCTGTATGCGAACGTGAGCCGCGTTCAATATCTGAATTACCTTCTGTTGGCTATTGGCATGCTGCTGTCCGGCCTGCTCTGCGGCGTATTGACCAACCGGCGCATGATTCAGCTGAAAAATTTGGAAAACGCCGTGCGCGGTCAGAAAGCTCCGGCCCCGCATATGGGGGAATTCAGCAATATCCACGCGCTGATTCAGCAAACCATGAATGAGAATATTTCCACCCTGAGCAACTTTCGGACGCTGCTGCGGAATCAGACGGCTCAGATGCTTTTTCACGGCCTGCTAAAAGGACAGGAGGAATACGAGCCGCTACTGCGGCAGTGCGGGATCGAATTGGCGGAAGACTATGTATTTGTTACGGCCGTATGGGCGGAGCAGTTCGATCTTTCTGGTTTTCTGGAAGATTATTTATGCTGTGCGAGCCAGACGGAGGATGGATTGGTTTGGGTTTATCTGGATGAGCTCCCGAATCAGGATGACTCCAGACAGCTGCGCCGGGCCAAAGCGGAAAAACTTTTTCAGACGCTGAAGGCAGCGGGCGCGGAGAAGGTTAAAATGGTGTTGAGCGTTCCCACTCGAAATTGGAATACCATTGACTTTGCTTATTTGCATACATTGCAGGAAATGGGAAAGCTGCAAAAGGAAAAATCATCCGAAACGTTCGTTTTTGCAGACGCCTCCACGGCATTGCAGGCCCATACGCTGTCCTCCCGGGAACTGAACACTTTGTCGGAAGCGCTGGCGGAGTTCAATGCGCAGCGGGCTGGCCGCATTCTGGAGAAAATGCTGCGGCAGACGGAAGAAGCCCCCTCTTCGGAGACACGGCAGTATCTTCGCTGCTGCGCCATGCAGCCGCTCCTTCGCGCCTTGAGCCAGTCGGAAAATCCATCAGATTCAGAGCTTTTACAGTCGTTAGAAGAAATTGACACGGCAAATCAGGAAAAATTCCATGCGGCGCTTTTACAGCTGACGGAACGATATTGTACTCAAAACGCATCGGAAGGCGACCGGGAGGAGATGCTGCGTTTCCTGGAGGAAAACTATCAGCGCGAGGATCTTTCTCTGGATGAGATGGCGGCGCATTTCGGTGTTTCCCGCGAGCATATGAGCCGTCTGTTCCGGGCGCGGACCGGGATGCGGTACATGGATTGCATTACGCAGATTCGCATGGAAAAGGCATGGCAGTTGATTACGACCACGGAAATGCCCATTGCGGAAATCTTCCGGCAGGTAGGGTATATTGACCGCAGCAACAGCACAAAGAAATTCAAAAAATATTTCGGCGTTACCCCGGCAGAGGCCCGCCGGCAGGAAGAGCCGGAAGACTGAAAAAACACAATAACAGAAGAACATTTTCGAAAAAACGAGCCATTCCGAAAGCGTATTGCATACGAAAAAAGGCTGCATCCCGCAGCCTTTTTTCGGTCTTCCTTCTATTTCGAATAATCCATCCAGAACACCGGACGAACCGTGTTGGTAGGCCAGTCTACGTCCTGCATGCCGTAGGCCGTCAGACGGCCGTCCACCCGAACGCCCCACATGTCCATCTTCCGGGCACCCGTGGTGCGCAGCCACCAGCGGCAGGCGCCGGTCTTCTCGCCGATGGTGCAGCCCTGCGCCTTGGCGTGCTCCGTGGCATAGGCCATGCGGCTGGACTGCTCCGGGAAGTAGTGCAGGATTTCTTCGTGGCTGAGCAGATACAGCTTGTCTTCCGTGTCCGCGCCGGCCCCCTTCATGCCGTGAGGATTTTCGTTGGTGACGGTGGTGGTCAGGATCTTCTCCTGCTCCTCGGCGGTAAAGGCCGCGTTCAGGAACTCGCCGTTCATCCACTCCCGCAGGGTGGAAGCGCCCCAGTACATGGGCACCCGCTCCGGGTAGACCACACGGGTCTCCAGACAGTACTTGCTCAGAAGAAACGCCTTCTGGTTGGCTTCGTCCACATCCAGAACAATCCATTCGATGGGCTCCTGACCGTTGGTCAGGTCCTCGTCCTGCTCGTAGTGGCCGAAGGTGAGCTCACTGCCGATCTCCGGCAGCGTCTCCGCAGAGGCGGCGCATACGCCCAGACAGAGCGCCGCGCACAAAATCAGGGATAACAGGCGAATCAGATGCTTCATGAGAAAAAGTCCTCCTTTGTTTTTTCATTGGGATGAGCTTCAGTCGTTGGGAATCGCCGTAACAAAGTAGAGAATGTCGCCGACGGCCCGCATGACCTTGGGCTCGGCGTTCATCTTGACGTTGTGCATGATCATGCTGGAGGACTGCCCGCCGTCCAGATTGTAGGCGGTGACGGAACCAAGCTCCTGCATGAGCTGGGCCATCTGATCCATGTTCAGGCCCGTGGAATTTTCCTGCATGTAGCCGTCTGAAACGGCAACGACGTATTTCAGATGGTCGATCTGGCCGATGGCGACCCGCTGGGCGTAGGTCACTTTTCGGTCGGGGAAGGTCTGCGCTTCGCCGTTCAGCACCAGCACGGGGCCGAAGGCGAAGGACTGCAGCACGGGCCGTTCCAGCTTGGCGAAGTTTTCTTTCGTCATGGGCGACACAATGTGGAAATCGCCCTGATCGTCAATGACCAGCCCGTCGTAGCTTTCGTCCTCCCGCTCCCGCAGAAGCACGCCGTTGCGGTAGATGATGCCCGCGTCGTGGTAGGTAAACCAGTCCGCGTTGATGGCAAAGACGGCGTTCACCTTCTGGGCGATGACGCTGGCCCGCATGGTGGCCTTCTGCGGATAGGGCTTGGCCAGCTCGCTGCGAATCTGGCTGGCGTTGGCGATCTGAATGAAGGCCACGGTCACGTCGGTGTCATGCACCCGAACCCGGTGAAGCTGCACGTCGATGGAATCGTCGTGATAGGAAAGGTTGTCCGCACCGAAAGCGTCGCTGTCAGGTTTGTAGTTGTCCTTGGCGTTTTCCGGGGCGGTATAGGAAATTGCAGGGAAGGTCACGGGGTTCATCCGGGGCAGAGCTTCGCCTTCCGCCAGCGAAAGGGCGGGAAGCGTCAGGAGCGCCAGCGTCAGGCAGAGCGCGGTTAACCCGCCCTTGCCGGCAGTCTTCGCCCGTTCCGCGCCGAAGGAACGCATCCAGAGCACACAGCCCATGAGTCCCGCACAGGCGGCGGCCATGCAGCCGTAGCAGCCCTCCACATCCAAAAAGCGCAGGAAGGGGATCCGGCCCTCGGTGGCAAATTCCAGCAGAATGCAGAAGACAACCAGCAGCAGATAAAAGACCCAGCAAAGGGCTTTTTGCAGCGCCTTGCCCTTTTGGGAAAGCCGCTGATAGCCAAACAGCGCCAGCCCCACGGTCAGGGCGCTGAACAGCTCCTCGCAGCGGACGAAGCCCCAGCGCAGGAATTCGTCGCGGCGCAGGCTTTCCAATACGATCTGCGCGGCGGCAAAGAGCCCCAGAAGCAGCAGGATGCCGTCGCCGTCCCGCTGATCCTTCCGGCACAGCAGTACCACGAACAGCACCAGCGCCACCAGCGCTTCCGCCATGAACAGCGCCCAGGCCCACAGCTCGTAGGAGGAATCAAACATCATGAAGGGAAAACGGCAGAAGAAGCTTTCTTCATAGACGTATTCGCCATACCCCTGTCCGCCGAAGCCCTCGGCCAGCCGGAAGGCGGCGATCATCAGCGCCATGGAGGGCGCATAGGCGTCCATCAGACGAAGGGCCCGTTTTCCGCCGCAGCACCACAGCGCCAGCAGGCAGCCCACCAGTCCGCCGTAAAGCATGTGTCCATCCTGCCACAGAGCAAAAAATTCGGCAAAGGCAGGGGGATCGTAGGCCAGATTGACCAGCCGGTAGAAAAAGTGGGCGCAGAACACGCTCAAAAGGGGCGCGAGGACGGACGCCAGCCCCAGCGTGAGCGGGTCGAAACCGCGCTTTCTTCCCTGCCAGAAGCCCAGCGCCCAAAACAGCGCCAGCCCGGCAAGGAGAAGGATCGCGCGGGGCAGGATGGATTCCGTACCGATGTACAACACCATGAAAAACTCCACCTTTATCCGTTTTAGCTTTGCCGCTTCTCTTAAAAACAGGCAACGAAAAAGCACCGTCCCATTATACCGCGAGACGGTGCCTGCTTCAAGGCTAAAAAGAAAGGTTATTCCTCCACCTGACTGACCAGCGTCAGGCTGCGTACATGCCACTGGCCGTTTTCCTTGACCAGCGTGGCCGAATAGCGGCCCCCCTGCCATTTGGGCGGATACTCGAAGCCGTCGCCGTACAGGGCCCGGGCCGCCTCCGCCGACGAGCTTTTCACCCGGCCGTCGATGCGGGGAATGGTCTCGGTGAACTCCGCCCGGGCGGTGGTGTCCCACGGCCAGCACCACATCCATGTCATTTTCAGCCGGTGGTCGATGCCGCGCACGGTGTAATAGGTGTAGGGGCTCTTTCCTTCCAGCGCGATCTGCAGGTTCTGATCCCGCTGCAGGTAGCTGGACTGAAAGAACTTGGTCAGCTCGGAAGCGTCCTCCTCCATCATGATGACCTGCGCCCGCTTGGCCATGCCGTCCTTTAAGACGATATAGATGTTGGTGGCGTTCATGGCGTAGTAAAAGGTGACGGTGAACAGGCTCAGCAGCGTCAGCAGCAGAAAAAGCCTGCCCGCCAGATACCAGATAAACCGGCGCAGCTTCTCCATGGCGGCGCCTCCTTTCCGAAAATTCATGCCAGAGAAAACTCAGGGCTTCAGTCTGCCTTCGGTCCAGTGCTTGCGGCACAGGCTGACGTAGCTTTCGTTGCCGCCCAGCATGACCTGCGCCCCATCCTTGATGACCTTGCCGTCCAGAATACGGGCGTTGCAGGTGGCCTTTTTGCCGCACCAGCAGATGGTCTTGACCTCCTCGATGGTGTCTGCCCAGGCCAGCAGCCATTTGCTGCCCTCAAATAGATTGCCCTGAAAGTCCGTGCGCAGGCCGTAGGCGATGACCGGCACGTGCCGGTCGTCCACGATCTCCACCAGCTTTTCCACCTGGGCTTTGGTCAGAAATTGGGCTTCGTCTACGATCACGCAGTCGTATTCCTCCACGGGGTAGGCGTCGATCTCCTCCATATATCCGCAGGCGCAGGAAAGGCCGCAGCGGCTGGCCACCATGGTTTCGCCGTCCCGGCTGTCCAGCTTGGGCTTGAGCATGAGCACCTTCTGCCCCCGCTCCAGATAGTTGTAGCGCACCATGATGGCGTTGGCCGTTTTGCTGGAGCCCATGGCCCCGTAGCGGAAATAGAGCTTTGCCATTGGAATGGCCTCCGTTCGTTATTCGTTGTCCGTTTCGCTGGTATCCTGAATGCCCAGCCGGGAAGCCAGATCCGAAGCCCGCTGGGCCGCGTCCCGGAAGCCGGTCAGCATGGAGAAGAGATCATAGGCTTCCTGCAGATTGCCGCTGCTCTCCAGCGCATCTGCCTGGGCGTACTGTTCGTCCCGGAAGATCTGCTCGCATTCCACCGCCTGACGGGCGCTGCTGAGATAATCCCCCAGAAGGGTGAAAAGGTAAATGGCTTCCTCGTAAGAGTGGGCCTCCCGAAGCTCGATGGCCCGGTTGTAGATCTGCCCCTGCAGGTTCAGCAGCCGGTCGGCGGCGTCGGCTGTATCCCCGGCGGCGGTGTAGTCGTAAAGCGCTTTTTCGTAATCCTTGCGGTTTTCCGCGTCTACGCCCTCGTTGTAATACTGCCGCAGGGAAGCGTCCTCAAAATCGCCCAGCTGGCCGAAAGCCTCGGCAGCGCCCGCCGCGTCTCCGGCGGCTTCCAGCGCGAAGGCGTGGCAATAGGCGTACCGCTTTTCGCCCATGAGCAGGGTTTGGCACTGCTCAAAATAAGGCTCCGCGCTCAGATAGTCGCCCTGCTCCCACAGCACCAGCCCCCGGGAATAGGCGGCATACTGGGCGGCCTGCTGATAGTCCCCCAGCTTTTCGAACGCCTGAGCCGCTTCCTCGTAGTCGCCGCCTGCGAAGACGTCCAGCGCCCGCCGGTAGGCCTCGGCATGGTTGGCGGTGCAGCCGGTCAGCAGGATCAAGCTAAGCCCCAGCAGCAGACAGCGTTTCCATTGCTTCCGTTGCTTGCATCGCTTCCATTGTTCCCATCGCCTCATGGCCGCAGCTCCTTTCTTTCGGCGTTGCGCCGCGCTTTATTTTAATCTAACGAACGGAAAAACGCAAATCGTCCCGGAGGATGGCATAAAGCTCCACATCGGCATAGCGGCCCTTGTTGTAGACCCGCTGGCGCAGCCGTCCCTCGTGACGCATGCCCGCCTTTTCCATCACCCGGCCGCTGGCGGGATTGTCGCTTTCATGCTGGGCCTCGATGCGGTTCAGGCTCAGGCTGTCAAAGCCGAATTTCAGCACGGCCTGCAGCGCCTCGGTCATGATGCCCCGGTTCCAGTAGGCCCGGCTCAGGCTGTAGCCCACCTCGGCGGAGCGGTTCTCCTGCTGCATCCACATAAAACCGATGGTGCCGATGGCCTTGCGGTTTTCGTTCCAGACGATGACGAAGGTGGAGGGCTGACCGGCCCGGTACTGGCGGATGAGAAACCGGAGATAGGAACGGGTCTGGTGGATGGAGGTATGCGCGTCCCAGAGCACGTGCCGCGCCACCTCGGGATCCTTGGAATATTCGTAAAGATCCGCCGCGTCGCTCATCCGGGCCGGGCGCAGGGTCAGACGCGCGGTGCGCAGGGTAGGCAGATTGGAAAAAAGATTCAGATGGTTTTGCATGAAATCGTTCCGGCTCCGCGTTTATTTGGAGGAAGGATGGAGCTTCTGCCACGCCATGAGCAGCCCCAGCGCGGTTTTCGCATCCTGAAATTCGCCGCTCATGACCCGCTGCACCGCTTCTTTGAGGGGAATGCGGGCGACGCGGAGAAATTCGTCCTCATCGGGATGATCCTCGTGCTGGCTCAGGCCGGTGGCCAGATACAGGCCGATCTTCTCGGTGCAGAAGCCCGGCGTGGTCACGATGTGGCTCAGCTTTTCCATGTGCTCGGCTTTCAGGCCGGTCTCTTCCCGCAGCTCGCGCACGGCGCAGTGCAGGGGATCCTCGTCCGCGGTATCCAGCTTTCCGGCGGGAATTTCCCAGGTCAGCATGTCGTTGACCACCCGGTGCTGGCGTACCAGATAGACGTATTCCTCCTCATCTACGGGAACGATGGCTGCCGCTCCCTTGTGGTGGACGATCTCCCGCAGGGCGGTGCGGCCATTGGGCAGACGCACCTGCATGTGGCTCACGTCGATCAGGGCTCCCCGGAATACGGTTTCCTCGCTGATCGGTGTTTCGATCAGCTGACGGTCATCGGACAACATGGCTGTTCGCCTCCTTGAAATTACCTTCTTCTTATTCGCTAAAGGGGTGGGATAAACCTTGCGGGACGAAAAAAAGATCGGCGCGGAAGTTGTAACATAATGGACGGGAACAGGCGGCCTGAATTTCTTGACAGGCCGGAGCTTTCCCCTTAAAATGAACATGGACATCCTTACCCGTCGCCTGTGCGGACAGGGATTTTCGGTCAGAACAAACGGCAAGGAGGAACTGCAATATGTTCGGGACGCAATCATACGGAAGAAAGGGACTGGCCCTTTTGACCAGTCTGCTGATGATTCTTTTGCAGCTGGCGGCCCCGCTGGGGGCGCTGGCCACGGAAACGGCGAATGTGCCGGTGGTCTATGTGACCTACGCGGACGCCAACGGCCAGACCGGCACCGCCATGGGGCAGATGGCGACGGGGGAGGACGGGGTCTCCTATTATTGGGCGCAGACCACGGACAGCCCCGTGTGGCCCCTGCAGATCACCGTGGGGGTGGCGGACGGAAGCCCCTACTATTATAATGTGAGCTATTTCTGGTGGAATGCCGACCAGACCGCCCCGGTGTCCCAGCAGGACGCAACGGCGGCGGACGTGACGCAGGCCGTCGCGCTGGTGGAGTTCTACCGCAACGAGGAAAAGACTGACTACGCCGGCGCCTGCTATGTGTATCTGTCCACCCAGCAGATTCCGCAGGCCGCGCCGGTGAACGGAACCATCACGATTCTTTATGCAACCGAGGACATGCAGCAGCTGCTGGATGATACCCGCTATGACGTGGCTCCCGGCGTATATCAGTTCACGCCGGACCGTCAGGGCGAGATTCCCGGTTATGAAGCGGTCGACGCTTCGCCGCAGACGGTTACGGTCTATGAGGATGGCAGCGTTTCCGGAGATGTGATTTTCTACATGCGGCCTGTCAGCACCCCCGGCGGGGACAGCGGCGATGCTGGCAACACTGGTGATAGTGGCAACACTGGAGACACCGGGAATACCGGCGACAGTGGAAATACGGGTGATACCGGCGACACTGGAAACCCAGAGCCGGAAACGCCCACGCAGGAGCCCACAAAAACCGGCCCCGAAGCCTACGGCAGCTACACGCCCCTGAACGACGTGCCCGGCTATACGGTCGCGGAAAAAGGAACGATCAATTTCCGTGCTACGCCGAAAAGCGGCAAGGATACCGTTAATGTTATCTGCACGCTGAACCAGAAGACGCCTGTCACCGTGCATGGTCAGGTAGACGTAGACGGCAAGCTCTGGTATTATGTCAGCTATTTCGGCGAGGATAACAAAGAGCAGGTCGGCTACATCATGGGCGACTTTGTGCAGCTGGGCAGCGTGGGGCAGGTGTACGTGTCCTATGTGGATCAGATCGGCAATGAGTTCAGCGGCGTTTATGTGACCGTGTCCACGGAGGAACCCACGGTCTCGCCGGAAGATCGGTTTGTGCCCGAAGGCTACGAACCCCTCGAGGCCGACCCGGTGCAGGTGACGTTCGTGGACGGCCAGCCCCAGCCCTCCGTCATTACCTTCCGCTATCAGAAGCCGGAAGCCCGGGCGGAAATCAAGGTTCATTATGTAGCCAACGGGCAGGAATTTGCCACGGATACCGTTACCGTCACCGAAAGCGACAATTTTATCGCGCCCAAGGAAGAACTGGTGCCTGCGAACTATCAGCCCGTCTCGGTGGAGCCGGTGAGCATTACGTTCACCAACGGCCAGCCCAGCCTGACGGAAGTGACCTTCACCTATGAAAAGGGCGAGGCCGCGGGCACGGTGAACGTGCATTACGTGGCGGATGGCGCAGAATTCGCTACGGATACCGTCACCGTCACGGAAAGCAACAACACGGTCAGCCCGAAAGCCGAGCTGGTGCCGGAAGGCTATACCGCCGTGGACGCGAACCCCGTGACCATCACCTTTGCGAACGGCGCGCCCACGCAAACGGACGTGACCTTCACTTATGCCGCGCCCGTGATTCCCACCGAGGGAACCGTGACCTTCCGTTTCGTGGATGGTCAGGGCAATCCTTTGCAGGACGCGCAGCAGGTCACGGTAGCAAACGGCGTTTATACCGACCTGAGAGCCTATCAGGCGGCGATCGACGGCTATGACTGCATCGGCGTCAGCGCCAATCAGCTGACCGTGGAAAACGGCGTGGCCAGCCCGGCCGAGGTGTTCTTCACCTATCAGCGCAAGCCGGTGAACGGCAAGGTGCGCGTGGTTTATCTGGCCGACGGCGTGGAGTTCAGCAATGAAGAACGCCAGCTGACCGTGCTGGGCGAAAATACCGTCAGCCCGGACGCCAGTCTGGTGCCCTCTGATTATACGGCGGTGGATGTGGCTCCTGTGACCGTCACCCTGTACGAGGACGGCTCCGTGGAACCCCAGACCGTGACCTTTACCTATCAGAAACCCCAGACGCCCACGGCGGCCAACGTGACCTTCCGCTTTGTGGACGAAAAGGGCAGCGAGATTCAGCAGAGTCTGGTCGTTTCGCTGGAAAACGGAACCTATGGCGAAGCGGATCTGGCCGAGTACCGGGCTGAGATCAAGGGCTACACCTATCAGGGGGTGAGCGCCGGTCAGGTCGTCAGTCAGGACGGAAAGGCCAGCCCCGACACCGTCACCTTCAGCTACAAACAGAAGACCACCGCCACGCTGGAAGTGCGCTATGTGGATGCCATCGGCGAGCAGGTGATGGGCTCCCCCGAATATATCGAGCTGCCCAAGGGAACCACCACCGTGGCCCTGAACACCCGCTATGTGCCCTCCGGCTATCAGCCCTCCTCCAACTATCCCACGTCCTACACCGTGACCGTGGGGGACGATCTGGTGGTCGAGCCCATCACCTTCCATCTGGTCAGCACCAGTGTGAAGTCCACGGTAGAAATTCATTATCTGGTGACCGGCTCCTCCGATGCGACGATGATCGCCAGCGTAAAGAAGGAACTGACTCCCGGCAAAACCGTGCTGGAGCCCGACGCTTCCGTAGTGCCCAGCGGCTACGAGATCGTGACCGACGTGCCTCAGTCCGCTGAGATCACGGTGGATGATCTGGGCATCGCGACCCCCAATCTGGTGAATTTCTACTGCAAGAAGACCCAGAGCGAGATCTACACCGGCTATGCGGTCACCACCGTGCAGACCGGCCTGCGGGGCGCATATAACCTGAAGGACAGCTCCGTGAAGAAGCTGCTGGCCGCCGATACGCTGATCTACATCAACGGTCAGGCCACGGTGGAAAACACCCTGTTTGACAGCTGCCGCGTGATGCTCGGCTCCGACGACGTGGGCATCGTGAAGGACTCCGACGTGCGTCACATCACTGCCGCCGAGGCCCAAGCCCTGATCGACCAGTGGAACCGGGAACATCCCGCCACGCCGGATCAGCCCACCACCTCCGTAGCGGGCTATTACATCACCACGGCGGAGGGCGTGCCGCTGCGCTACGGCCCCAACGCCTATACGGCCACCATCGCCCAGCTGCCGCTGGACAGCGTGGTCTACGTCACCCAGCAGCAGACGGTGAACGGCGTGGACTGGTATGTGGCTTACTACAACGGCAACGCGGGCTACATCCGCGCCGACCAGATGCTCCGCAAGATGACTGAAGCGGAAATCAACAAGTATATGGCCGGTCAGAAAACGACTGCGCCTACCTCGCCCAGCAAGACGGCCGCGCCCTACGATCCTTACGGAAAGTCCAGCTACGGCTACGTGACCAGCAATTCCGTCAATTTCCGCGAGACGCCCAACGGCAAAAAGATGAAGACGCTGAGCAAGTATGCCTTCGCCTACATCATCGGCTCCAAGGAGGTCAACGGCGTTACCTGGTACTACGTCAACCAGAACGGCACGATGGGCTGGGTTCACGGGGATTACTTCCATCAGCTGAACCTGACCGAGCTGACCAGCTTCCTGAACAGCAATGAATACCGGCAAGGATTGGCCAATAACTCCGGCAGTACGGGCAGCAGCACCAACAAGGACAATACGTCCGGCAATACCTCGGTGAAGCCCAGCGGCGGCAATTCCGGTTCCGCCACGGCGGGGAACATTTCCTCCGTGGAGGACTGGAACGTGGGCACCTGGAAGAATACCGGCGTGTCGACCACGACCAGCTACGCGCCCTTCAATCCCTATGCCACCGCCACGCCCGCGCCTTCGGCCAGCGTATCGCCGTCTGCCAGCGCGGAGCCTACGGAAACCTTTGTCATCGGCACGATGATCCCCATCACCTATGACGACGAAAGCAAGGAGACCCAGACCGGCACGGTGCCGTGGGGCCTGATCGGCGCCGGTGTGGTGCTGATCGGCGGTGCAGGCGGCGCGTATGCCTACGCGGTCAATCAGAACAAGAAGCGCCGCGCGGCAGCGGCCCGGGCGGCGGCCAGCCGCCGG
>ERZ857827.2628-NODE-2628-length-12727-cov-46.132812_pt1 | contig 12727 bp, 10 predicted proteins | sample MGYA00519761_ERZ857827 | MGnify/ENA primary metagenome ERZ857827 (study PRJEB31778, sample SAMEA3449370) | human gut metagenome | biome: human gut; feature: human-associated habitat; material: faeces | place: United Kingdom | collected 2010/2012 ... | reverse complement strand
CCAATGATTCCGGCAACACAAATATGGAATTTTTCAACTCTGCTGTCGGCGTTCTCCAAACCCTCGTCATCGCTCTCGGTGCCGGTCTCGGCATTTGGGGAGCCATCAACCTCTTGGAAGGCTACGGAAACGACAACCCCGGCGCTAAATCCCAGGGCATGAAACAGCTCATGGCGGGCGGCGGCGTGGCGCTCATCGGCGTCATTCTCGTACCCCTGCTCAAGGGCCTGTTCGGTTAATCGCCCGCACGAATCCTTCGCGGCGTCCGCCCCTCGGGGCGGGCGCTGCGGGAAAGGAGGGTAAAGCCCATTGGATTTGATATGGCAGAAATTCACCGAATGGCTGAAGGAGCTGCTGATCAGCGGCATCATGGACAACGTGAACGGGCTGTTTGACAACGTGAACAGCCGCGTGGCGGGCATCGCCGGGCAGGTGGGCGCAACGCCCCAGGGCTGGAACAGCGGCGTCTACGGCATGATCCGAACGCTGTCGGACAATGTGATTTTGCCCATCGCGGGCGTGATTCTCGCCTTTGTCATGACGCTGGAGCTGATTCAGCTCATTACGGAAAAGAACAACATGCACGACGTGGACACCTGGATGTTCTTCAAGTGGATATTTAAGACCGCCTGCGCCGTGCTCATCGTCACCAACACATGGAACATCGTCATGGGCGTGTTCGAAGCGGCTCAGAGCGTCGTCAACAGCGCGTCGGGCATTATCATATCGGACACGTCTCTGACGTTTAACGAGCATATCGCGGGATTTGAAGCTGCGCTTGCGGAAATGGAGGTCTGGTCGCTGCTGGGGCTGTGGCTGGAGTCCGTGGTCGTGCATCTTTCCATGTGGGCGCTGACCATCTGCATTTTCATCATCTGCTACGGCAGGATGATCGAGATCTACTGCGTGACCTCCATCGCGCCCATCCCCATGGCGACCATGGCCAACCGGGAATGGGGGCAGATGGGCCAGAATTACCTCAGAAGCCTGCTGGCGCTGGGCTTTCAGGGCTTCCTCATCATCGTCTGCGTGGCGATTTACGCGGTGCTGATCCAGAACATCGTAGTGGAGAGCAGCGTCTCGGCGGCCATATGGACGTGCATGGGGTATACGGTGCTGCTGTGCTTCACGCTGTTTAAGACGAGCTCCCTTGCCAGGAGCCTGTTCCATGCCCACTGACGGAGGTGATGAAATTTGGCATACGTTCCCGTACCCAAGGACTTGAACGCGGTGAAAACCAAGGTCATGTTCAATTTAACAAAACGGCAGATTCTGTGCTTTGGCGGCGGCGCGCTCATCGGCGTACCGCTTTTCTTTCTGCTCAAGGGGCATATCGGCAGCAGCGCGGCGGCCCTTTGCATGATGCTGGTCATGCTGCCCTTCTTCCTGCTGGCCATGTACGAAAAGAACGGTCAGCCGCCGGAGAAGCTCATCCGCAACATCGTGCAGGTGTGCTTCCTGCGTCCCAAGCAGCGCCCGTACAGGACGAATAATTTCTACGACCTGCTGAACCGGCAGGATATTTTAGATAAGGAGGTCTACGCGATTGTCCACAAACAAAACCCCCGCAAGAAAGCTCACACGAGCCGAGCGAAAGCAGATCGACGCGGCGATTGCAAGAGCCAAGCGTCAGGATAAGCGAAAGAAGTCCGCCCAGGACAGCATCCCCTTTCAGCGGATGTACCCCGACGGCGTGTGCCGCGTGACGGACAATTACTACACGAAAACCGTGCAGTTTCAGGATATCAACTATCAGCTCAACCAGAACGAGGACAAGACCGCCATTTTCGACGGCTGGTGTGACTTCCTCAACTATTTTGATTCCTCCATCCGCTTTCAGCTTTCCTTCATCAACCTCTCCGCCACGCGGGACACCTACGCCCGGCGCATCGCCATCCCATTGCAGGGCGACTGCTTCGACAAGCTCCGCACCGAGTACACCGGGATGCTGCAAAGCCAGCTTGCCCGCGGCAACAACGGGCTGATCAAGACCAAGTACCTGACCTTCGGCGTGGAGGCGGACAGCCTGAAGGCGGCAAAGCCCCGATTGGAGCGCATCGAGACGGATATCCTCAACAACTTCCGCCGTCTGGGCGTGCAGGCGGAGAGCCTGAACGGGATGGAGCGCCTGCGCCTGCTGCACGGGATGCTCCACATGGACGAGCCGCAGCCCTTCCGCTTTTCGTGGGACTGGCTGGCTCCCTCCGGGCTGTCGGTGAAGGACTTCATCGCGCCCAGCGCCTTTGAGTTCAAGACCGGCAGCAGCTTCGGCGTGGGCAGCAAGACCGGCTGCGTATCCTTCTTACAGATTTTAGCGCCGGAGCTCAACGACCGGATGCTGGCGGACTTCCTGGATATGGAAAGCTCCCTTATCGTCAGTATGCACGTCCAGTCCGTGGATCAGGTAAAGGCAATCAAGACCATCAAGCGCAAGATCACCGACTTGCAGAAGATGACCATCGAGGAGCAGAAAAAGGCGGTGCGCTCCGGCTACGATATGGATATTATCCCCTCCGACCTTGCCACCTACGGCACGGAGGCGAAAAAGCTCTTGCAGGAGCTGCAAAGCCGCAACGAGCGTATGTTCCTTTTGACCTTCCTTGTGGTGAACGTGGCGGACAACAGGCAGCGTCTCGGCAACAACGTCTTTCAGGCGGGCTCCATCGCCCAGAAGTACAACTGCCAGCTCACGCGGCTGGACTTTCAGCAGGAGGAGGGCTTCATGAGCAGCCTCCCCTTGGGGCTGAACCAGATCGAGATCCAGCGGGGGCTCACCACATCCAGCGTGGCGATCTTCGTGCCGTTTACCACCCAGGAGCTGTTTCAGGACGGCAAGGAAGCCCTGTACTGCGGGCTGAACGCCCTTTCCAACAACCTCATCATGGTAGACAGAAAGCTCCTGAAGAATCCGAACGGGCTGATCTTAGGTACGCCCGGAAGCGGCAAGTCCTTCTCCGCCAAGCGGGAGATCGCCAACGTGTTCCTCGTCACAAACGACGATATCATCATCTGCGACCCGGAGGCGGAGTACGGGCCGCTGGTGGAGCACCTGCACGGGCAGGTGGTGAAGATCTCGCCCACCTCCACCGACTACCTGAACCCCATGGATTTGAACCTGAATTACAGCGACGATGAAAACCCGCTGAGCCTGAAATCCGACTTCATCCTCTCCCTGTGCGAGCTGATCGTGGGCGGCAAGGACGGCCTCATGCCGGTGGAAAAGACCATCATCGACCGCTGTGTGCGCTCTGTTTACCGGGAGTACCTGAGCGACCCCCGCCCGGAGAAGATGCCGATTTTGGAGGACTTGTACAACGAACTACGCAGGCAGGATGAGAAGGAAGCGCAGTATATCGCAACGGCGCTGGAAATCTACGTCACCGGCTCCCTCAACGTGTTCAACCACCGCAGCAACGTGAATATCCAGAACCGCGTGGTCAGCTTCGATATCAAGGAGCTGGGCAAGCAGCTCAAAAAGATCGGGATGCTGGTGGTGCAGGACGCGGTGTGGAACCGCGTCACGATCAACCGTGAGCAGCGCAAGTCCACCCGCTACTATATCGACGAAATGCACCTTCTTCTGAAGGAGGAACAGACCGCCGCGTATACGGTGGAGATATGGAAGCGCTTCCGCAAGTGGGGCGGCGTTCCCACGGGCATCACCCAGAACGTCAAAGACCTGCTCTCCAGCCGTGAGGTGGAGAACATCTTTGAAAACTCCGACTATGTGTATATGCTCAACCAGGCTTCCGGCGACCGGCAGATTCTGGCGAAGCAGCTCAACATCTCGCCCCATCAGCTCTCGTATGTGACCCAATCCGCCGAGGGCGAGGGGCTTTTGTTCTACGGCAGCGTGATCCTGCCCTTCGTAGACCGCTTCCCCAAGGATACAGAGCTGTACAAAATCATCACGACAAAATTGTCCGACCTCTCCGAACAAACCGGGGAGGAAGAGAAGGACGCAATTACAGTGTAAGGAAGGAGAAAAGAATATGGATAACCACCTTATGATTTTTGAAAGCACAGATTTTGGTCGGGTGCGTTCCGTGCTGAAAGACGGTGCTCCTTGGTTTGTTGCGGTTGATGTGTGCAAAGCTCTCGGATTGAACCAGGTTACGCGCGCAATGTCCAGATTGGACTCGGACGAAGGTGGGTTACTTGAAGTACCCCACCCCCAGAACGCTGATAAGACGATTGAAATAAATGCAGTAAGTGAAGCCGGACTCTATCATTTGATCCTTTGTTCCAAAAAGCCGGAAGCGAGAGCCTTCAAGCGCTGGATCACCCATGAGGTCATTCCCTCCATCCGCAAGCACGGCGCGTATATGACGGACAGCCTGTTGGATGCGCTGGAGGCGCACCCCGAGGCCGTGCCGGAGTACCTGAACCGCCTGCGCAGCGAAAACGCCCGAAACCGGGAGCTGAACCGCCGTCTCCGGCTTGCCCTCCCCAAGGCGGAGTATTACGACGCCTTTGTTGACCCTGCGGACTGTACCAACATCCGCACCACCGCCAAGGAGCTGGGCGTTCCCGAAAAGCAGTTTACCCGGTATCTGGAGGAAAAGAAGTATCTGTTCCGGGACAAGAACCGCAAGCTCTTTCCCCGTGCGGTCAAAAAGAGCGCCGGTCTGTTTCTGGTGAGGGACTTCTACACCGAGCGCGGCAAGCTGGGACACTATACCCTCATTACCCCGGCAGGCAAGCGGCATTTTCTGGAGAGAACGGATGAAATTCTGTTTGAATAACGCTTTTAACCCATCAGCAGTCCCATCAGGAGGTGATGAATATGGCAAAACGCTCGCCAAGGCTGATTTTTACCGAGGAAGAACGCGCCCTGCCGGAGCTGGAACGAGCTGTCCGCAAGGCGGACAGGGCGGCGGATAAGCTGAAAAAGGCCGAAGCGAAAATTCCCAAGAAAACCGTAAAGGGCAAAAAGCGCGTTGTGGACAGTGAGAGCGGCAAGGTCACAACGCGCCTTTTCTTTGAGGAGGCGGACAAAAAGCGTCCGCCCTCCAGGCTGGCCCACGCCGCAAGGAAAGCGCCGCTGGATACCGTCCGCAGCGCAGTCCACCGCAAGCTCCGGGAGGAGGGCGATGACAACCCCGGCACGGAGGCGGCGAACACCCTGACCGAGACGGCGGAGCGCACCTGGCGCATTGCGGAATCGGCGCACCGATCCCATGCGGAAAAGCCCTACCGCAAAGCGGACAAGGCGGAAGCCGCCGCAGACAAAGCCAATCTCAAGGCGCTGAACAAACAGTACGAGCAGGAATACGGCAGGGCTTCCAACCCCTATTCCCGCTGGCGGCAGAAGCAGGCCATTAAAAAGGAATACGCCGCCGCAAAAGCGGGGAACGGCGCGAGGAATACCGTCAAAGCGTCCGAGACCACCGCGAAGGCGGCCAGGCGCGCCGCCGAGGGAAGCAAGGAACTCGGCAGCTTTTTTGTCCGGCACAAAAAGGGCTTCCTCATCGCGGGCGGCGTCGCCGCCGCGATACTGCTGCTCATGACCTGCATTTCCTCCTGCTCCACGCTGTTTCAGGGAGGGCTGTCCGGCGTTGCGGCCTCCACCTATCCGCCGGAGGATGCGGATATGCTGGCGGCGGAAGCCGCCTACTGCGCCATGGAGGACGAGCTGCGGGAATACCTGAACAGCTACGAAAGCACCCACGATTACGACGAGTACCACTTCGACCTGGACGAGATTGAGCACGACCCCTATGTGCTCATTTCCATGATTACCGCCCTCAAGGGCGGAGAATGGACGATTGACGAAATAGGCGGGATTCTGGAGACGCTGTTTGAAAAGCAGTATATCTTAACGGAAACCGTCACCACGGAAACCAGATACCGCACCGAAACGCATATCGGCTACTACACCGACGAAAACGGCAATCTGCAAAGCTACGAGTACGAGGCGGAGGTTCCCTACACCTACTATATCTGCCATGTGGAGCTGGAAAACTTCAACCTCTCCCATGTGCCGGTGCATATCATGTCCCACGATCAGCTCTCCATGTACGCCGTGTATATGAGCGTGCTGGGCAACCGCCCCGACCTGTTCCCCGGCTCCCCGTATGTGAACCGATACTACCACACCCAGTATGAGAAGTACGAGATACCCCCGGAAGCGCTGGCGGACGAGCAGTTCGCCGCCATTATCAAGGAAGCGGAGAAGTATCTGGGCTACCCCTATATCTGGGGCGGCAGCTCGCCGGACACCTCATTCGACTGCTCCGGCTTCGTTTCGTATGTCTACAACAACTGCGGCCTGCACTGGAGCTTCGGCAGGCTGGGCGCGGAGGGGCTGCGGGGCATATGCGCCTATGTTTCCCCGGAGAGCGCCCGTCCCGGCGACCTGATCTTTTTTGAAAAGACCTACGACACCGCAGGCGCGTCCCATGTGGGCATCTATGTGGGCAATAACAGGATGCTCCACTGCGGCGACCCCATTCACTACGCTTCCATCGACACAAGCTACTGGCGAAGCCATTTTCTCCAGTTCGGCAGATTGCCTTAGCAACAACCATATCAACGCTAAAAAGGAGGATGTTATGAACCCGCGACTTGAAAAGCTGCGTCAGGAGCGCGAGAAGCTGGCGGAAAAGCTCACATCGCTGACCGCACGGCTCAAAGCCCTGGACGAGCAGATTCTGAAGCTGGAAAACACGGATATTGTGGGCATCGTCCGCGAGAACGGGCTGACCATTGAGCAGCTCGCGGCGCTGATGGAGATGCTGGAAAAGCGTCCCACGGCGGCGCTGCCCGACGAATACAGAAAAACGGAGGATTTTACGAATGAAGAATAAACGGAGATTTTTTGCCGTGATATTGGCCGTCGTGCTCTGCATGACGGCCTTTTCCGTTACGGCCTATGCAGGCGGCGGCGATATGGTCGATTCGACAATGGGCGACCCGACCATGGAAACCCCAACTGCAACTACACAGCCGGAGAATACGAATACCGGTGAGCAGACCCCAAACGGACAGACCCTGACCGTGCTTGTGACCGAAAATGCGGACGGAAGCCATACCGTGACCATCGGGGATCGGAGCTGGACGCTTCCCGCCAAACGGGAGCAGGCCGGAAAGGTGGTCAACGTCCGCACCTATTTGAACCTGCGCACCGGCCCCGGCACGGATTACACCGTGATCGGGCGTCTGCTCAACGGCGCGGAGGTGAAGGTGCTGGAGGAAAGCAACGGCTGGTACAAGGTGGTCGTGCCGGAGCAGACCGGCTATGTATACGGCAAATACCTTGACGTCATGAACGCGCCGACAGAAAACAGCGGAAGCGATACGGATATGGCGGGACTGCCGGAGCTGCTGCTGCAATATTACGCCGCTGCCGGAGGTTCCGCGCCCCTGACCCCGGAGGGCAACCTGACGCTTATGGACGACATCGGCTCCGCTTTCGGCGCAGGCAAGCAGTTCATCACCGTGACGACCAAGGGCGGCAATACCTTTTATCTCATCATCGACCGGGACGATAAGGGCAATGAGAACGTCCATTTCCTGAATCTTGTGGACGAGGCCGACCTGCTGGCTCTGACCAAGGACGGCGAGAGCATCGTCCCCGCCTGCACCTGCACGGACAAATGCGCCGTTGGCAAGATCAACACGGGCTGCAAGGTGTGCAGAACCAATATGAGCGAGTGCGCGGGTAAGGAGCAAGCCGCAGAAATTACGCCCCAGCCCGCCGAGCCTGCGGAGACCGCGCCCGAAAAGAAGTCCGGCGGTGCGGGGCTTGTTGTGGTCGTCCTCCTGCTCCTGTTGGGCGGCGGCGGTGCGCTGTACTGGTTCAAGCTACGCAAGCCAAAGGCCGACACCCGTGGGGCGGACGACCTGGACGATTACGACTACGGCGAGGACGAGGAAGAAGAGGATTACGAGTTTGAAGATGAAAACACTGCTGACAGTGAGGAGGACAAAAACCAATGATGAATACGACCTGTTACCGGCTTGTTGTGTGTGAAAAGCCCTCCGTGGCAAGGAGCATCGCCGCCGTCCTGGGCGCAAGGGAGCGCGGGGACGGCTTTCTTTCGGGCGGCGGCTATCTCGTTTCCTGGTGCTTCGGGCATCTTGCAGAGCTTTCGGATGCGGACGCCTACGACGAAAAGTACGGCAAATGGCGAATGGAGGACTTGCCCATCCTGCCGGATAGCTGGCAGTACACCGTGGCGAGGGACAAGCAGAAGCAGATGAACACCCTGCGCGCCCTCATGCACCGAGAGGACGTTTGCGAGGTCATCAACGCCTGCGACGCCGGGCGCGAGGGCGAGCTGATCTTCCGCACGGCGTATAATCTCAACAACTGCCGCAAGCGCGTAAGGCGGCTCTGGATCTCCTCCATGGAGGATGCGGCTATCCTTCAGGGCTTTGAAAATCTCCGCGACGGCGCGGAGTACGACAACCTCTACGCCTCCGCCCTCTGCCGCAGCAAGGCGGACTGGCTGGTGGGCATCAACGCCACCCGCCTGTTTTCCGTGATGTATCATCGCACCCTGAACGTGGGGCGCGTGGTATCGCCTACCCTTGCACTGCTGGTGCAGCGGGAAGCGGAAATAAGCGCCTTTCAGCCGGAGACCTTTTACACGGTCAATCTTATTTTCGATACCTTTTCCGCCGTGGGCGAAAAATATGAGGACAGGGCGGAAGCCGAAGCGCAGGCGAAGAAATGTAATAATGACACGGCGACCGTCACAAACGTGGAGCGAAAGGAAAAGACTGAAAAAGCCCCGGCGCTCTACGACCTTACCACCCTCCAGCGGGACGCGAACCGCTTGCTTGGGTACACGGCGCAGCAGTCGCTGGATTATCTGCAAAGCCTGTATGAAAAGAAGCTCTGCACCTACCCCCGCACCGACAGCCGCTACCTCACCGACGATATGGAGGGCGGCGTAAACGCGCTGGCGCTGTGCTGTGCGGGCATCTGCGGCACGGAGCCGCCCGCAGCCGTCTGTTCGGGGCAGGTGTGCAGCAGCAAAAAGGTCAGCGACCACCACGCCGTCGTTCCCACGATGGCGGCGGGCGAAACGGACTTGGAGGCGCTGCCCGCAGGCGAACGGGAGCTGCTGCGCCTTGTTTCCCGTCAGGTGTTTATGGCGGTCAGCGCGCCCTTCGTCTATCTGGAGACCGAGGCAAGGCTGGACTGCGGCGGAAATGCCTTTTCTGCCAAGGGGAAAACGGTGATTCAGCTCGGTTGGAAAGCATATGCGGATGCGGAGCTTACAGACAAGACCCTCCCGGAGCTTTCCGAGGGACAGTCGCTTCCCGTTTCCTTCTGCGCAGTCAAAGAGGGAAAAACGACCCCGCCCAAACACTTCACCGAGGATACGCTTCTGTCGGCCATGGAGACGGCGGGCAAAGAGGATATGCCGGAAGCTGCGGAGCGGCGCGGGCTGGGAACCCCCGCGACAAGGGCGGCGGTCATTGAAAAGCTGGTGGCCACGGGCTTTGCGGAGCGCAGAAAGGCGAAAAAATCTGTACGCCTCGTTCCCACCGAAGCGGGCGTGTCCCTCATTACCGTGCTGCCCGAACAGCTCCAGTCCCCGCTGCTCACCGCCGAATGGGAGCACCGCCTCAAGGAGATCGAATGCGGCGAGCTGGGCGCGGACGAGTTCCTCGCCGGCATCTGCGATATGGTCGCAGCGCTGGTTCGGGACGCTGCGCCTGTGGACGGCGCGGAGGTGCTGTTCCCCTCCGGCAGACCCGTTGTGGGCAAATGCCCCCGCTGCGGCGCGGAGGTCACGGAGAGCAAAAACGGCTATTTCTGCGAGAGACGGAGCTGCAAGTTCGGGCTGTGGCGGGACAACCGCTTCCTTGCCGCCAAGAAGATCAGCCTGACGAAGAAGATGGCTTCCTCGCTCCTGACGCAGGGACGCGCCTACGCCAGCGGTATCTACTCCGAGAAAACCGGCAAGACCTACGACGCATTCATCGTGCTGGAGGACGACGGTGCGCGTTCCTCCTATAAGCTGGACTTCACCAAATGACCCTCGCAGGCTCCCGCACGGGCGTTTCGTTCCCCTGCGGGAGCCGCTGTTTTTACCATGATCCAAAGGAGGTATGCACGAAATGGCTGAAAAACAGACCAACAAGGAACGGCTCAAGGACATCACCGACAGCATCGAGACGGGCATAAAGGAGCTGTTCGAGAGCGACAGATACAGGCAGTACCTTGCCACCATGAGCCGCTTTCACAAGTACAGCGTCAACAACACCATGCTCATCTATATGCAGCGCCCCGACGCCACCCATGTGGCCGGCTTCAACAAATGGCGCGACCAGTTTGGAAGAAGCGTCAAAAAGGGCGAAAAGGGCATTAAGATCATCGCCCCCACGCCCTTCAAGAAGAAAATCGAGCAGCAGAAATTAGACCCCGACACCAAGCTCCCCCTGCGGGACGAGAACGGCGATATTATCACGGAGGAAAAGACGGTGCAAATTCCCATGTACAGGCCCGTGGTGGTGTTCGACGTGCAGCAGACCGCAGGCAAGCCCCTGCCGGAGCTGGCGGCGAACCTTACGGGGGACGTGCAGAATTACGGGGTGTTCATGGAAGCTCTGCGCCGCAGCGCGCCTGTCCCCATCTGCTTTGAGAAGCTGGCGGAGAATATGGACGGATACTTCTCCGTGGACAAACAGCGCATCGTCCTCAGAGAAGGCATGAGCGAGGTACAGACGGTCTGCGCCGCCGTCCATGAGATCGCCCACTCCAAGCTCCACAATAAGGACGAAATCGGAGAAAAATATCAGCAGATTGAGCTGTTCGGCAAGCCCGCGCTGTTTTCAAACGGGCGCATCGACCGGGATAAGCTGCCGGAGGGCTTGTATGTATATGACCTGCGCGGCTCGGATTACGATCCGGGTATGCCGGTAACGCTTGAAAGCCATGTCACCGTCAATCACGCCGCCTCTGTCATCACAGCAGCGCCCATTGAGCTGCCGGAGCAGGGCTTTTTGTATCTGGGCGAGGACGGGCTGAACTTCACGGGCGGCGAGCAGACCGTGAAGGAGTTTTTGCACGCACAGTACCCGGAAAAGGCAAAGCTCTCCCGCGCCGCCGAGGAGATTCAGGCGGAGAGCATCTCCTTCGCCGTCTGCGCCTATTACGGCATTGAGACAGGCGAAAACAGCTTCGGGTATCTGGCGACCTGGGCAAAGGACAGGGAGCTGACCGAGCTTCGCGCATCGCTGGAGACCATCAACAGAACCTCATCCTCCCTGATTACGGATATCGACCGCCATTACGCGGAAATCTGCAAGGAGCGCGGGCTGGATAAGGAGACGGAGAGCCTTGCCGCCCAGCCGGTGCAGGAGATCGCCGTGCAGGAGCCGGAGCCGGTCACAGCGCCGGACAACGGCTGCGTCCTCGACCCTGCGATTTCTGTTGAGAGCATGAACGCCTACGGCTACACCGATTCCAATATGCTGCCGCTGACAAAGGAGCGCGCGCTGGAGCTCATGGAACGGGACGTGAGCGTGTATATGCTTCACACGGACAACACCGAGGCCATGGCGTTCGATGCGGAGGAAGTCCGCAGCTTTGACGGCATCTTCGGTGTGGAAGCCTCCGAATGGGAGACGGTCAAAGACCGCTTCGCACCGCCGGACTATGAAAAGGCGTTCCTCAGTAACCCCGCCGACAGCTTTATAATCTACCAGCTCAGGGGCAGCGACGACACGGCGCAGCTCCGTTTTATGAACGCCGAGTATCTGGAGAAGAAGGGGCTTTCCATTGAAAAGGGAAATTACGCCGCCGTCTATGCGGGAAACCTTGACCGCAGGGGCGATACGCAGGACAGGTTGGACGAGCTGTATGAGACCTTCAACCTCCGCCGCCCGGAGGATTTTCGCGGCCATAGCCTGTCCGTCAGCGACATCGTGGCGCTGAAGCAGAACGGCGTGGTATCCTGTCATTACGTGGATTCCCGGGGCTTCAAGGCGCTGCCCGACTTCCTAAAGCCGGAAAACTATCTCAAAAACGCGGAGATGGCCATGGAGGACGACTACGGCATGATCGACGGCGTTATCAACAACGGGCCGAAGCAGACCGTGGCGGAGCTGGAGGAACAGGCAAAGTCCGGCAAGCCCATCTCCCTCATGGAGCTGGCGCAGGCGGCGCGCCGGGAACAGGCGCAAGCGTCACGGCAGGAGAAGAAGCCCTCCGTGCTGGTAAAGCTCTGTCCTCCCGTCAACGAGCCGAAAAAGACAGCGCGTTCAAAGCGCGCGGAAAGAGAGCTGCTATGATGAATTTTACCAACGATGAAATGAACCTCATGTGCATCTACCAGAGCGACAGCCGCAGCGGGCTGATTGCCGCCCTCACCGAAATGCGCGGATATCTGGACGAGGACGAAGCCGAGCTGCGGAATCTGACCGACAGCGCCCTGCAAAAGCTGGGCGAAATCACCGACGAGGACTTCGCGGAGCTGGAGCTGGTGCCGGACTTCGACACGGACGAATAAGGCGGATGCGGCGGGAGCGGCCTTCGGGTCGCTCCCGTTTTGCTTCCGCAATTCTATTTCCCAAAATCGAAAAAGTTTTAATTTTGGGAAATAGAACATCGACATATAAGAGAAAGCGTCCCGTTTCCTGCATAGGATTCGGGACGTTTTCGGATATACCGCCCCCCTACATAGAGCGTCCGGTCCGGGCGCTCTAAATTTATGCCATGAAGGAGGAGCAATATGCCGAGCAAGCTACAAACGTATATGCAGATGGC
>ERZ857827.2622-NODE-2622-length-12772-cov-3.203664_pt1 | contig 12772 bp, 15 predicted proteins | sample MGYA00519761_ERZ857827 | MGnify/ENA primary metagenome ERZ857827 (study PRJEB31778, sample SAMEA3449370) | human gut metagenome | biome: human gut; feature: human-associated habitat; material: faeces | place: United Kingdom | collected 2010/2012 ... | reverse complement strand
GATTGCTGAATGGAAATGTAAGAAAATCTTCTTGGAACAGTTATTAGATATGAATGAATTAGAGACAAAGTTAAAAGAAGCATTTGGTCTTTAACATTGTAGAAAAAGTAGGTTTTCAGATACCTGCTTTTTCTTTGACTTCATTTTAGGAAAATCAGATTGAGGAGGGTAAGAAGTGGAACAAAAACAAGCAGTTAATCTAGAATTATTTGCTGCAAAGATTCGTTTAAACGTCTTGGAAATGCTGTATCATCGAGGTTATGGCCATTTGGGAGGTTCGATGTCTATTGTTGAACTTATGAGTGTCCTGTATGGAAAGCAGCTTCATATTGATCCGGCAAATCCTTTGATGGAAGATCGTGACTATGTCGTACTGTCAAAAGGACATGCTGGTCCAGGTTGGTATTCGGCATTAGCAGAAAAGGGGTATTTTGATAAAAAGGTGCTCTTTACATTAAATGAAGGACATACTATGCTGCCAAGTCACCCAGACCGGACGAAAACACCGGGAGTAGACATGACTACCGGTTCATTGGGACAAGGTTGCAGTGCAGCTGCAGGTATTGCGACAGGACTTAAAATGAATAAATCAGATCGATATGTGTATTTGATTGTCGGAGATGGTGAGCTGGATGAAGGACAGTGCTGGGAAGCATTCCAGTATTTAGCTAATTACAAACTAAATCACTGCATCGTTATCATTGATGAAAATAAACGTCAATTGGATGGATATACAAGCCAGGTCATGAATCTTTTTGATGTTGCTGAAAAGATGAAGGCATTTGGTTTTTATACACAAAGAGTAAAAGGAAATGATGTTCATGCAATTGATCAAGCGATAGAAAAGGCGAAACAATGTCATGATCAGGCCGTATGCATAGTTTTAGACACAGTGAAGGGCCAGGGGATTCCATATTTTGAGAATATGGAGGCAAATCATTCTGTAAAATTTACAAGTGAGGAAATCAAAAAAGAAACTGAAAAAGCGATATTAGAGCTGAAAGAAAAAATCAGAGAGGAGGAAATGAACGATGACGCTTCTTTGTGATAATCGACAGGAAAAAGGAAAAGAATTACGTAGTGTCGTGGTGGAAACATTACAGGATCTAATGCAGACAGATGATAAAATCGTTGCATTAGAAGCTGATTTGGGAGATGCGAGCAAGTTTACGCAAATTCAAAAGACTCATCCGGATCGTTTTATTCAATGTGGAATATCGGAAGCAAATATGGTTGGCGTAGCATCAGGTTTGTCAGTTTTAGGATATAAGCCGTTTTTGCATTCATTTGGTCCTTTTGCGACACGAAGGGTCTTTGATCAAATTTTCTTATCAGGAGCATATGCCAAAAATACTTTAAATATATATGGTTCAGATCCGGGCTTTACAGTGGGACCAAATGGAGGGACACATACGACATGGGAGGATATTGCATTGATCAGCAGCATTCCGGGAGCAGTCATATGTGATCCTGCAGATGAGGTACAGTGTGAATGGATCATTCGGTCATTTAGTAAAATGGAAGGAATTCATTATTTGCGAGCTAATCGAAAAAGTGTACGTAATGTTTATTCTCCGGGAACGACTTTTGTTATGGGAAAAGGAAATGTGATTAAAGAAGGGCAGGATGTGCTGATTATCACAAGCGGTCAATTAGTATCTGATGCATTGGATTGTGCAGAGAATTTGGAAAAAGAAGGCATTGCATGTGAAGTGATCGATATGTTTTGCGTAAAACCGCTGGATAAGGAATTAATTTTATCTGAAGCAAAAGGAAAGAAAGCAATCGTTACTTTTGAAAATCATAGCGTTCATGGAGGCCTTGGAAGTGCAGTTGCCGAAGTATTAGCAGAGAATCAGGTTTATGTTCCGTTTTTGCGTCATGGTGTCAATGAACGTTTTGGTCAGGTCGGAACACCAGAATTTTTGCAAAAGGAATATCATTTAACTGCAAAAGATTTGGAAAAAACCATTTGCACTTTACTGGGAGGTAGATAAAATGGAAATTAATAAAAAAACAGTTGCAAAATACTTTGATCATACATTATTAAAAGCATTTGCAACTGCCGAAGATATTCAGGCATTATGTACGGAAGCAAAAGAAATCGGAACTTATTCAGTATGTGTAAATCCTTCTTATGTGTCACTTTGTAAAACTTTACTAAAAGACAGTGAAATAAAAGTTTGTTCTGTGATTGATTTTCCTTTAGGATGCAGTATTTTGTCTGCTAAAATATTCGAGTGCGAAAAAGCAATTGAGGAAGGTGCAGACGAAATTGATTACGTATTACATATCGGCCGCGCAAAAATGCATGACTGGGATTATATTCGAACTGAAATGGAACAGATGACAAAGATTTGTCATGAAAATAAAGTAGGAATTAAGGTTATTTTGGAGACTTGTTATCTCGATAGCAGTGAAATCGTACAAATTGCCAAAATTGCCAAAGAGGTAAAGCCGGACTTTATTAAGACCAGTACAGGTTTTGGTACAGAAGGAGCCACTGTTGAAAACGTAAAGTTAATGGTACAGTCTGTTGAAGGAGAGGTTAATGTGAAAGCTTCCGGCGGTATTCGGGATTGGGAAAAATGCAAAGCGATGATTGAAGCCGGAGCAACACGTATTGGTGTCAGTGCGTCAATGCAAATCATCAAAGAAGTAGAATAGCGAATTTTATAAAAAAAAGATGTGTGGAGAGTCAGTGCCAGATAAGAATAAGAACTTACTGAAATACTGAATGACACACATCTTTTTTTTGTATATAAGGAACTACAAGATAATTGTAATGAACTTAATAATTTATGTACAAAGTATAAGTACATTACGATTAGCGGATATTTATTATGAATGTGCTTTATTATATAGTTTGATGCATGCAAAATAACCTATGATGTTGAGAATAGTTGCTATGCCCAGACCAATCACGGCCCAATAGATCGGTGAGATTTCCAAAAGCTGATTAATTCCGATAGAGAAATTGCTGATGATGTAGCTGACTGCAAGTACAACGAGCAGAACGATATAGAGAATTGTTCCTTTTTTGTTACCAAGCCAGAAAAAACCTACATTGTTGATGGGGAGCATGATCAGGCTCATGATCACACCAAATAGAAAAATCCACATTCCGTTTTGGAAATCGGCAATTTGATAAATGCATACGTAAATCAATAAAATAGGAAGAGAAATACAAAAGTTGGATAAAGCTGCAAAAATATAAGTCCCTAATAATTTTGACGAAACTATTTCTTTTCGAGTCAATGGAAATGTCAGTAATATCTTGTCATAGTTTGATATCTCATCCTGTTCCAGTGAATACTGTAGAGGAGAGACCGAGATCATCGGCAGAGTGATGACGACCATTAAAACCAGGGCATACATATTTTGTACAAAAATAGTCAGAAATATCAAACAGGCGATACTGAATAAAAAGCCAATCAGATTTTTTTTGATACAGAAGCTCTCATAATAATCTTTTAAAATAATACCTAACATTTTTAATTTGCTCCTTTCGCATAGAACAGCATGATCTCTTCGATTGTCGGTCGTTTGATTTCAAGATCCCTGAATGTTTTCTGAACAGCATATCGATTTTTGATCAGAACACAATAGTGGTATGGTTCTTTGATAACACTGACGATGTCTTCCTCATTCAGTGCTTCTAAAAGCTCTTTTTTTGTGCTAAGAATACCATAATCTTCGTGCAGTTCTTCGTAAGGTCTCATGAATAAAAGTTTTCCTTTATGGATATACGCAATATAGTCCGAGATTTTGTCTAGATCGCTGGTAATGTGTGAGGACATTAAAACTGTATGATCCTCATCTTCCGTAAACTTTCTGAGAAGGGAAAGAATCTCATCGCGTACAATGGGATCTAAGCCGCTTGTCGCTTCATCCAGTATGATCAGTTTAGCATCATGACTGAATGCAATCGCAAATTCCATCTTCATTTTCATTCCTCTTGAGAATTTTTTAATTTTTTTTGTAAACGGAATGCTGAATTGTTCCAGATGGTGACGGTAAGCGTTCATATCCCAGTTTTGATAAATTTTACTAAGAATCGTACCAATCAGCTTTGGGGAAAATTCCTGATTGAAATGTGTATCTTCGAAAATGACCGCAATGTCATTTTTGATTGTTTTTTCGTTTTCCTTAAAGTTCTTTCCCAAAACATTCAGCTCGTCGTATGTTGCCCGGGTGATGCCTAGGAGAGAACTGATAAAGGTTGATTTGCCAGCGCCGTTTTCTCCGATTAATCCTACGATACTTCCGGAAGGGATTTCCAGGGAAATATTACTTAACGTGAAATCATCATATTTTTTTGTTAAATTCTTAATTTTAACAGCTGTATTTGTCATTGTTTAATCTCCTCATAAATAATTGCCACTAAATTTTCAATTTCTTTTCGTGAAACCCCGTTTTGCTTTGCCAAAAGGCACACACTGCGAATTTCTTTTTCTATTCGCTTTAAGTTTTCCTCTCGAATAAAATCGTTGTTTTGTTCGGAGACAAAAGCACCTTTTGCCGGTATTACAGTAATGAAACCGTCTTTAGCCAGTTCATCATAAGCTCTTTGTGTAGTAATGATGCTGATATGAAGATCCTTTGCGAGCTTTCGCATCGAGGGAAGCGATTCTTTCGGCTTCAAGGTGCCATTCATGATCATTTCCTTGATCTGAATGACAATTTGTTCATAAATTGGTTCAGAGCTTGAGCTGCTGATAATAATTTCCATATATAAGTCACCTCGTATCACAGCGTTTACTGTAATTATCTTACATATACAGTATATACAAATGTGTTATATCTGTCAATGTCGTATATATACAGTTTTGTTTTGAATCTGATAAAAGGGGGAAATAACGATGTTAAAAAAAACTAAAATAAAAAGAATGCACCCTGTAAACTACAGAGAAACATCCCTTTTGTATCAGAATTTGCATATTTTTATGTTTAGGAGTCTTGTATCACTTCAATTTTTCCTGTTTTCTTCCATTGTGCTGTTATTTTTTTCGGCCATGAAATTCAGGTAATCGTGACGCAGCCTGCGGAAATGTTCCTGATTTTTCATTTCGATATACATGGCACATTGTTGTCGAAGCTGTTCTTCTATGTACTTTGAAGTCAGTTCAGCTTTTCTTTGCTGACTTAGATTATACAATATTTTTATAAACACAATTCCCAGCACGACATACACTGCCGAATAAATGAAGATGATAGGAAAAGACACATTATAGTAATTGAAAAAAATGATGATGCAGCTGACAACCTGAAGTGAGGTCAACAGAATTTCCCAGAAGATGTACTGATTATTTATTTTTTTATCAGGTCCGTATTTAAAGATAAAGAACGAAAATAACAAAAACATTAGGATATACTCAAAAATATAGTAAAAAGGGTGATACTGTATACCCATGCTTACCTGATGAAGCTCAGTGTCAGAAAGCAGGAGAAGGGTTAAGGTGATAGCTTCACTGCAGACTAATACACCCTCATAAATCAAGGCTGCCCGAGCACAACGCAGCCGGTTTTCTTGTCGAAACAGAATACGGAGCATCAGATAGATCAAAAAAAGAGTAACAGGAATGATAAGAAAAGAGGAATTTAACTGCACGGCAAGCGGAGAGATAACAAAATTTATGATGAAGAGAATAGAAATAAAAGTCAGCCATTTTCTTTTGTTCTTTAAGAAGAAAGTGAAAAAATATGCAAAAGAGGTAGACTGTATAAAGAAAACGATGAAACCAAGCATAAAAATGTAACCTTCTTTCTATAAGAAATCAAACAGTGGAAAAAGCTTTTAATGATTTATATGATTCTTTTGATTCATAAAGTTTAGATAGTCATGACGAAGTTTCCGATACTGCTCCATATTTTTTAATGCAATATATTCTTCACATTGCTTCTGAAGCTGTTCCTGCAGAAGTAGGGTCGATATTTCCAATTTTTTTCTTTGCACTTCAGAGTAGACGGTATTCAGTACGATTATCGTCATGGTAAAATATAGAACAAAATATATTGTTATAATCAATGGATTCGGCTGGTAGTATCCAAAAGAAAGAAATAGAAAAGAAAGAATCTGGATAATCATCAGATATATTTGCCATAACATGATGCGGTGGGGATGGTGATGAGGATGTCCAAAATAAAGAATGATGTAGGCGAAAAATGAAATCAACATGATATAATGAATGACATAAAAAATGGTAGGATAAGAATACTCTATTGTGGCCGGAAGAAGTTCCAAGCCTGAAAACAAAAAAAGAAAAAAAGTAAAAATATCAGCGGCTAATGAAGTCACTGTATATAATATGACTGAAAAAAAGCAGTATAATTTACTTTCTTTTGGAAATAACAGGCGCAGTGTCAGATAAATAATAAACAGGTTTATAGGAATAATGAGATAAGAGTTGGAAATGAGAAGTGCTATCGGAAGAAGGATGAGGTTGAACACACACAGCATGCAGGCAATAGTAAGCAGCTTTTTTTGCCTTCAAAGAAAAAAGCAAAGAAACAGGATAAAGCTATGCTCTGAATAAAAAAAATAATAAACCCTCGAAGCATGCTATCTTTCTTCCAAACGCAGTGTTGCCGTGCAGATTACACAGGAAGCTGCGGCGTCATATTCGTGATAAAACTTACCGTGATATTTTTTGCATTGCTGGTGAATGATTTCAAGTCCTATTCCATGTTCTCCCGGATTGTTCTTACTGCTTTTTCCTACTGTCATTTCGAAATTTTGTCGTACACTGTTTTCCACCTGGATGATTAAATAATTTGCTTTTGTGAAGATGCATATGTCAACATAAGGCTTTTTTTCTTTTGACTGAAGTGCGGCTTCCAAAGCGTTATCGATCATGTTGTTCAAGACAGTCAGAACAGCGAAATCATCGATTTCCAGCTGTTCTTTTACACTGGCTTTTACATAATAATTAATATGATTTTTTTTCATGATCAGTGATTTGTGGTATAAGATAGCGTCTACGATCTTATTTGGACAGTAAGAAATGAATAAATGATTCATCTCTTTTTGAAAATCAGGATCAACGCTGTCTGATGCACTGTTTTTTATTTGTTCAAATTTCTTTGATAACTTATCAAAATCCTCTTCGGCCTGCATCATGGCAAGCAAATGTTCTTCTTGTATTTTCTTTTGGTGATACAGACTTGCACGTTTAATGTCTTCATCAGCTTGTTTCTGCAGATTTTGAAAGATACTGATCAGAAAATAAAATGAAAGACATTCCAAAAAAACCAGCAGGATGCCCGTAACGGTTTTATTAAAATAATCCTCAAAGAAACGCATAAGGATCGCAATAAAAAAAATAATAAAATTAACAATCAAAAAATAAATGCTGGGATATTTTCTATTTAACAGATGAGTTAATTTGTTCATAAGAAAGCCTCCTTTGCATCAGGAATGATAAAGTGACAGGATGTTTGCTTATCTATCTGATTATTATTTTGTTTTTGACAGAGCAGATCATCGTATGACGGCAAAAGCGTCAAAATACCGGATGCTATTGTAAACTCGCATAGATCCATCTTATTTATTTTATCATAGAAGATGATCTGTCTGTTTGCAATGTTGAAAAGAAAACAGCTATACGGCCTAGATATTCGGGAAAAATCATATTGAAATGGAGGTAAAGCAGTTATTAATATGATGACTGTTTGAGCGTATCAGCAAATGTTTTATCTATTTAAAAGATAAAGCGAAAAGGATGTCAAATACTTTTGACAGTTGTTTACGAGGTTCTGTGGTATGTTTACTGTGAAAGGAGAAGACAGAATGAAATTGGGTAAACAAATCAGGAAACTGCGTATGATGCACTCTATGTCACAGGATGAACTGGCAGTAAAAATGTTTGTGTCAAGATAAACCGTTTCGAATTGGGAGACAGATAAAAGTTATCCCGATATTCACAGCTTGTTACTTTTAAGCCGGCTGTTCTCTGTTTCGATTGACGAACTGATCAAAGAAGACATCGATGTGATCAAAGCGGCAGTCGATCAAAAGGAGATCAGAAAATTTCGACGGCTAAGTTATATTTATGCGGTATTGTTGTTTTTGGCAGTCTTTTCTTTGGCTCCGCTTGTTCATTATTTATCTGTTGCCGGTTTGGTTTTATGGATCTTGTTTTATGGTTTTGTATTTTATATCGCCTCTATGACTGAGAAAGAAAAGAAACGATTGAATCTGCATACGTATAAAGAAATTACCGCATTTCTGGAAGGAAAGCAGTTGAGTGTGATCGAGCAGGCAAGAGAAGAAGGAAAACGCCATTATCAGACAGTTATGTATATGATTGTCATGGCTCTGTTCGGCTTCGTTGTATGTTATGCGATGCTCGTGATCTTATCTTGATCATTCTTTAAGAACCGTATGTTTTTTCTATCCGAACGGTTTTCGCGGATCGTGAATATGCTACAATAAATACAGAATATGCAGGCAGGTGATCAAGATGTCAAATGTCGTTTATCTTCGCCAGAATCAGCAGAATGTAAAAGAAATAAATATGGAAATGCTGAAAAAGATGGTAATAAAAGAACACTTGTATTTCGGTGTGATGAATGAAATCTTTGTTTATGAAAACTATGCCGGCAATGACTCTGATATCCGTGAAAAGTATTTTGTGCTGTTTGACAGAAGCCTTTACGGACGCGGTTTTGAGCTGTATGTTGGCGATGATTATCATGTGGAGCTGACCCTGCATGCATTTTCCACTAAAATTGATATTGCAGCCTACTATACGTTTATCCGTGACTTATGCAGAGAGCTTGGACTTGATGAATTCGAACAGGAAGGGGAGCGATGTTTTCTTGACCAGCTGGATGATCTTTATAGAGAAGCAGTCTTATATCATCGAAAATTGATCAAAGAACAACTGAAGCCGAATATTACGGTTTTCGGCTGTATTTATCCGATCGAGATCGATGAAAAGCTGACAGACGGCATCCGGCTGTTAAAGGAAGAAGCGGCCCATGATCTGTATGAACGTTATCTGGATGAAAGACAGAAGCAGGATCTTTATTATGCAAAGCCGGTTTTATTCAAAGGTCCGCCGATACACGCACGTTATGCAATCGTGGAAGGAGTGCCCTCTATTTTGCCGAATAAGGCACAGCTTCCTGCTGTTTATCAGCTTCGCTTTAAAGAGGAAATCAAAGAATGGTCGATTCTTTTATTAAAGAAAAAGGAACAAGACTACAGTCCGGAAGCGGAAATCGATTACGACGACTTTTTACATATGATCCGTGCAGCTAAATGTCCGCGGTTTGATGCATCCCATCTGATTGTGACTTATGATGACAGTCTGGATGAAAAGGTGCAGCAATGGAAGATACGAAAGGGCAGGGAAAGACTGATTTTATGGCTCAGAAAGGAGCATGGACCGGTAGCAGATCCCCCAAAAATAGCTTTCGTAAAAGAGATTCGAAATGAAGCGGGAGAAACATGTGCACTTTATAAATTTAAGAAGAGTTGGCTGAGCAAATGGCTGCTGGGCATTGTAACAGAGAATGATTGTTTCAGTGCGTTTGAAGAATATCATGCAGAAAATGATATACAGGATGCGGAAAAGCTGTGGATGCGATTGAAAACAATTTGGAAACAAACAACTGAAAAGACAAAACATTAAAAAGATCAGACATTGATCTTTTTTTGCCATCTGGTAACCAAGGATCGAATGAGATTCTGTGTTATATAATGGATATGTGAAAAGAGGGATCATAATGAATGATGGGGAAGTCTTGAATGACATGAATGAAGTGCCGGAGGAGGAGCCTCAATGGAGCAATCAGAATATATGCCGGTTCTTGTCTTATTTTGAAAGAAGACCAATGATGACAAAATGGGTATGCCCGATCGAGGAACAGGAGACCATGAAATTTTCAATCTGGGAAAAGCTGCAGAATACTTTTGATATCAAGGCAGTGAAATTTTTCTCATTTACAGAAAAAGACGAGGTATACGTGTATCCGCTCATCGAAACATATGAGGGGGAGCGCTGTCTGATCACAGAAGCGGAAGATAAATATTACATGTATGGGGTTTTCTGCAGTCAGGATCTGCATGCTCTGTCAGTCATTGCTCTGCAAAATCGCAGTATGATGAGCAATATATGGTATGTCATCTCATTTTTTGCCAGTTATGTTCCGCTTCTCTTAACAGAGGACGGGAATATCAGACGTCTGTGCATGATCCTTTTATCAGGCATGATTTGTCAGTTGATCCAGTATTATATGACATATAAGTATTTTTGTGTCAGACAACAATGCTGCAGCGAAAGCATTCCTCATGTCCGTACTTTTTTGAGGGAATATGTATGGGCAATGGAAACGCGGAATCGATTTTGGATGATCTTTTTTCTCGTGATGTTTTTTATTAATACGTCTGTTTCTTTTTTATTTTTACAGAGCGGTGTATTACAGCGTTTTGCCGCGTTCGCCATCGCTTTCTTTCTATCCTTTAGCTTTGCCTTTGATCTGGTGATTGAAGATGAAAACGAGCCTGAAGATGAAAAAGGAAAACAAGAACGGCAAAATAGGAACTTTGTTTATTTTTTTGCCTCTTCCTGTTTCTTGCTTGTCTGGATCATCGTGATCAATTTTGTCATTCCTAACGCTTTTTATCGGCTTTTGTTTAGATCTTTTATCGATGTCATGCCTGCTTTTATACAGAAACTGTCACAGATTTATTTTTTTGAAATTCTCTTTTTTATCATAAAAGCCGTTTTTTATTTTGCTTTGCCGCCCGCAGCGGCAGGAAAAGTCGCTCAGCTGGCATATTTATTTGTTCGCAGACGCAGAAAAAGGCTGTTTCAGCAAAATGAAAATCATGTAAACGATCTGCACTGAACACATATCAGAAAGGAGAACGGAAATGATCTATATTACAGGAGACTGTCATGGGGACTTCAGGGATATCGAATATTTTGTGCAAAAACAGCAAACGACAAGAGAAGATATTTTGATCATATTGGGAGATGCGGGCATCAATTACTTTGTGTATCCGAAAGCTTCCGGTTATGTGGAGGATTATCTATGTACGAGCCTGAAGGAAAAACTTGCGCGGCTGCCGCTGACATTGTTTTGCGTTCACGGAAATCATGAGGCAAGACCCCAGAATTTCATCGATTATGAAGAAAAGACCTTTCACCAGGGGACGGTGTATGTTCAAAAACGATATCCGAATCTTTTGTTTGCCAAAGACGGAGAAGTGTTTGATTTTAATGGTAAGCAGTATCTGGTTGTCGGCGGCGCCTATTCCATTGACAAAAAAGAAAGAATTTATCAATATACGCGTGGCAATATCTTCTATTTGTGGTTTCCGGACGAGCAGCCCTCTGCTGAAATTAAGAAAATCGTGGAAGCAAAATTGATGTCGCTGGACTGGAAGGTAGACGGGATCTTGTCGCATACATGTGCATATTCAGATCGTCCCAGCGAATTGTTTTTATCACATGCGGATGTGTCTGATATTGATACATCAACCGAAGAATGGCTGGAAACGATCAAAAACCGTACCAGTTATGAACACTGGTATTTCGGGCATTTTCACGGAGATAAAGAGATCGATGCCAAAACGATGCTGTTGTATCGCAGCATAATAACGCTGAAATAAAAGATCTGCGTGATGAAGATTGCTTCACGCTCTGCGGTATATTAAAATGATATTGATTAAAATTCAGAGGGAGAGGAGGTCTTTGCAATGGAAATTCGAGTTCTTCGTTATTTTTTGACAGTTGCACGGGAAGAAAACATCACAAAAGCGGCAGAAGTGCTGCACATCACTCAGCCGGCATTGTCACGGCAGCTGGCTCAGCTGGAAGAAGAACTGGGAGTAAAGTTGTTTGATCGGGGGACGCGTAAGATTACACTGACCGATGAGGGCATGCTGCTTCGCCGCCGCGGTGAAGAAATCGTGCAGTTGGTTGCGAAGACAGAAAACGAACTGATCGAACAGGAAAGACTGCTGGAAGGAAAAATTACGATCGGCTGCGGGGAAATGGCAGCTGTTACGCTTCTTCCGGATCTCTTTCGCAGTTTTCATCAGAAGTATCCGCATGTTACATTTGATTTGTTGACGGAAACCGCAGATATCGTAAAAGAACAAATGGATAAGGGACTGGTTGATATCGGATTGCTGCTGGAGCCGATTGAGATCGAAAAATATGAATTCATCCGTTTAACGAAAAAAGAACGCTGGGTAGCGCTTCTTCCACCTCATGATCCGTTAGGAGAAAAAGAGGCAGTCACGGCGCAAGATCTGGCTTCACTGCCGCTGGTGCTGCCGCGCCGCACAACGATCCGGGGTGAATTAGCCAACTGGTTTGGTGAATACTATGATCATCTGCAGATTTTGTTTACCAGTAATCTGAATACCAATGGGGCTACCATGGTCAATCACGGTCTGGCCTATTCGATCGTGATCGAAGGAGCAGTGGCTTACTGGGATCCTTCAAAGATCATGATACGTCCGTTGAAACCCGAGCTGACGTCCACTACGGTCTTTGCATGGAAAAGAGGACAGCCTTTCAGTCCTGCTGTTCGGAAATTCATCGAGGAGATCAAGGCAGCATTCCATAAAAACGTAGAGTAACGCAGCTTCTGCGCCAGTAATGAAAAGAGGCAGGATCATTTGAAGACATATGCTGTATTTCATGTTTGCAGCGTCCTGCATGCATCTTAAAAAAAAAGCACATGAAGCATCATGTGCTCAGACTGTTGACAAAACCCTGTGTTTTTCACTTGAAAGTGAAGAATCTGGGGT
>ERZ857827.2615-NODE-2615-length-12809-cov-66.811275_pt1 | contig 12809 bp, 10 predicted proteins | sample MGYA00519761_ERZ857827 | MGnify/ENA primary metagenome ERZ857827 (study PRJEB31778, sample SAMEA3449370) | human gut metagenome | biome: human gut; feature: human-associated habitat; material: faeces | place: United Kingdom | collected 2010/2012 ... | reverse complement strand
GAGCACCTCAAAAACACCATCATACACTAAATCAGTAAGTTGGCAGCATCACCTGAAATCAGTGCTGTTTTCTCTTCGAGGGACCATACTAATTTTCTTTGGTATCTTCGATTTATAATTAATTTATCATCCAGATACCACTCGTATAATTCTTCTGCTGTCTTGGAGTCAATATCTAAGTTTTCATTAGCCATTAGATGTATCTCGAGTATTTAGTTAAGAAACTGATAGGTCAGTATTTGCATCAATGTTCATTGAATTTGTATCCGAAGTCAATCTGATGTAGGAACTTCAAAACTGCGCAAAACACGCAAATACGCACAAGAAAGTAGGGCTGCGCTTGGAATTCGGAAAATAAACCACATCAAAACTACTTTTTAGCCAAATAACGTTTGGGAATCACCAGAATGGTGGGACAACAGCGGTTTTAGTGCCCTAAATCGTACGTTTTCATCCAGTTGCCCCTCAAACCCCATGTTCAAGTCAGAATAGTGGACAGGCGGCCAAGAACTTCGTTCATGATAGTCTCCGGAACCCGTTCGAGTCGTTTTCCGCCCCGTGCTTTCATATCAATTGTCCGGGGTTGATCGCAACGTACAACACCTGTGGTACGTATGCCAACACCATCCAACGACACCGCAAAGCCGGCAGTGCGGGCAAAATTGCCTCCGCTGGTTACGGGCACAACAACAGGCAGGCGGGTCACGCGATTAAAGGCCGCCGGTGTGACAATCAGCACCGGCCGCGTTCCCTGCTGCTCATGACCTGCGGTAGGATCAAGCGAGACAAGCCAGATTTCCCCTCTTTCCATGTCAGATTTCCTCCTGACCAGTCGCCGGTGCATCCAGCCATTCTCGTTCTTCAGCTGATATTTCAGCATTCGGATCACACTGTGCCAGTAGCTCAGCCAGTGAATATTGCGGGCGTCTGTACGGCTCAACAATCAGCCGGCCATTATCAATGACCATGCCAACTTCATTATCTGTGCCCAGAGACAGCGCATTCAGCAGTGCCGGTGGGACGGTCAGCATAACTGAGCCGCCAACCCTCTTCAGTCGGGTGGTATGCATTCTTCACCTCCATAAAAGTTATATTTAAATATAACATCCACTAAAAAAACACACCAGGCTTTAACGCACAATGTTTAATAAAAATATAACTTTCAACCAAACAGTAAACCCAGCGTGGTTGCTTCCATATGCAGCAATACCGGCAGCAGCAGGCCACCACTTCTGATCCTGGCCACTGATGTAATCAACCCCACCAGGAACAGTTCTGCCAGTGTCAGCAGGTTCTGATACTGGCTGTGCGCGGCGACGAACAACAACGACGTTATCAGCGCCCCCAGCCACATCGTCCAGCAGTACCGTGAACGGAAGACGTTCAGCATAATCCCCCGGAACAGCGTTTCCTCATTCAACGGGGCAAGGATAAAGATGGTCAGCAACGTCAGGATCACGTCAGGTATGGACTTATCGGCAAAAAGTTTCGTCATAAATGGCTCAGCAGGCAGAGCCAGCGCCTTACCGAGCAGAAATACACCGACATACACCACGGCCATCGCACCGACCAGCCACGGTACGCCAACGTTGCGCAGCTGACCAACGACCGGTAGCGGAGCTATCCAACGGCGGTATACCAGGAAAACACACAGCAGGTACATCAGAACAGTACCATGACTGAAGAACAAATAGTTTTTTCCTGATCCATAAAGCAGAACGGCCTGCTCCATGACAAATCTGGCTCCCCAACTAATGCCCCATGCAGCCAGCATAACCAGCATAAACTGCAGATATTGATTACGTGTTTGAATCATTGCATCGCCTGTAAATTTTTAACTTGTCCTATTTTTGTCATTACCACGTATATACACATGTATAACAATTCAGATATCGTTACCAGGATATGCCGCATCAGCGGCATGGAAGGCGGCACTCTGTTGTTTCATATGATACAGGAGTAAAACCGCCGAAGCCCGGCGTAAGCCGGTACTGATTGATAGATTTCACCTTACCCATCCCCAGCCCTGCCAGACCATACCCGCTTTCAGCCATGAGAGAGCTTCTGTGCGCGGTCGGAGTGGTCCCGACGAGGGTTTACCCGAAGTCGGGGCGTATCTCCGCGTTAGCGGGCCGTGAGGGCCGCTTACGAGCGTGTACTGAGAACTTCCAGCGAGAAGACTGACAGCGATGAAGATGTAGTTACAACATTCATAATTAAAAGCGACTCTGTTCCGGCCCTTTGGGCCGGGGCGGGGCCGCTTTTCAGTTATGAGGGAGGGGCTTTGTGGTTTCGGTTCTGCGCTGGACCGGGGTTTTTCTGGAGGTTGTTTTTGTGTGTTGTAACTAAAGTGGCTCCGGTCGGGGCCCGCCGCTTGCGGTGGGAGGTGCATATCTGTCTGTCCACAGGACAGGCAGTGAATAGGTTTTCTTTTTAAATGAATGTAATTAAGTAGTTTAAAGGAGATATAAACAGGTGTTTAAAAGATACATTGCACCCTGTAAGACTGGCGGCTGGCGCTTTATGACATGAACGGTTGTAACCTTATGGGGAAGTCCCTTGCAGTTAAATGTGGATAAGCAAAATTCCCCGTCTGTGAGGCGTGTTTTGTATCGAAAACAAGGGGGACCGGATGCACCTGAAGGTGGATGATGAGGTTGTTTTTTTGTATGTGGTGCTGATTTTTTGTGCACTGGCGGGCTTCAGGCGTGCGAATGCCTCCGGCGCGTGCCGAATTATTCAGAGGAGGTCACTTTCAGGGGGAAGCTGTGGCCAGGCGGCTGTAATTGCGGTTACGTGACAGAATCATGCGCTCCTTCACACGACGCTCCACTTCGCGTTTTACCGCCTCACGATTGGCAGTGAAGCGCCCTTCCGAGATTTCACGCGTCAGCTGTCGTTTCACCAGGGTGACGATATCCTGACGTTTCCTGTTCGCATCACGACGCGCACGGGCACGCTTTATTCCCCGGGACTTAAGCTCTGTTTGGTAACTGCGGAAACGCTCACGCACAAAACGCCAGGCTTTCGCTATCAGTTCATCCATACCCAGGGTATCCAGCCCCTGCTTTTTGCGCTGTTTGTTTTCCCATACCACACGGCTGCGGCGCGCAGCTGCCACTGCATCCTCAGACACATCAAGGGCGGCAAACAGCGCCAGTGTGAACGTGATATCGGTCGGAATGTAGCACCCGATAAGCGGGTCATATTCCGTCTGGTAAGTAATCAGTCCCAGCTCTGACAGGAACGTCAGGGCCCGGGTGGCCCGGGTGATGGAGAGTTTTCCTGCACCGGACTCTGTCGCCAGTCCGCACTCAATGGCCAGCGTGGTGATGGAACACTGGACGCGGTTGGCCAGCGGGTCATAATGGAAACACAGCCCCTGCAGCAGCGCATCAATAGCCCGTCGACGCAGCACCGGTGGCATGCGTCGACGCAGACCACGCGAACGGGCATGCGCCACATGAATAGCGAAATCAAAACGGGAGCTGAAGCCCACCGCTTTTTCCATCAGTTTTTCGCAGAACTTCAACGTTCCGGCACCTTCACGGGGTGTGAACACCGGATTCGGGTTCTTTACCTGGCGGTAATACGTTTGGTGAAGATCAGTCACACCATCCTGCACTTATGTTGCACAGAAGGAGTGAGCACAGAAAGAAGTCTTGAACTTTTCCGGTCATATAACTATACTCCCCGCATAGAGCAACAGCTTCTATGCAGTTTCTTGTTAGCCCCGGTAATCTTCTCTTAGTCGCCAAACCTGGTGAAGATTATCGGGGTTTTTGCTTTTCTGGCTCCTGTAGATCCACATCAGAACCAGTTCCCTGCCACCTTACGGCGTGGCCAGCCACAAAATTCCTTAAACGATCAGTAATCTAGCACTAATCTTCTGAACACTCAGAATGTAAGCCCATCATCACATGCATCGTTTTTGCGCTTCACTTTTTATCAGTGCGGTCAGAACTTCAGCCTGGGTCAGGCCATCTTCATTACACATTTGCATGAGCATGGCCTTATACTTTGGTTCGAGAAATACTTTTACTTCCTTGAACGAAGCTCTTTTACGGGCCACTGATAATCTTTGTTTCTCTGCATCAGAAAGCGGATTCCCCTTTCTGTATGCTCGTTTTGCGCCAGATGAGGAAGTCACTGTATTTTCTGTCTGCGACATCTCGCCTCCTCAATACTTAAACAGGGATCGTTTCGCAGAGAATACTACAGTTTTTTGAAATCAGCGACTTGAAAGTTGTGACGATGATCTGTGTTGGCGCACAAATCATGTCTGATTACGACCGTTTAATGTAATTTTGATAATAAAATGACTGAAAAGTAGGAAATGCTTTAACCAGGGTACCGGCCCCGGGCGGGACCGGCAGTTTCTAGCATTTCGGGTGTCTGCCCCTGAAATACCTCACACTTCCGGAAAGCGGGGACTTCCGTCCCCGCCCGGCAGCTTACTTCCGTGCTTCAGGCCAGAGTTACCTGCACCACTGTATTTCCCCTGTGAATATTCAGTTCACATAACTGTTCCCTGAATATCAGTGAAAAACACAACACCGTGGCGCACACGGCAAGCAACCCGATAAGGGTATATTTCGTCATAAACTTTGACATCTTTGCAAAGAAGAGGCTACAATCAGTAGTGCTAAAGTGCATCATGCAGACCTCACGAGTTAATGGATTAACGAGTGGGGTCTTCGCATTTCTGAAACCTGCGTCTTATTCAGCCATTCTTCGGTCATCTGCAGCAGTTTTCTTGCATCGTGACTTCTGAGCAACGGAATGCCAGCCTGCCTCAGAACCTCTTCCAGAAGAGTATCCCAGCATCTGCGTTCCGAACGTAAATGACTGTCATCAGCCAGCTATACTGCTGCAACAATACTGAACGAACGCCGTTCAACGATAACCACATCGACATGCACTGAGATACCATCCTGAATAACAGCCACCACTGGCGCGATCAGATATTAGTTGTCTGGAGATTCAGGGGACAACCTAACTTGAGCCCGCTATAGCGCGAAGCCGAAAATTATTGTTCGTATGCTCCCGCTGGTCCAGAATGGGAATTTCCTCTGGCTGATGTTGAACTGTCATGGAGAATTGAAACTTGTTTAAGACTTTGGCAGCCTACTGTTTTTAATACACCCAATAAGGTATGAAGATGAAACTAGGGAAGTTAATACCGCCATGAAAAGATAAATAATACCCGTGGAATATATTTCCTCATGTTACTCTCCATATCAAATAAATGGCACCTGTATTTCAGACATCCTGAATATTACAGCACACATTGAACAACACCTTATTTTGTGAAATTAATCACAAAATATAAAATCTCGACTTAATACGGAAAAAAATCTGTGCTACTCAGAACTGTCCGGTCATACTTCCCGACCGGATATTAAAAAAAGCAAATCTCATAAACTTCTTTCAGCCTTCTGACTCCTGGAGTAATGAAGGCTGCTTTTTTCGTTACCCCCTTCCCCGGCAACGCCGGTGGCAGTGTGCAGCCCTTTTTCGGGCAAACTGCTGCCAGTCTGTCCGGGGCGCAACACCGGCAGCCCGTCGCCATGCTTCTGCCGCTTCCATCCTGCGTCCACTGACCTCCAGAATAACGGCCCGGCTTCCGGCACGCTGCCAGCACCAGACCTGACCGTTCCGTGAACTGTTTCTGAATCCATTCATATTTCTGTCCCCCTTTAGTTGTCAGTATTATTGTGATAAATAGCTCAGTGGAATGGCTTTCTTTCGGGTACGGAAGTTATTTCCTTTTAAGCCTTATTTCCCTGCCTCCCCTCCCTGAGGGAGGCTTTTTTTATTTCTCATCAAGCACGGCCTGAAGTTCTGCCTTTATCCGGTTCTGGCGGCGGATTTTATCCAGACGCGCTGCCGCATACGCTTCCTCCTCCTGAGAAATATGCTCCGTCACATACCCTTCCGTATCATACCGGCAGGCACCGGCTTTCATGGCACACAGATAGCTTTCTGAACGGGTGATGGCCTTCAGCGCCCTGCGCAGTTTTTTATGCGAGAGCGGGATATTCCGCTGCGCCACGTCTTCCAGTAACACGTCCCGGATACCGCAGGCCAGAAGCCGGGGCGTGTCACCGTCAAATAATCCCGGCCACCAGGGCTTCAGGGTGTTCACAGCCTCATCCAGTGTGGGCAGGTTCAGATAAATGGACAGCGCCTGTCTGGCCTGCGCTTTTTTTGCCGCCAGCTCTGCTTCCCGGGCTGCTTTCTCGGCCAGCTTCTGCTTTTTCACCTTCCACTTTGGTGGCGTGGTGACATTGATGATGGTTTTCCGGCTGCGGACAGGCGTCTCCCCTTCCGTTTTCCGCTTCAGTGTCAGTACCGGTCGCTTCTGCTCTGTCATGCTGTGTTCTGCCTCTGACGAATCATCCTCTTGCGGCCAAAGATACCACACCCGTCACAGCGCCAGAACGCCCAGCACAGCCAGATGACAGGCGTAGAATACCGGGAAAAAATCCCCGGGCCAGAAACGGGGTAATGATTTTCCTGCACACGACACCAGACCAACGGTCAGCACCGTCATCACAAGACCGGCCACCGCCGCTGCATCACTGGTGGCAAGGTTAAGCGCCGGAATAACAGCCAGCAGGCAGGCGACCAGCGCCAGACGTTCCGCTCTGTCTTCCGCCCGGTACAGCCGGTGGCTGACTGCCAGCATCAGCAGCCCGGCAATGCCGTAACTGGTGCCGGACAAAGGCCCCCACAGGGCCATCAGAAGAATGGCCGCTGCTGTACGCCACCCACTGCGCGTTTCACACCACGTCAGCACCTGTGCCGCCACTGCAAAGGCAAACAGGATATTCCCCTCATACCAGGGAAAGCCGGCCAGATAATATGCGAACTGGGCAATAATTCCCCATCCCCACAGCCGGTTAATGGCCGGTTGCCGGATATGCGCATGACGGGACAGATTCAGCCCCCACACCAGGGCAAACAGCGGAAAGGCTCCTCGCCCGGCCAGAAACATCCATTCCTGCTTCAGCTGGAATATCAGATTGATGTGGTCCAGTACCATCAGCACCAGTGCCACCGTTTTGATGATATCCCGCTGTCCGGGTGACCAGACCAGAAATGACTGCAACCAGGTATCGGTCCGTGCAGCCAGTGAATCGTTACGTGTCGTGTTCGTGTTATCCGTTGTCATCAGTGTTTGTCTTCCTGTATCAGTCTCCGCCCAGGGTTTTCTCTTTCTGCAGGTCACGAACCATATCCCGCTCCATCTGCTGCAGACGCTCCTGCAGCAGATTTTCCCGGGCAACCTCCCGGACCGCTTCCCGTTCCCGTTGTGATTCACGCAGCACACTCTCCGGCAGTGCGGTTTCCCGTTCAGAACTGGCAGTCCGGTCACGTTCCTGCCCGGCAATATCCCTGACAGCCAGCTCTGTTTTGCCGTCCGGCAGGTCAGGTTTGTTCTCTGCCATTTTACGGACAATTTCATCTGCGCGACGTTCCGTTTCACGGCGGATGGCCTCTTCAGCCTGCCGCTGTGCCAGCACCTCTGCCGTGACCGGTTCGCCATTTCCGGCCCCCGGCTGGACGCTGCTGTCCGGGATATCCCCCCACACGCGACCACCGGTGATGGCACCGGGATTCCACGGACGACCTTCACCGGCAATTCTTACCACCACACCGCTGTCGGGATTATCACGGGCAATCCGGACACCATCCTGCATATTATCAGCCAGCAGGCTCTCTCCGTTACGGCTGCCCTGCAGGGCCACGAACTGCGCATCCCCGCGGCCTTTCACCCGTCCTTCACCGCTGAATCCCCGCAGCCCGTTTCCGTCATCCGTGGTCAGTGGGTTCAGCCAGATACCGGCGGACCTGCCGTTACGGTCAAACGCCGGCAGTGCCACATACGGCTGCGGATATTTACGTCCCGGTGCAATAAACCGTGCAGGGCTGTCTCCCCCGGCCAGCCCCGCCTGACGGAGAACGGCACGGCCTGCCGCCACGTCCCGCAGTTCCCGTGCCGTACTGAACAGCCGCTGCGCATTCATGACCTCCCGGTCCGGTTTCGGCTCAAACACATCGTGGGCTGTTCCTTTCTGTACGGCATTGTTAATGGCATCCGTCCAGCCCTGACGGTTATCGGTGTACACCTGCACATGCTGCTTCATACGCGACAGGGCCACGTAGGCTGACTCAAAGCCTGCCATCAGTTTCCGGTTACCTTCCGTGCCTTCAAGCGCAATGGCAAAGGTTTCACTTGTCCCCTGCGCACCGTGGGCGGTGATGGCATAGGCCAGGTCAATATGTTGCTCTGCCCGCTCCTGACCGGGGCGAATCACCCGGGTCTGCTGTCCGTCCGACAGCGTGACACTGTCACCGGAAACCGCTGTCACCGTCCAGACGCTGTTGGCCACATAACCGCGCTCCCGGTCACTCTTCGTGAAGCGCATCCGGTCACCGGTTCCCACCCGGATTTTGTCTGGTGTGTACAGTGTGACACCTTCAGCCACCGCCTCCCGGGGCGAAATCAGCCGCGTGTTACCTTCCGCATCCTCCAGGGTTATCAGCCCGTCATCCTTGCTGATACCGGCAATCCGGTGATACACACTATCCACCAGGGCAAGGGCATCCGGGTTATTCTCCCAGGTGGAGAGACGACGCAGTTCTCCGTCACGTATATTCGCTGTGTTCAGGACAGGCACCATGACCTGCTCTTTGCCCAGCTCACCGGCCTTTTCCCGTGCATCATGAATCATGCTGTTCAGTACGCGCCGGTCCTCATTCAGGTGCGTGACAATCAGCGTCTGCTCCCGTGCTTCCGGTGTCCTGCCGGTATAGTCGCGGACAATGGCCTCATACAGTGTCATGGGGATATCCGGGAAAGCCTCGCCTTTCAGCATCGCCTTCTGCTGCGCTTCTGCCAGTTTCGCTTCCTGGCTGTGACTGAACTCCGTCACGGAGTGCTCCGGTGCCCATGCGCCCTCCTGACGGGGAACCTGAGACGGTTTCACACTCTCAAGCCCGGACAGTGCCCTTTCCACATCCCGGTTAATCAGGCTGTATACCGCCTCCCGCAGTTCCGGCGTCTGACGCACAATCTCCTTCATGATGACCACATCGGCAGCACTGCGCGTCTGCTGCAGACGGAAAGGCTGACCGGGCGCGATGGCCTGCAGCTGGTCCGTGTCACCACTGGCCACGGCACGACCGCCACCGGCCGCAATCAGGGCGTATGCCCGTGCCATATCGGTATTGCCCACCATTGAGCTCTCATCGAGCAGGAACAGCGTGTTGCTGAAATCCGGCGTTTCTCCGCTGCGCTGCTGCAGCTGCGTGTCATGCAGAAAGGACGCCAGCGTCTGTGCATCCACGCCGGCGCTGCGCATCTCACCGACCGCACGGTGCGTGGGCCCCAGCCCCACAACTCGGGGACGCTCACTCGCCGGCAGCATGTTCACGGCTGACATCACCGCCCGGAACTGTGTGGTCTTACCCACACCGGCATAACCCTGTACCACCGTGAAACGGTCGGACGTTTCCAGTATCATACGGGTGGCGGCACGCTGTCCCGACGTTAACGTCTCCATGAGTTCGCCGGGTACTCTCTCCATCAACGGCGTGACCGCCTCCTTACCTTCGAGAATATGGCGAAGAATACTTTTTTCTGCCTCATACGACGCACGGGAAACCAGCAGACCTGTGCCATAGCCTTTTGCCACATCCACATACAGTAAGTCACCGCGTTTTATCTGCGCATTGATTTCCCCTCCCAGTTCAGTAAAACCGGTTCCTTCTGCAGCAAACGACTTCGCCTCTGTCAGCAGGTCCACCATGCTGAAGGCCAGGTTTTTACTTTCCAGCACAGGAAGGGCCAGATGAATGGCCTGCTGTGCCGGCGTGTGAAGCCCGGCTTTCTGCAGACTGATAGCGGTTTCCAGCAATGTCTCACCGGCACGCGCCTTTATCTGATCAGAAACCACCGTAAAGGAGGGATGGCGGGCAAGTTTTTCCGCAGTACGGGGTTCATCCAGCGAGGAATACAGCCGGACATCACGACCACTGCGGGCCAGACCGTTCAGGGTCGCGTTGTCCATCGCCATCTGTGTGACGGAGGCAAAAACCGTCGCACTGTCGCTGACGGAATGCCCGGGCGTTTCCACCCAGCCGTTCTCCAGCTTCAGTGCCGTGAATGGTGAATCAGCCACAGGCAGGGTGGCCGGTTCAGCCCGCCCCGGCACAACAACCGTCATCGCATCTTCACTGACGGATGCCACCTGCAGGCGGTCACCGCCGGAGACGCGGAGTCCGGGAATTTTCCCTGTCACCCTCAGTCGCTCGCCGTCTGCCACCGGCATTTTTTCCGGCCGGAACAGCGACCAGCTGCTGTCCAGGGAGGAAATACGCACCACCTGCGTTTCGCCCTGCGCATCCCGCAGGGTCAGGCTGTGACTCTGCGCTGTCACCCGGTCTATCACATAGCGGTCATGACTGCGTGTCTCCGGGTTCCACTGCTCCATCACCATCCCCGGTCGGTACATATCCCGCAGATAACGGCTCCGGCTGTCCAGCCAGACCGGTGACAGTGCAGTCATGGTCACCTCAGGGTGTCCGAGCACGCCCTGCGTTTTCAGCTCACTGCGAATGGCCTCTGTCAGTATGGCCTGTTCCCGTACCCCGCTGACCTGTGCCACGCTCTCTTCTCCGGCTTTCACGCTGGCCGCAAAATCTCCGGCCAGCCGGGCATAGCGGACATTACGGTCCGGTTCACTGATGATGGTGGCCGGTCGCTGTTCTCCCCCCTGCCAGCGATATGTGTTCACCCCGGCATCCTTCATGGCCATCAGTGCACTGCCTGTACCGGTTCGCTGCCCGCTGTCGGTTATCAGGACCTGTACGTTATGACGTGCGGCACCATCCAGCAGGGTTAACGTCTCTTTCAGGGAGAGTTTTTCGCCCTGGTCGACGATAACGGTACTGCCCGGCGGGAAGGCCATGCCTTCCAGCAACTGACGACGTCCGGTTATCAGTTCACCGGACAGCCGTTCATCCTGCTTCAGGTTCATCTGCGAGCGACGGTCAGCAGCGATAATCTGCACCTCCCGCCCCTGCTCCCGGGCCATCATGACCAGTTCAGCCACCCGCTCACGCTGCCCGGCTGCACCGCCCTGCCCGGACACAATGGCCAGCGACGGGCGATCCTGTGCCAGAACACTGACGGCATCGCTGTAACCGGCCGTCCGGGGGACACTTTTCTCCGGATGTACGGTCACCCGGTTCTGTTTCATGATGTCACGACTGAGTGCCCGGACTGACAGCTCATCGAGCACATGAATCCCGGACGTGAACAGCCCCTTCTCACGATCGAGGGGGATAAGCTGCTCACGGCTGATGGCCTCATCGATACCGGCGCGTGCCCGTTCAATCACACCATTTTCCGGCGGCAGTATGCCGACCGTCCTGGCCAGCACGTCCGTATACGTGAACTGCACTTTTCGTTCACTTAATCCGGCAATGGCCTGTGTCACCGCCTGCTGCACATCCGGCCCGTCCTGTGAAGCAGGCCCGGGCGCCTGCGTGCGGATCTCCGCACGCTGATCCGCCGCGTCACGATATGCCCGGATGTCGAACCCGGTTTCCTTCAGCGTCTGCATCCATTCAGCCATTCTGACTTCAGGATCGACGTGCTGTTTGGATTTACGCGTATCCAGTGCCGCCACATCCCGGGATTTCAGCGAGGCGTCTTCACCGACGGCCTCCCGGATAGCCTGTGAGCGTCCGGAGAAGGCTTCCACCGGTACGCCCGGCATCTCCCACATACCGTGCTTACCGACCACTTCGGTTTCATAACCCAGCGCCTCAACGCGCTGACGTAACTCACTCTGATATATTTTCCCGAACGCAATCCGGTTCGCGAGCACGTTCTCGGAAAATCCGGTTTTCCCCACTTTGTCACTGCTCAGTGTCTTCCATTCGCCGTTATGCTGCGTGACATTAGCCACCACCACATGCGTGTGTAACTGTGGGTCCTGATCGCGACTGGTGTCATGGTTAAACAGTGCCATCACCAGATTACCGGTCAGCACCGTTTCTGACTGTCCGTCCGTCATCACCCGTGTGGAAGCCAGCGCCTCCACCTGACGGACAGCAAAATCCACAGCCTGGTTATGTGCATCAATAAGACGTTTATCCCCCCCGAGCATGGCCATCATGGAGACACTTTTGGGGGCGGAGAAGGTCAGGTCGTAGCCGGGACGATGCTTATTACTGCCATCCTGCATGCGGCTTAAATCCGCCCCGTCCGGCAGCCTGCCCTCCAGAAGACGGGTAAAAACATCCTTATCGACGCTGCCCTGCAGCCCAAGCTGTTCAGCCCCCTGACCGGCCCAGCGTTCTCCCATGCTGCCCAGCACATAGTAATTATCCTTGTCGGTGTAATAGTTTCCGGCACTGCCTGCCGATTTAACAACGCTGAAACTCAACATCAGAAATCATCTCCCGGCTCAACATCCTCCCCGCGCTCCCGGTGCACATTAATGTTCACCTCTTCACGACGCTGCATCTGCTGCTGGATGTCCGGATGATTTTCCTGTTGCCATGCCTCATAAGCGGCCATATCCACCACTTCACCGGATTCACTGATCCCGGGTGGCAGTTGCTGTTCCATCTCTTCTTCCGGTTTCATTTTCAGCTCCTGCTCGATCCCCCCTGCCGGAACACTCACACCTGCATCTGACTTCTTATCATTGATGACAGAAGACACTGGCTGTTGTGGCTGTTGTGGCTGTTGTGGCTGTTGTGGCTGTTGTGGCTGTTGTGGCTGTTGT
>ERZ857827.2608-NODE-2608-length-12835-cov-2.890219_pt1 | contig 12835 bp, 8 predicted proteins | sample MGYA00519761_ERZ857827 | MGnify/ENA primary metagenome ERZ857827 (study PRJEB31778, sample SAMEA3449370) | human gut metagenome | biome: human gut; feature: human-associated habitat; material: faeces | place: United Kingdom | collected 2010/2012 ... | reverse complement strand
GGGCTCGAACCTGTGACCCTCTGCTTGTAAGGCAGATGCTCTCCCAGCTGAGCTAAACTCCCACAGCGTCGTTATTAACTGCTCGACACATTTATTAACTATACACTATATCTTGTGCTTTGTCAAGCGGTTTTTTAACTTTTTTTATTTAACCGCTCTTCGGAAAAACTTGCTTTCCTCACGAGCCGAAATCTATATTACCATAGGAATCGACCCTTGTCAACGAGAAATTTGAAATTTTTTCTTTTTTTGCAGGCACCTCGACTCCCACCTCTGCGCAGGAGTCGAAACGCCAACATTAAGCCCATTTTAAGCCTTATTTTCCGAAGGAAAACAGGCCCTTCTTCCGGTAAGGTTCGCTTGTAATTGCACCGAGTTCGTAGCCGGTTTCGGCGATAACACTCTTGATTTTTTCCTCGTCAAGCGGTTCTTCACTGATAATCTCGGTTTGATTCTTTTCGTGTGAAGATGTTACCTTTTTTACGCCAAATGCATTTCTGATTGCTTCATTTACATGGTTTTCGCACATTCCGCACGCCATTCCCTTAACTTCCAATGTTGTCTTAATCATTTCAATACCTCCGTATATTTCATTTTTTATTCTTATCTGTATCATACGGCTTGCAGAAATTAAGCCGCAAAGCGTTGGTAACTACACAAAAGCTCGACAGACTCATCGCTGCTGCCCCCAGCATCGGGTTCAGCGTCAGCCCCAGAGAGACGAAAATCCCCGCTGCCAGTGGAATTCCCAATGTATTGTAAAAGAACGCCCAAAACAGATTTTGGTGGATATTCCGGAGCGTCGCGCGGCTGATTCGGATTGCCGCCGAAACATCCCTGAGCGAACTCTTCATCAGAACCACATCCGCCGCATCGATTGCCACATCGCTGCCTGCACCGATCGCAATGCCGATGTCCGCGCTTGTAAGAGCAGGCGCGTCGTTAATGCCGTCTCCGACCATGATAACCTTACCCTGTTTTTGTAAATCTTTGATGACGTTTTCTTTGCCGTCCGGAAGCACGCCTGCGATCACCTGATCCACACCGGCCTGCAGACGGACACGCTGTCCTTTCTGTACATTTGCGCCGATTTTTACGATCAGCTTTGCGTATTCTCTTAATTTTGCTTCATTCATGATAAAAAACTCCCTTTTTGTAAAGTTTAAAACTGGAATGGATCGTTAAACGATCCATAGTACGAAACCGGCTCGCCTGCAGTCAGCAGATGGTGTACGTCGCCAACAGTCTGGCAGCGGAAGTACACTTCGCCCGGTTTGCGTTCCTCACTTCCGACGATTGTGACAGAAGTCGGCGCCAGAAACATACCCTGCCAGAGCTGGGTTGGTGTCATATTCAGCAAGTGGGACAGTGCCACGCAGGTAACGCCGAGATGACAGAAGCAGACGATGACAGCCTCGCGGTTCGTCTCATCAGAGGCATGATAGCGATAGCCGTCCCGTACATAGCCGTAGTGTGCAAGCAGCGTATCGAGTCCGTCGGTCACAAAACGGTAATTTTCGTCCATATTTCCGGTTTGCATGATCGGATTTTTCGTCCAGAGATGATTGTCATAGAGATCCCGGTTTGCGTCGAGTACATCCGGCAGAAAATCCCACGGAATCCGGCGCTTCCCGGTTTCCGGGTCAATGACAGGCGCATCAAATTCGCGCAGCCATGGAAGAATTTTGGCTTCGCGATCCGCGTTTTTCAGTGTGAAAGAAGCCGTATCCTTCGCACGTCCGAGCGGCGAGCAGTAAAAATCGGTGACGTTCCATTTCGCCGTTCGCTTCGAAAGCAGCTCAGCCTCACGCCAGCCCTTTTCAGTCAGCGAATCAATCTCATAATTCGGTTCGCCGTGGCGGATAAAGATAATTTTCATAAGAATTCCTTTCTTCGTATGCCACAAATCGTTTGGTTTATGCATCGAAAAGTCAATTTCAGTTCCGAAAAATCTGCGGCAGAGCACAGAACATTCAGAATTGATGTCACTTAGCTTAGTGTATCATAAATTGTCAAACTTGTGTGAGTTTCTGTGGAAAAAGATGCGGCAAATTGGAAGAGGCGTTCGCACGTCTGGTAGGCGGCCTGGGAGGAGTGGTTAAGATTTGAGAGGAGAGTGACAGAGGATGATGCGTTCTGGAAATATTTTTGAACGGGAAGGCAGCAGAGGGCATGGCTGCGATGGAGATGGCACAGAGATTACAGGAGGTGGTGATTATTCTGGTTGGGATAAGATGTATGATCAGGGCAGTATTGAAATAAAAGGGGGATGCCATTTATAAAAAAACAGTAAATTCGTCCACTTAGGACTAGCCGCCGCGGCTGTAGATTGATACAATAAAAGAAATAGGAAATATCGATTTTTTGCATAGGAGGAACACGGCGGCATGGCGGGATATGTGAGTCTTCAGGATGTAACCAAGACCTATCAAATGGGTGAGATTACCATCAAGGCTGCGGATGGGATCAGCTTTGATGTGGAAAAGGGTGAGTTTGTGATTGTTGTTGGACCGAGCGGTGCGGGTAAGACGACGGTGCTGAATATTTTAGGCGGAATGGACACAGCGACTTCAGGAAAGGTGCTGGTGGACGGGGCGGAGATCAGTAAGTACCGCGGCAAGAAGCTGATCCAGTACCGGCGGGAGGATATTGGATTTGTCTTTCAGTTTTATAATCTGATGCAGAACCTGACGGCGCTCGAGAATGTGGAGCTGGCGATGCAGATTTGTAAGCATCCGCTGGATGCGTCGGAGGTGCTTGAGGAGGTTGGGCTGGAAGAGAGAATGAATAACTTCCCGGCGCAGCTTTCGGGCGGAGAGCAGCAGCGTGTGGCGATTGCGCGTGCGCTGGCGAAGAATCCGAAACTGCTGCTCTGCGATGAGCCGACCGGCGCGCTCGATTATGTGACGGGAAAAGCGATCTTAAAGCTGCTGCAGGATACCTGCCGGGAGAAGGGGATGACGGTCATTGTCATCACTCACAACTCGGCGCTGACACCGATGGCGGACCGCGTGATTAAAATCCGAAACGGAAAAGTGGCGGGAATGAAAACAAATGAGAACCCGACGCCGGTGGAAGAGATAGAATGGTAGGTGGACGATGAGAGCATTTCGAAAAGACTTTATCCGGGAAATCACAAAGAACAAGGGGCGGTTTCTGTCAGTCTTTTTCATCGTGCTTCTTGGCGCGGCGTTTTTCTCGGGCATCCGGTCGGCGGAAGGAGATATGAAGGTTTCGGCGGACCGGTATTATGATGAAGTAAATTATATGGATTTGAAAGTTCTTGGAACGCTGGGGCTGACAGACGATGATCTGGCGGATATCGCGAAGACGGATGGCGTGAAAGCGGTCTACGGCGGAAAAACGGTGGAAGTGCTGCATGACATCGGCGAGAGCGAGCAGGTTGTGAAGCTGATTGCGCTGACGGACGGTGTGAATGAGCCGCGCGTGGTCGAGGGACGGATGCCGGAGAAAGAGGATGAAATTCTTGTTGATACGCAGTTTCTGAAAAGTTCCGGCTGTGAGATCGGAGATCAGGTAACGTTCACTTCCGGAACGGAGGATCCGCTCTCAGATTCGCTGACCGGGGACACGTTTACGATTGTTGGTTCGGCGACACTCCCTTATTATATGGATCTGAACCGGGGAACGGGCTCGATTGGAAACGGAAGCATCAACAGTTTTGCACTGCTGCTTCCGGAGACATTTACCTCGGATCTCTATACAGAGATTTACGTCCAGGCGGACGGCGCACAGGAAGAGGCGAGCTACAGCGATGCGTATGATGAGACGGTGAAGGCTGTACAGACGAAGATTGAAGCGCTCGAGGATGCGGCGTGCGACCGGCGGTATACGGCAGTCAAAACCGAAGGACAGGAAAAGATTGATGATGCAAAACAGCAGGTCGCTGATGCAGAGCAGAAATTAGCGGATGCAAAAACAGAGCTGGATGACGGTGCACAGCAGCTTGCTGACGCGAAAGTGACGATTGCGGACAAAGAGCAGGAACTTCTCGACGGCGAACAGACGTTAAAGGACAAAGAACAGGAGCTTCTTGACGGAAAGCAGACGATTGCTGAGAAAGAACAGGAACTCCTTGACGGAAAACAGACCATTGCAGACAAAGAGCAGGAACTTCTCAGTGCGAAAGCAACCATCGCCGATAAAGAGCAGGAACTGGCATCCGGCAAGGCAACGCTGAAAGATAAAGAGGCGGAACTTGCGAGCGGAAAAGCGACGCTGGAAGCAAAGGCGGCAGAGCTGGAAAGCGGAAAAGCGGAGCTGAATCAGAAAGCCGATGAACTTGCAAGTGGAAAAACCACACTTGAGGCAAAAGCGAAAGAACTTTCCGACGGAAAAGCACAGCTTGCAGAGAAAGAAACAGAACTGGCATCCGGCAAAAAAGAGTTAGAGGAAAAAATGACGCAGCTTTCGGCGGCAAAAACCGAACTGACTCGGAAGCAGACGGAGCTGAATACTGCAAAAGAGCAGCTTTCCGAAAAAGAAACGGAATTGAATATTGCAAAGGAGCAGCTTTCCGCTGCACGCGAGGAACTGGACAACAAGAAAGCAGAAACCGCTGCAGGACGCACACAGTATGAAGCGCAGAAGGCAGCGTATGAAGAACAGAAGAGTCAGTATGAGACAGCCAAGGATCAGTTAGCCCAGATTTCCAGGCAGCTTCCGATGGTGGAGGCTGCGCAGACAGAAGTGACTGGTCAGATCGAGGTGATTGAGGCTCAGCTTGACGGACTGACGGAGGAAGATGAAGCATATGTATCCCTGTTGGAACAGAAAACTGCGCTGGAAGCAAAGCAGACAGAGTTAGCACAGCAGCTTTTCACGATGCAGGAGCAGAAAACATTTCTGGAACAAAACATCGCAGCGTTTGAAGCAGCAAGCGCTGATGCGGAAGCCCGGCTTGCGGCTGCAGAAGCTCAGATTACCGACGCAGAAAGTCAGCTTGCCGCTGCAGATGCACAATTAACAGAAAAAGAGCAGGAATGCGCCGCAGGCGAGGCACAGATTGCTTCTGCAAAAGAAGAACTGGAAAGCGGCGAAGCTCAGATTACAGAGGCTCTTGCCCAGCTTCAGGATGGAGAAGCACAAGCAGAAGCTTATCAGAAACAGATTGAGGATGGCGAAGCCCAGCTTGCATCCGCCAAAGCAGCGATTGCCGACGGAGAAGCTCAGATTGAGACGAATCGCAGTAAATTAAAAGACGGAGAAACTCAGCTTGCGGCTGCCAGAGCCCAGCTTGCTGATGGGGAACAGCAGATTGCATCGTACCGACAGACGATTCAGTCGGGTGAGGCCCAGCTTGCCGCTGCAAAGCAGACAATTTCCAGTGGAGAAAGTCAGCTCGCCGACGCGAAACAGACGATCGCCGATGGCGAAACCCAGTTAGCAGAAGCAAAGCAGACGATCGCCGATGGAGAAAGTCAGCTCGCCGAAGCCAAGCAGACGATTGCCGACGGAGAAACCCAGCTTGCCGACGCGAAACAGGAAATCGCCGACGGAAAAATCTCCCTTGCGGATGCGAAACAGGAAATTGCCGATAAAGAAAAGGAACTTGAGGACGGCAAAGCCGAATATGAAAAAGCAAAAGCCGACGCCGAACCAGAAATCGCGGATGCGAAGCAGGAAATTGCGGACGGTGAGAAAACACTCGCAGACCTGAAAAAACCAACGTGGTACGTCTGGGGACGGAATAAGGTAACGTCAACTGAGAGCTTCGGTCAGGATGCCGGCCGTATCTCGAATATCGGAAAATTCTTCCCGGTTATCTTCTTCCTCGTGGCTGCTCTCGTCAGCCTGACGACGATGACACGAATGATCGAGGAACAGCGTCAGCAGATCGGAACGTTAAAAGCCCTCGGCTATTCCGACGGCGTGATCGCCTTTAAATATTTCGCATACGCGATGCTCTCCACCGTATCCGGCGCTCTCGCGGGCGTGGTGGTTGGAGAAAAAATCCTGCCCTGGGTTATTATGAATGCCTACGGCATGCTGTATACCGGACTTCCGTATTACATGACCCTGCTGAACTGGGAGCAGGGAGGCCTTGCGATTCTGGCGAGTGCAGCCTGCACCGGCGTGGCGACGATCGCGGCATGCTACAAAGAACTCGCCGCAGGTCCGGCAGAGCTGATGCGGCCGGAAGCACCGAAAAACGGCAAACGGATTTTCCTGGAACGCATCGGCGTACTCTGGAAACATCTGAACTTTACGCAGAAATCAACCGTGCGGAATCTGGTGCGGTATAAAAAACGATTCTTCATGACCGTTATCGGAATCGGCGGATGCATGGGTCTGATCCTCGTCGGTTTCGGCCTTCAGGATTCCATCACCGCGATTGCGAAAACCCAGTTCGTCAGCCTCTTCACCTATCAGGCGAATGCTGTGCTGAATTCAGATGTGGATGAATCCGAAAAAGAAGCATTGCAGACCGATCTGGAAAACTACAGCGGCATCGATGAGCTGCTGGAAATGTACTGCCAGAACATCGAACTGCAGACCGACAAAAAGACCGTGGATGCAGTGCTTGAAGTGCCGAAAGAACTGACGAATTTCAATGACTTCTATGCCTTCCGAGACCGGAAAAGCGGAGAAGTTTACGAATTCCCGACCGACGGCGGCGCAGCCATCAGCGAAAAGACAGCAACGATGCTCGGCGTAAAAGCAGGCGACACGGTTCAGCTGAAAAAAGGCGATGATATTGTGGACGTAAAGATTTCGATCATCGTCGAAAACTACGTGCGCCATTACCTGTATTTGGCCCCGGATCTCTACGAGGAGCTGTTCGGCGGAGCGCCGGACTACAACCAGCTTCTGATGAAATATCAGGACATGTCGGGCAATTATGAGACAGCACTCGGAGAAAAAATCATGATGTACGACGGTGTAGCGGCAATCTCGTTCACATCCGACCTGATTGATCAGATTGACAACATGCTTCGTTCCCTCGACATCGTCATCGTGGTGCTGATCGTATCGGCGGGCCTGTTGGCGTTTGTGGTGCTGTACAACCTGAACAACATCAACATCACCGAACGACAGAGAGAGCTGGCAACGCTGAAAGTGCTCGGCTTCTTCGACGGCGAGGTGGCATCGTACGTGTACCGGGAAAACATGGTGCTGACACTGTTCGGCGTTATCGCGGGCATGGGAATTGGAACGTTTTTACATCATTGCGTAATTCAGACCGTCGAGGTCGATATGATGATGTTCGGACGAAACGTGTTCCCGCGGAGCTACGGCTGGAGCGCCCTGATTACCCTGGCGTTTGCTCTGTTCGTCAATTTTATGATGTTCTACCGGTTAAGAAAAATTGATATGATTGAATCGCTGAAAAGCGTGGAGTAAACAACAGAAAAAGGCCGTCCGCGGTGATGCAGAGAATCTGCAGAAACCGTGGGTGGTTTTTTCATTTTGAAAGTGAAATATGAGCCGGAATGCTTGTTTTTTCAGACATTTCGTTGTATAAAAAAAATAAGGGTTTTTATTAGAACAGAATCAAAAAACAAAGAGTAAAGGGGATTTTTACAAATGGGAACAACAGAAACGAAAAAAATGAGAGTCGGCGTTGTCGGCTGCGGAGCGATCAGTGATATTTATCTGACGAACATGATTCATAACTTTGAGAATCTTGAGGTAGCAGCATGCTGCGCAGGCCATCTTGAACATGCGAAAAAGAAAGCAGAGCAGTATGGCATCAAGGGCTGTACCTACGAGGAAATTCTGGCAGATCCGTCGATTGAAATGGTAGTCATTCTGACACCGGCACCGACCCACGAGGGGCTGATCCGTCAGGCACTGGAAGCCGGAAAACACGTTTACACTGAAAAAACAATGACCCTCGCACCGGAAACGGCAGCGAAACTGATCGAGCTGGCAGAGGAGAAACATCTCTATCTCGGTTCCGCACCGGACACCTTCCTTGGATCGGCACTGCAGACCGCAAGAAAAGCGATCGACGACGGGCTGATCGGCGAGGTGACATCTTTCGAAGCATGCGCAAACCGCGATCTTGATTTACTGGCGAGCATCTTCCGTTTTCTGCGGATGCCGGGCGGCGGTATCTGCTACGATTTCGGTGTTTATTATCTGACGGCAATTGTGAGTCTTTTTGGTCCGGTGGATCGCGTTGTATCGTCCGTGCGAAACCTTGCGGCGAAGCGTGTGAACATCATTCCGGGCAGCCCGGAATACGGACAGGAATTTGACTATACAAACGAAAGTCAGGTCTTTACCATTCTGGAAATGAAAAACGGTGTGACCGGTACATTCTGCGTCAATGGTGACAGCGTCATCAATGATCAGGCGGTATTCACCATTTACGGTAAAAAAGGTATCTTAAAGCTTGTTGATCCGAACAATTTCGGCGGCGATGTTGTCTATATTCCGGGTGTAAAAGACTGGACACAGCAGGCTGTTCCGGAAGTTTTACATTATGGCTTTGATTACAGCGAAAACAGCCGTGGTCTTGGCCCGTCTGAGATGGCAGAAGCAATTGCCGAGGGCAGACCAAACCGTGCGAGTGCCAAAATGGCATATCACGTACTCGATACGATCGATCAGATTATGAAGAGTGCGGAAACGGGTGCATTTGAGAAGGTTCCATCCACCTGCGAAAGACCAGAGGCCATGCTGAATTCATAGCCTATTTCTGATAGGATTGCAGGTACATCTGACGGAAGTCGGTAGGGCTTACATTTTTTGATTTCAAAAAGACTCTGTTAAACGTAGAAATACTGTTAAAACCGGATTCGAGCGACACTTCGGTGATCGTGAGATCCGGTTTTTTTAACAGGTTTTCGGCGATATGGAGCCGTTCCCTGGTGACGAAATCCGTGAAGGAGAGGCCGGTGTATGCGCGGAACAGCTTGGAAAAATGACAGCGGGAGAATCCGGCGACCTTTGATGCTTCTTCCAGGGAAACCGGTTCGGTGCAGTGACTCGAGATCCAGGTACATGCAGCAATCATCTGGCGGTGTACCTGTGCGGAATGGCCTGTTTTTTGCGGTGCGGCAGTTTCGGTCGGCACGGAGAGATTTTCGCCGAGCAGAATAAAAAACTGATACAGCAGAACGCATCCGCGCAACTCGGAAAAACTGATACCGGAGAGGGATAGCCTGCGAAGCTCTGTCAGAAATCCGCGAAGCTTTTCGATTTCCGGGAAGTTGTTCTGATTCAGAAGACGGATCTGATAAAAAAGATAAGCAACAGACTGGAAATCCACGCGTTTTTCCAGAAAATCTGCATCGAGCTGAAGCATGATCAGGCGATGTTCTCTGTTGGTTGTGGAAACAGCGTGCAGTTCGCCGGGCCAGATAAAAAGAAGATCACCGGGCTTCAGCGGAAAGGCTTCTCCATTTACTTCATAGATAATGCCGTTATCCTGTGCAAGCACAATTTCAATATAGTGATGCCAGTGCAGACCGAAATAGGCGGGGACATGCGAAATAGAGATATCGTAAACATAGCTGTTAGCAAAATGATTGTTTTCGAAAAAAGAAGTCGAATCGTTTTTCATGGCAAAAGAATCCTCCGTATCTGATAAACGGTATTATACAACAGAAGAGAGAAAAAATATAGAAAAAATCGAAACATCTGGGCAATGATCGGCAATATATAAGTAGTGTTTTACGAGGATCTGTATTATGGTTAAGATATGAAAATTGTGAAGAACGGCAGAAATCGGAAAAAGAGTGATGTGGTTTTGGCAAAAATTCACAAAAATACAATAAAAGTTTATGAAAAGTGAAGAAGTGGGAGGTAAGCGAAAAATGCAGATTTATGTAGATGGAAATGCTGTGCGAAGCGGAAATGGGCAGAAGGAATATCCATTTCAGACGATTTCCGAGGCGGCAAAAATTGCAAGGCCCGGAGACGAGGTGCTTGTAGCGCCTGGCGTATATCGGGAATATGTAGATCCGGCGAATGCGGGATGTGAGGATGCAAGAATTGTGTACCGTTCTGTGGAACCGGGGAAAGCTGTGATTACCGGTGCGGAAATTGTGGATAACTGGGAGCATTTGGAAGGTGATGTGTGGACAGCGCGCGTTTCAAACGGACTGTTTGGGGATTACAATCCATACACAACTCTGGTCAGCGGCGACTGGTTTATCGCATCCTACACGGCGCACACCGGAGAAGTGTATCTGAATGGAAAATCCATGTATGAGGTGACGAGCCTGGACAAGGTGAAAAAGCCGGAGATCTATAAAAAATCCTGGGATCAGGCATTCACGGTTTACACCTGGTATGTGGAGCAGGATGAAGAGAAGAATGAAACCGTTTTCTATGTGAATTTCCAGGGGAAAAACCCGAATGAGGAAACGGTGGAAATTAATGTGCGCGAGAATTGCTTTTATCCATCGAAGGAGGGCATCGGTTATATCACGCTGTCCGGCTTTGTTGTAAAACAGGCGGCAACCCAGTGGGCTCCGCCGACGGCATATCAGGAAGGAATGGTCGGCCCGCACTGGTCAAAGGGATGGATCATCGAGGATTGTGAGATTTCAGATTCGAAGTGCTCGGGCATTTCCCTTGGAAAATACAGACAGCCGAACAATGACAATAAATGGCTCAAATGGAAATTCAAAGATGGTACACAGACGGAGCGTGACTGTATCTGCCAGGCGCAGCGGGAGGGATGGACAAAGGAAAATATCGGAAGCCATATCATCCGCCGGTGCAACATCCATGACTGTGGACAGACGGGTATTGTGGGCCACTTAGGTGGTGTGTTCTCGATTATTGAGGATAACCACATTCACCATATCAATAATAAACAGAACCTTGCGGGTGCGGAGATCGGCGGCATCAAGATGCATGCAGCAATCGATGTGATCATTCGAAGAAACCATTTCCATCATTGTACGAGAGGCCTCTGGCTCGACTGGCAGGCACAGGGCACACGTGTTACGCAGAACCTGTTCCATGACAATACGCTGCCGAACGAGGAGAATGCAAATCCGGAGGGGATGGACGGCATCGGCGAGGATATCTTTATTGAAATTTCCCACGGACCGACGCTGGTGGACAATAACGTACTGCTTTCGGACCGCGCTATAAAGCTGGCAACACAGGGTGTTGCGGTAGTACATAACCTGATCGCGGGATCGTTTACTGCTGTCGGCCGCGGTGTCAACAATGGTTCCGAAAAGCTGCCGTCGCCGCGCTACACACCGTACCATGTGCCGCATCGCACGGAGATCAACGGATTTATGACAGTTCTTCACGGTGACTGCCGGTTCTACAATAATATCTTCATCCAGAAGCCGGTTCGTGTGGGAATGGAAGAAATCCGTAAACTGACTGGGGATAATGAATGGGATGACGGAAATCTGACAGCAGGAACCGTGCCGTACAGCGGATATCCGACGCTGGAGGAGTACGTGGCAAGATTTGAGGGCTACTGCGGAATGGGTTCCGGAAAGTCACCGGATCTGTATTACGAGAAGCTGCCGGTATGGCTTGGCGGCAACGTTTACTTCAATGGGGCGAAGCCGGCAGAGCAGGAACAGGACGCTGTAGTGGATACCGAGCATGAAATCACCATCGGTGTAAAAGAAGAGAACGGAAAATGGAAACTGGAGACCAATGTTTACGATTATCTGCCGCAGAATGCCTGTGCAGTGATCTCAACGGAGACGCTTGGCATGGCATTTGAGCCGGAACAGAAATATGAGAATCCGGATGGAACGCCGATCGTGTTCCGATATGACTACTTCGGAAACCGTCAGGGCATTCATCCGCTGCCGGGCCCGTTTGCATCAAAAGAGGCTGCGGAAGAAGCATTATCATAAAGAAATTCTATAGACCCGCAAAAAAATAGCGTAAAAAATTCAGCGCCGCAGAGAGTGAATGATTGCGTCACAGCCTTTTTTGCAGGGTTTTCGGGTTTTACTATAACAAAAAGGAGTATAGAGAAATGATTTACTATGTCAACAATTCCGCTCCGAAGAATGGAAACGGAACAAAAGAGATGCCGTTCAAGTTCATCAACGATGCGGCAAAAATTGCAAAGGCAGGAGATGAAGTTCTGGTTGCACCTGGTATCTACCATGAATATGTTGATCCGGTCAACGGCGGAACCGAGGATGCAAGAATCGTCTATAAGAGTGAGAAGCCGCTCGGCGCAAAGATCACCGGTGCGGAAACGATGAATGACTGGGAGCATTACAAAGATAATGTGTGGGTATGCCGTGTAGACAACGGAGTGTTTGGCAATTATAACCCATACACGACAATGGTCGGCGGTGACTGGTATTTTGCACCGGTGGTACGCCATACCGGCGCGGTTTATCTGAATGACCGCCAGTTATACGAGGCAGAGACGCTCGAGGAGTGTATCAAGGGCGAGGTTTATGCGCCGTCCTGGGAGCCGGAGTGGTCGGTTTACAAATGGTATACCGAGCAGGACAAAGAGAAAAATCAGACTGTTATCTATGCAAATTTCCAGGGTAAAAACCCGACGGAGGAAAAAGTAGAAATCAACGTGCGCCGGAACTGCTTTATGCCGTCGAAAACAGGCGTAAATTACATTACGTTCAGTGGATTTGATGTCAGCAAGGCGGCAACGACATGGGCGCCGCCGGCTGCTTATCAGGACGGTATGATCGGTCCGCACTGGTCGAAGGGATGGATTATTGAGGACTGTGAGGTCAGCAACAGCAAGTGCTGCGGTATTTCGCTCGGAAAATATTACGATCCGGAGAACGACCATTACTTTACCAGAAAACACGTAAAAAGCCCGACCCAGATGGAGCGTGATGCTGTGTGCCGCGGCCAGTATCACGGCTGGACGAAGGAGAACATCGGAAGCCAT
>ERZ857827.2607-NODE-2607-length-12854-cov-3.486288_pt1 | contig 12854 bp, 5 predicted proteins | sample MGYA00519761_ERZ857827 | MGnify/ENA primary metagenome ERZ857827 (study PRJEB31778, sample SAMEA3449370) | human gut metagenome | biome: human gut; feature: human-associated habitat; material: faeces | place: United Kingdom | collected 2010/2012 ... | reverse complement strand
AAGTTTGTTTTTCTTTGGCTGCGGCTTTAAATAAAAAATCTACCATCATCTTTTCACTAGTATTCAATATGTCGTTAGAATCTTTCTGCCAATTCAATTTGTCTACGCGAGCTATTTCTCTTGCAATATGTATTGGACAGTGAAGGATGTTTGCAACTCGCAGAATGAGTTCATTTTTCCATTCTGGGTTGTTTTTTAAGATGGCATTGATGTCATGGGTTTTCTCAAATTCAATTTTACACTGTTCAATTTTTGGAAAATCGTGGGTGGTAACTTCGGAAAAGAATTCTGTCGGAATACAAAGTGTTTGAGAAAACTTTTTCAATCGTTTAGCAGGGGTTCCCACACTCCGTGCGCGATACATTACCCCAAAAGTAACATTTAACAATACGGCCAAATCGACAAGACTTAATCCATAAATTTCCCTAATTGCATCAAATATATTTACCTGGATAGCTTTTCCCACTGCATCAGCATCAAGTAACTCTAAAAACTTGGGATAGTCAATTTTGAAATCCTGATATGGTTCTCTAATATACCAGGGAGCATTGGTGGTTATTTCCGTGAAATAATCCAACCCTGCACTCCAATCATCGCAAGAGAGTGAGTCATCTGTAATCATATCTCCGTATTTATAAGTGTTACCATGTCCCGCGCATGTTCCAGAGAAATTAAATTCACACGTTTTGCATTGCTTATGAAGTTGCAATGTGACCCCCCTTTTTTTGAATAATTTGGTATGACTATTATAGCACAAAATGTAAAAAAAGCAATTCAAAGGAAGTGACTTATGAAACTCGTAATCGCAGAAAAACCGAGTGTCGCCCGTAGCATTGCGGGTGTGATCGGGGCCACGGAGAAACACGACGGGTATTTGCAGGGAAACGGCTATCTGGTGAGCTGGTGCATCGGGCATCTGGTGTCCTTTGCCGATGCGGGCCGGTATGACGAGCGTTTCAAGAAATGGCGCTATGAGGATTTGCCCATCCTCCCGGAAACGTGGCAGTACATCATCCCCGACGAGAAGAAAGGCCAGTTTGCCGTGCTGCGTTCCCTGATGGAGCGCCCCGACGTGACGGGCCTTGTGTGCGCCACCGACGCCGGGCGTGAGGGCGAATTGATTTTCCGTTTCGTCTACCAGATGGCGGGCTGCAAAAAGCCGTTCAAGCGCCTTTGGATTTCCAGCATGGAGGACGCTGCGATCCGGGAGGGCTTTGCCCACCTGAAACCGGGGGCCGACTACGACGACCTGTATCAATCGGCCCTGTGCCGGGCGCAGGCCGATTGGCTGGTGGGGATCAACGCCACCCGGCTTTTCTCCATCCTCTACCACAAGACCCTGACCGTGGGCCGTGTCCAGACGCCTACCCTCAATATGCTGGTTGACCGGGAGGCCAAGATCAGCAATTTCAAGAAAGAGAAATACCACGTTGTCCATATCGCGGCGGGCGGCATGGAGGCGGCCAGCGACCGCTTTATGAACCCCGACGACGCCGACGCCACCAAGACGGCCTGTGCAGGAGCGCAGGCCGTTTGTGTATCGGTAAAGCGTGAAAAAAAGACGGAGCAGCCGCCCCGTCTGTATGACCTCACTTCCTTGCAGCGGGAGGCCAACCGCCTGTTTGGATTTACCGCCAAGCAGACCCTTGACTATGCCCAACAGCTCTATGAAAAGAAGCTGCTGACTTATCCCCGCACCGACAGCCAGTATCTTACCGACGATATGCAGCCTACGGCGGAAAGCATCGTGTCCGGCCTGTGGCCGCTGCTTTCCTTTGCGGCGGGGCTGGACATTGCCCCGCAGTTTGGCCGGGTGCTGAACAGCAAAAAGGTGTCCGACCACCACGCCATTATCCCCACGATGGAGTTTGTGCAGAAAGGCTTTGACGGGCTGACCGAGGGCGAAAAGAAACTGCTGTCCCTTGTGTGCTGCAAGCTGCTGTGTGCCGTGGCTGCGCCCCATGTGTATGAGGCTGTCACCGCCACATTCACCTGCGCCGGGAACGAGTTCACCGCCAAGGGCAAAACCGTTCTCACCCCCGGCTGGAAAGAGATTGAGCGCCGCTTCAAGGCGTCGTTCAAGACCGACGCCGACGAGGACACGCCGGAGCTGGCAAGGGAGCTGCCGGAGATCACCGAGGGCCAGACCTTTGACCCGGTGGAGGCCAGTGTCACCGAGCATTTCACCACACCGCCCAAGCCCTACACCGAAGATACGCTGCTGTCTGCTATGGAACGGGCCGGGGCCGAGGATATGCCGGAGGACGCCGAGCGCCAAGGTTTGGGAACCCCGGCAACCCGCGCTTCCATTCTGGAAAAGCTGGTGCAGATGGGCTTTGTGGAGCGCAAAGGCAAACAGCTACTTCCCACCAAGGACGGCCACAACCTTGTGTGCGTCCTGCCGGATGTGCTGACCTCTCCCCAGCTTACGGCTGAATGGGAAACCAAGCTGACGGCCATTGCCAAGGGCGAGACCGACCCGGAGGGCTTCATGGCGGACATTGAGGAAATGACGCGGGGCCTGATTTCCCGGTATTCGCAGATCAGCGAGGACGCGCAGAAGTTGTTTCAGGCCGAGCGTGTTGTTATCGGCAAGTGTCCCCGCTGCGGCGAAGCCGTCTACGAGGGCAAGAAAAACTATTACTGCGGAAACCGGGCCTGCCAGTTTGTCATGTGGAAGAATGACCGATTTTTTGAGGAACGGGGCAAGACGTTCACCCCGAAGATCGCCGCCGCGCTGCTCAAAGACGGAAAGGCAAAGGTAAAGGGCCTGCGCTCCATGAAAACCGGCAAAACCTACGACGGGACGGTGCTTTTGGCCGATACCGGCGGGAAATACGTCAACTACCGCGTGGAGAAAAGGAGCTGACGGAGTAACGTAGCAAGCATAGGAAGTGTAGCCACACTTCCGATAAATCCCTGACCCGGCCACCCTGCCGGGCCGGGGATTTTGCTTGTTGGGGAAAGCCCCAAACCCCTATTTTTGAAAGAAAGGAGGGCTGCCAATGGCAAGTCTTAGGGACGTTGTATCAGAGTATCAAGACGACCTGCGGAACGGCATTGCATGGCTGGCGTTCTGGCGCGAGGGCCGGAGCTGGCAGGCCGAGGCGTTCCACCTTGATCTGGACGACACCCTTTATCCAGAGGACAGAGCGCGGCTTGCCGAGATACAGGCCGCCGATCCACGGGCCATTGCGGTGAATGGCTACTATTCCGGCTATCTGTCCGAGAAAATGAGCGTGGCGGAATTGGCCGCCGGTGTGAGGCACCACTATGACAACGGCCTGAACAACATTGCTCCATTCATAGAGGCCCACAGCGACGAGCTGCCGCCGGATGTGTTGGAGGCAGCAAGGGAAAAAGCCCATGCTGCCGGACTGCCTTTCTATGAGCGCCCCTACCGTGGGGACGACATCGACCCATACACCTATGACGGCCACATGAGCATTGAGGACTACGAGTTAATGCAGAAATTGATGGAACAAGACAGAGAAAGGAGTGAACCCATGAGCGAAGTATTTTCGATCCTGCTTCATAACCGACAGCGTTATGAGCAAGGCAAAGAGGGCCTTTGGTTTTCTTTGCCGACCACAACCGAAAAGCTGCAAGCAGCCCTGCGGGAAATCGGGATCAGTGCCGACAATCCGCAGGACTTTTTCTTGTACGACTACCGAAGCCCGCAGGAGCGTCCCGTTAAGCTGCCCCGCGATTTGGTGCTGTCTGCCGATGTGGACGAGCTGAACTTCCTTGCCGCGAGGCTGGAAAAGCTGGACGCCGCCGAGCTTGCGGAGCTGAACGCCGCCCTGACAAGCCCGCAGAGCGATTTTCACAGTATCGGCCAGATCATCGACTATCCCGACAACGTGGACTACTATGTGCATCTGCCGGATGTCACCGGCACGGGCCAGTTGGGTGACTACTACCTGAACCGTTCCGGCATGGTGGATATGCCGGAGGAATGGAAAGCGGGAATTTTCCTGCCCCGTTTCGGCCTGCATATTGCCAATACGGAGCATGGTGTTTTCACCGATTACGGCTATCTGGTGAAAAGCGGCGACGAGTGGCAGCGTGTCCATGAGGGCCAGCCGGTGCCGGAGGAATACCGGGTGATGGCCTATCCCGCGCCGGAAATTCTGCGGGACGAGGCCCCGGCCTGGACGGTGCAGCCAGAGGTAGCGCCCACCGCCGAAGCTGCGGCCCCGCCGCCCGTCGTCCCCATTATTCTCAACAGCCAGAACAGCGCCGACCGCATGAAAGAGATCACCGACCGGCTGGAAACCGGCATACAGGAGCTTTTCGAGAGTGAACGCTACAAAGCCTATCTCACCACCATGTCCAAGTTCCACAGTTACAGCTTCAACAACACCCTCCTGATCGCCATGCAGGGCGGACAGCTTGTGGCGGGCTACAACAAGTGGCGGGACGATTTTCACCGCAATGTGAAGCGGGGCGAGAAAGGCATCAAGATTCTGGCCCCCGCCCCCTACAAGGTGAAAAAGGAAGTGCCGAAGCTGGACGAACAGGGCAAGCCGGTCATGGACAAAGACGGCAAGCCTCTGACCGAAGTACAGGAAACACAAGTTCCGGCGTTCAAGATCGTGTCTGTCTTTGACGTGAGCCAGACCGAGGGCGAACCCTTGCCCTCTATCGGTGTGGACGAGCTGGCCGGGAATGTGGAGCAATACGAGGACTTCTTCAAGGCGCTGGAACAGACTTCCCCCGTGCCGATGGCCTTTGAGGACATCCCCGGTGGTTCTCACGGCTACTACCACCTGACGGAAAAGCGGATCGCCATACAGGAGAACATGAGTGAGCTGCAAACTTTGAAAACAGCCATCCATGAGATTGCCCATGCCAAGCTCCACGCCATTGACCCGGACGCCCCTGTGACCGAGCAGGCCGACCGGCCCGACAGCCGCACCCGCGAGGTGCAGGCCGAGAGCGTGGCCTATGCCGTCTGCCAGCACTACGGGCTGGACACGTCCGACTATTCCTTTGGGTATGTGGCCGGTTGGAGTTCCGGCAAAGACCTGAAAGAGCTGCGGGCGTCCCTTGAAACCATCCGGGCCACCGCCCATGAGCTGATTACCACCATCGACGGCCACCTTGCCGAGCTTCAGCAACAGCGGCAGGCGCAGCAGACCGTGGAACAGGCCGCCGAGCAGCCTGCCCCCGACAGTGTGTTTTCCAAGCTGCCCCCGGAACAGCAGCAGGAAATGACCGACAGTGTAAAAGCTATGCTGCAAACCCTGATTGACGCCGATGTGAAATCCACCGGCGAGGTGACGCAAGGCACGTTGGACGCCATTCAGACACAGGGCTTTGTCCTTTCCGGCGACGGGACGCTGCAACGGGCCGAGGCCCAGCCGGAGCCGCAGCCGTGGAATGGGATTGACGGCCTTTTGAACAACAAGCCCATTATGCCGGAGGCCACCCCCACGGAACGGGCCAACGCCCTGATCGACTGGGCCGAGCGCAACGGACAGCGCATGGGCAACGAGGAACGCCGGTTGATCGTGGAGTACGCCGAGGCCGTGGACAACACGGACAAGGTGATCGAGCTTATCAACCGCCTGTGCGAACATGGCTATGAAATGCAGCACGGCCATGTGGACGAGTTGGTGAAAAGCCGGATTGACCGGGAAATCGCGGAGGCCAAGGCCGCACAGCAGCCCACCCTTGACCCCACGGCAGAGCCGGTTGTGACGATCCTTTTCACCGAAAGCCCCGATCTGGAAATGGGCCAGCAAATGCCGCTGCATGAGGCTGACGCCTTGTTTGCCCGTCTGGACGCAGAACATCGAGGCGGCGGCTACTATGACAAGACCGACTTCCGCATTGATTTCACATTCCAAGGAGAGCCGCACAGCTATTCCGGGCGGCAGGATTTTGGCGACCGGGACGGTTCCCTGATTGAGCATATCCGGGAGTATCAGACCTTTTATCTGAACGACGAAAAATGGAAAGACCATCTGACCCGGCAGGGCGGCCCGGAGGCATGGGCGGAGGATCACGCCAGCCGGGAAGCCTTTCTCACCGAGATCATCCCCTACATGGAGCTGCATTGCAACCTGTCCCGGCTGGAACAGGAGGCGCAGACCCGTTTGGCGTCCAGCGACACCCTGACGCCGGAGGAAACCGCCTACTATGGGGCGCTGGTGGACTACGCTATGGAGTGCCGTCCGCTGCTCAACCACGGAGAGCCTTTGCCGGAAATGCCGAAACTGACCGACTTCGACCAGAGCTTGCAGGACTACAAAGCGCAGGTGGAGGCGGAAATTGCACAGGAGGCCGCCGATGCCGGTATGACCGTGGAGGAATATGCGGCGGCTGGCTATGAGGCCCCGGTCCAGCCGCAGGAGGCCCAAGAGCCGCCCCAGCAGGAAACCCCGGAACAGCCGGTGAAAGAGCCTGCGGCGTCCGACTACTACTATTCCATCAATGAGGGCGCAGCCCGCCGTGCCAAGGAAATGAACAGCTTTTCCGACTACAAGCCCGGCAGCGCCACAGCCGAGTACCGGCATTATGTGGATGAAGCCTTTGCGCTGGCACAGGAACAGAAAAAGCGCGTCGATCCCATGTACCATGAGAAGATCGACAGCCTGCTTGACACCTATGCCCGGAAGCTGGCCGCCAACATGAACCACGGCTATGAGATTGACGCCCGTGTTCCGTCCATTTTGATTGCCGGTGGTTCCAATTTCCCGGTACGCCAGAAAGAAAAACAGAACGCGGCCCGCGACAGTAATATGCAGGAATGGCAGTACATCCAAGGGCTGCTTGATAAAATCCGCAGCACCGGCATGGGCGGCATCCGGCAGGACGACCCGCAGGCCATTCCCAAGCTGCAAAAGAAGCTGGCCGGTCTGGAAAAGGCGCAGGAAACCATGAAAGCGGTCAATGCCTATTACCGCAAACACGGTACGCTGGACGGCTGCCCGCACCTCTCTCCTGAAAACCTTGAAAACCTGAAAGCAGATATGGCGTCCGGCTGGCACTATGAAAAGAAGCCGTTTCAGAGCTGGGAGCTGTCCAACAACAATGCGGAAATCCGCCGCGTCCGGCAGCGGATCGAAAGCCTGACCCGCGCAAAGGAAACCGTTTATGTGGGCTGGGAGTTTGACGGCGGCCATGTGGAGGCCAACCGGGATCAGGGCCGCTTGCAGGTGTTCTTTGACGGCAAGCCGGAAGCGGACGCCCGCCAGCAGTTGAAAGAACACGGTTTCCGCTGGGCGCCGAGTGTGGGCGCATGGCAGCGGCTTTTGAACGACAATGCCTACTATGCGTCGGACAGGATCGCTTGTATTCAGCCCCTTTCCGGCATCAAGCCCACGGAGCTGCAACGCAACAGCAGCCGGGAGCAGCGGGCGCAGACGGCACAGGAACAGGCCGAGCCGGACTACTTCTACCGGGTACACGCCAACCCCCGCAGCGACAGCCGGGAAAACCTGTATATGCTGCAAGCCTATATCCCGCAGGACAACGGCAGGGCCAAGATTGGGGATGTTCTCTACATCGGGACGCCGGAACGGTGCCGGGAGCTGATGGATCAGCTTAATACCGGGGAGCTGACGCAGGAGGCCGTCAAGGAGCTGTATGCCAAGGAACAGGAGCAGCCGGAACAGAAACCCACCCCGGAACAGGAACCGGCACCAGAGCCGGAGCCGGAACAAGAACCCGTGCAGGAGCCGGAAACCGCCCCGGAGCCGGAAGTTACTTCCGACACCGAACCGCAGGCAGCCCCCGCAAAAACCCTGACGGAGTTGCAGGAAAAGGCGCTGGAAATCGCTGACCGATACAAAGACCTGCCCTTGCAGGCCAAGATTGATGTGATCGCGCAGGCGTTTGGCTGTAAGACCGGCGAAATCCACACGTCCCCCTGTACCGGCAAATGGCGCGGCACCAGCGATATGACGATCCGTTTTGACAACGGCGCGTCCCTGTTTATCGGCAACCGCCTAACGCCGAAAGCCAAGACGGTCAAGGTGCAGACGGAATGTGTCAACCGTACTTTGGTGCAGTACAACCCGGAGATCGTCAAGGCCACCAAGGAAGCGGCCCTGCCCGCGCTGTTGCAGCGGGAGGCCAAGGACAACGAGATCGCAGCCCAAAAGGGCTTGAAGCCCTACACGCTGCTCAATGTAGAGTTCAACGAGGGAGCCGATGAAAAGACCGGCGGTTATATTGGCTGGTACTATGTGACGCTGGCCGTGGACAGCAAAATCTGTACCCATCTGGAAACGGGATTGAACCATGATATTGCCAGCGGCAAGGTGAGCGACACCCCCACACGGGCCGACTACTACCCAGCAGGAGCCTTGAAAGAGGCCGATGTGGACTACGTTCTCAATAACGTGGGCTTTTCCTCTGCGTCCACCCTCTATACGGTGCCGCTGCGGGACGATGTGCGGGAACGGGCCGAAAAGACACTGGCCGAGCGCAGCGCCGCCGCGCCGGAGGCAAGCCGGAAATGGGGCTTTTACATCATTCCCGACCTGAAAACATGGGCCACCAATGCCGAGCAGCAGACCCCGATAGAGCATTTCGCCACCTTTGAGGAAGCCAAGGCCCGGTTCGACGAGCTGCGGAGCCAGCCCTATAACAGCGAGGCCAAGGATTTGAACACCGATGGCCGACCCTATGCCCATCTGACGCTGGGCATGGAAAGCAAGGACGGCATGAGCGCCGCCGATATTCTTCATGTACGGGCGGGCCAGAATTATCTTGTGGAGGACTTCACTCGCATGGAACGGTTGCGGAGTGATCCCGTGGTACTGGAAAGCCTTTCCCGTGTGGCACAGGAAATCGGCTTTGACCGGGTGCGGCCCTATGTGGTGGAGAACGGCAGCTACAAGGCCATGCCGGATATGCCTTTCACCCAATGGGAAAACCCGTATTTCACCGTCGATCCCCCGGCACAGGAGCAGGGCGACACCTTTACCATCTACCAGCTCAAAGGCGGGCCGGAAACACGGGACTATCGCTTTGAGGCTTACGAGAGCTTGCAGGAAGCGGGGCTGGCCGTTGACCGGCAGAATTACGATCTTATCTACACGGCCCCGCTGGACGGCAAAACCACGCTGGAGGACATCTACCGTACATTCAACCTTGACCGTCCCGCCGACTTCACCGGCCACAGCCTTTCCGTTTCCGACGTTGTGGTGCTGAACCGTAGCGGCAAGGAGGAAGCCCATTACTGTGACAGCTTCGGCTTTACGCCGGTGCCGGAGTTTTTCTTGCAGCGGGAAAAACAGCTTACGCCACGGGAATTGCTCACCGGCGAGAGCATCCAGACCCCAAGAGGTAGCTTCCTTGTAACCGACATGAGCCGGGAGCAGTTGGAGGCCGCAGGCTATGGTTTCCATCACCAATCCGAGGACGGCAAGTATCTTATCATGGGCAACGGCACGGACGCCTTTGCCATTCCCGCCCAGCAGGAAAGCCCCATCAAGGCTGCTGAAATGACGACCGAGCAGAACTACAACATGATCGACGGTGTTCTGAACAATGCCCCGACCATGAGTGAGCTGGAAGCCAAGGCCAAAGCCGGGGAACAGATTTCCTTGTTTGACGTGGCCGAGGCAGCCAAGGCGGAGGCCCAAAAGCCCAAGCAGCCCCAGCGCCCGGCGCAGAAACAGAAAAAGCCGTCCATCCGGGCGCAGCTCAAAGCCGCCAAGGAGGAACAGCAGAAGAAACCGCCGCAACGGGAAAAAGCACAGGAATTGGAGGTGTGACGCCATGAACAGGTTTGAGAATGTGGATGTTCTGGCCGCGCTGGAACAGCTCATGCGGCAGAACACCGCCTTTTATCGCAACGATTTTGAGATCGACAAGGAGATCATCGGGTGGGCCGCTGCCAGCGATAAGGCCGAGGACAAGACGCTTTTGTGGATGTCCCGCCCGTCCGGGACGTACTGTTTCCGGGAAAGTGATGTGTACCTGCAAGGCACCGCGCAACACAACACATGGAAGTTTTACGGGGAACAGACCCGCGACAGGGTACTTGCCTATGCCGTGGAGCTTACAGGCATACAGGACGGGAAGATCACGGGCAATCTCTATGAGCTGGACTATCCCCAGCATTTCCGGCACGTCGCAGCCGAGGCGGTACAGGCCGACAACATCATCCTGCACTATGAAAAGGGCGACCGGGAGCAGCCCGCCGGTCTGTACTTCGACGGACGGCCCGATCCCAATCTGGGGGCGTTCCTGCGGTATGAGGCCAAGCCCAATGAGCCGGAACACCTGCGGGAGCTGTTGCGGCATGAACAGAAAGGCCGGGCGCAGCTTGCGCCCGGCGACTTTAAGGCCCACGTCACGGCGCTGCATGACGGCATGATTTTGGCCGAGGCGCAGCGGATCGTGGCCGGGCTGAAAGATCTGTCCGCCCCCAACAGCCCCAACAAGACGCATTTCATGGTGGAGCTGTCCCCATACTTTGTGCAGATTGCATCCAGCAAGGACACCGACCGGCTGTTTTCCATGCTGCCCTATAAGTCCCTGTGCTTTACCGGCATGAAAGACCGGCACGGCCTGTATGCGGTGATCGGCAAGGACGAGAACCGGGACAAGGAAGTGCGGCGGCCCCGCGCTTCCATCCGCAGGCAGCTATCCGAAACCAAACAGGCCCAAGCCTCGAAAAAGGCCCCGGCCAGAACCAAGAAAAACGAATTGGAGGTATGACAATGGTACAGTTTACCGTGGAAGAAGAAAACCTGATCTGTATGTACCACAACGCTGACCGTCGTAGGATGATAAGTAAGATCACCGCCGCGCTGCCGGATATGGACGAGGGTATGCAGGCGCTGGCCCAGCAGACCCTTTCCAAGCTGGAACGCATGACGGATGCCGACTATGATAGCCAGAAGTTCCAGTTCACCGATGAATAAGTAAAGCAGACGCCGGGCATGGCGGCCATGTGGCCGCTTGCGTCCGGCGTCTTTTATTAGCAATCAGTCCAAGATTCCATTTGAGAAAAGATAAGTTTTATACCATCAGCATCGATAGGCATAGATTCCTTGAAATATTCATCGTATACTTCTTGTTTGAGTTCTGAATCGACTAGGACATTAGATATGTGGCACAGCGAGTCTGTGCTCAACTTAATAATTACCTCGTTTACAAGGCTATCAACGTATGCGTGAAGATGTTCTCCGAGGTCTTTCAAGTCACTTGGCTTTTTTCCTGAATGAACTATTGAATTTCGTGCACGATAAATACGATACAAATGCCATGAGATTCTCTGCGCATAACGATCAGTTAGATTATTAAGTTCATTTCGTGTTTGACAGTCGTCATGTAAATTGAGCATCCTAGTCCGTAATACAGGATAATTCACCAAACAATCAACAAAAATATCCAACTTCTCAGAATATTTCGGCAATAGAATCAAGCATGCTATTTTTTCATAATCTTTTGCGCCATCCGTAATACTCTCAATTAACGACCTGTATGCATTAGGCTCAAGGATTCTTTTCAGGTTATCTGTGATGTCATTAAACAGTACAGGGAGATAGTCACGCTTAAGTATAGGAACTGCCACAGATTTAACTTGCTCAATCTTGGAACCGTCTGGGTTTGAAACACAAATCATCTCCATGATAGACCACATATTGAGAAATCCATTTTCCAAGCCATTGCTTGAAATTGCTCTGTTGTGGAGTTTTACTATTTTTTTCAGTTGGGGCATCGAGCACCTTGCTCCGCGAATTAAGTTGGTCACGACTGCTTCTGACATCTCACCAATTTTGGGTGGATTATCATCCTCAATAGATTTGTACTTCCCTCGATTAACAACAAGTTTTCTTTCATACCCATCCTCCGAGATGGTTAATACTTTATTTTGAATTAAATTCCCACCATAATTCCCAAAATACTGATAGAACGTTGTGAATAGTTCAATTCTTTCGAATGCTTCGTTAGCTGCGTTACTTGCATCCAGTGCTTTGATATCGGATATCTTGATTACACAATATCCTCTCCAGATTTCCATCTTACTAAAATTTCCGTCATCATCGAAACTGATTCCGAGCCTTGCTGCAAGAATATCTTTGAACACTTGCATCCTGTCAGATAATCCCAGATAAACACAATATGTCTTTGCCTTTCGATTATACTGTTGTAAGAATTTAGATAATGAGTCAATTGGATTTGTTTCTTCAGTCAATAACTGTTTCGCTGAATGATAGATGTCATCCCTAGAATAACCACAGCGCAACAATTCAGGTATGAAGCATCGAATAGCCCGTTCGATTTTGCGCTTTTGATTATTCTGAGGGACTATATGTTCTATGTACTCTTTTGTCCAAGTCAAATAGTGGTCAGCGACAGCGTGACATAGATACTCCATGGTTTGCTGTCGTTTATCTGGAAACCTATTTATCCTATTAACAATTTGCTGAATTCTATCTTCACCTAATTTATATTGTATAACAATATCATTTTTGAACGAATGAGAAAATTCATTATACACTTCTTCTAGGTGATATGGTTTTGCTGCACCATGACATATCCTTAGATATTCATCAATAAGTCTAGATGTGTTAAGAAGTGGCGCACGATAGATATCAACGGTCATATAATCCAGCATTTCAACAATTCGCTGAGCAAAAAATAGGAAGCCATCATGCTCATATTTTTCATTCCAAGAAACACTAATTTGAGCTATCATAATTTTCGCCCTCCAATGACAATTATATACATATAATACCATGAATACAGCAAAAAATCTATCAAGAATGCAGAAGCTACATCTGTCGTTCTTTCTTTTTTTGCCCATTTCTACGCATTTAGAATAGCGTTTCGGCGGGTATATGATAAATCCTCCCACCACCTCGCCGACCATGCCGGAAAGG
>ERZ857827.2591-NODE-2591-length-12969-cov-12.364488_pt1 | contig 12969 bp, 8 predicted proteins | sample MGYA00519761_ERZ857827 | MGnify/ENA primary metagenome ERZ857827 (study PRJEB31778, sample SAMEA3449370) | human gut metagenome | biome: human gut; feature: human-associated habitat; material: faeces | place: United Kingdom | collected 2010/2012 ... | reverse complement strand
GCACAGCGGATTAAACCCCACCCCTCAGAAACTCCCGTCCCTGAGAGCTCGCCCCGTCGTCCCCGACGCCGCTCCATACCCCTGATTTTCGGCTCATAACCCTTTGATAATATCTAATATATAGATTAATATCCTTTTTACACTATTAAAGGAAATCGTTTGGAGAAGGATATGACAGCAGTGATTATAATTTTACGAATGGGATTTTGGGTTGGAGACAGAGAAATATTCTTAAAAAGTTTTTGATAAAATAGATATATATAAAAAAGAACGAGGAGTATAAATACTCCCCCTTCCAAATGTTTTCACAACGGAATAATCCTTATTGTGATTTGCTTTCAAATTTGTGTTGACAAATATACATATAATTTTTTAATACTATTGTATTTTTCGATAAATTTTTTTATATTTACACATTAAATATAATAATACCATAAAATATATAGTAGGCATGAAAAACATCTTAGGATTAGATTTAGGTTTATCGAGTATAGGTTGGTCTGTTATAAGAGAAAATTCAGAAGAACAGGAGTTGGTAGCTATGGGTAGCCGAGTTGTATCGCTTACAGCCGCAGAACTATCTTCTTTTACACAAGGAAATGGGGTGTCTATAAATTCACAGAGGACTCAAAAAAGGACTCAACGTAAAGGATATGACAGATATCAATTGCGTCGCACATTGTTAAGGAATAAGTTGGATACATTAGGAATGTTACCCGATGACTCTTTATCTTATTTGCCTAAACTCCAATTATGGGGATTAAGAGCAAAGGCTGTTACGCAACGAATCGAGTTGAACGAGTTGGGGAGAGTTTTGTTACATTTGAATCAAAAACGTGGATATAAGTCAATAAAAAGTGATTTTTCGGGTGATAAGAAAATAACCGATTATGTAAAAACTGTTAAAACCCGTTATGATGAATTGAAAGAGATGAGATTGACTATTGGGGAATTATTTTTTCGAAGACTGACAGAAAATGCTTTTTTTCGTTGTAAAGAACAAGTATATCCCCGTCAGGCTTATGTCGAGGAGTTTGATTGTATTATGAATTGTCAAAGAAAATTTTATCCCGATATATTGACTGATGAGACAATCAGATGTATTAGAGATGAGATTATATATTACCAACGACCGTTAAAGTCGTGCAAATACTTGGTGTCGCGCTGTGAATTTGAAAAGCGTTTCTATCTGAATGCGGCCGGTAAAAAGACCGAAGCTGGCCCTAAGGTAGCACCGCGCACTTCTCCATTGTTTCAAGTATGCCGTTTGTGGGAGAGTATCAATAATATTGTAGTCAAGGACCGTCGGAATGAAATTGTTTTTATTTCGGCGGAGCAAAGAGCCGCTTTGTTTGATTTTTTGAATACTCACGAGAAACTCAAAGGTAGCGATCTCTTGAAACTGTTGGGTTTGTCCAAGACGTATGGTTACCGGTTGGGTGAGCAGTTTAAGACTGGAATACAAGGGAACAAAACCCGAGTGGAAATCGAACGAGCTTTGGGCAATTATCCTGATAAGAAAAGATTGTTGCAATTTAATCTTCAAGAGGAATCTTCGTCGATGGTTAATACTGAAACGGGTGAGATTATTCCCATGATTAGTCTGTCGTTTGAGCAGGAACCGCTTTATCGGCTGTGGCATGTATTGTATTCGATTGACGATCGGGAGCAGTTACAGTCGGTGTTGCGACAGAAATTCGGAATTGATGATGACGAGGTTTTAGAACGACTGAGCGCTATCGATTTGGTGAAAGCTGGTTTTGGAAATAAATCGAGCAAGGCTATACGTCGCATATTGCCATTTTTGCAGTTAGGCATGAACTATGCAGAAGCTTGTGAGGCTGCTGGGTATACCCATAGCAATAACTATACAAAGGCTGAAAATGAGGCGCACGCTTTGCTGGATAGATTACCGGCGATTAAAAAGAACGAGCTTCGGCAACCAGTGGTTGAGAAGATCCTCAATCAAATGGTTAATGTGGTGAATGCGCTTATGGAAAAATATGGACGATTCGATGAGATCCGTGTGGAGTTGGCGCGTGAATTGAAACAAAGTAAAGAAGAACGTTCTAATACATATAAAAGTATAAATAAGAATCAAAGGGAAAATGAGCAAATTGCTAAACGTATAGTTGAATATGGTGTGCCAACTCGATCTCGCATACAGAAATATAAAATGTGGGAGGAATCGAAACACTGTTGTATCTATTGCGGGCAACCGGTAGATGTGGGGGATTTTTTGCGAGGATTTGATGTCGAGGTAGAACATATTATTCCTAAATCATTGTATTTCGACGATAGTTTTGCAAATAAAGTTTGTTCTTGTCGTAGCTGTAATAAAGAGAAAAATAATCGCACTGCATATGATTATATGAAATCAAAAGGCGAAAAAGCTCTGTCCGACTATGTCGAACGAGTTAACACAATGTACACAAATAACCAAATTAGCAAGACCAAGTGGCAAAACTTATTAACCCCAGTCGATAAAATTTCTATCGATTTCATAGATCGACAATTACGAGAGAGTCAGTATATAGCAAGGAAAGCCAAAGAGATTCTGACATCGATTTGTTATAATGTGACGGCTACGAGTGGTTCGGTTACCAGTTTCTTGCGACATGTTTGGGGCTGGGATACCGTATTACACGATCTCAATTTTGACCGATATAAGAAAGTGGGTTTAACCGAGGTAATAGAGGTAAACCATAGGGGCAGTGTCATTAGGAGAGAGCAAATAAAGGATTGGAGTAAGAGATTCGATCATCGCCACCATGCCATTGATGCACTTACGATTGCCTGTACCAAACAGGCGTATATTCAGCGCTTGAATAATTTGAGAGCAGAAGAAGGACCGGATTTCAACAAAATGAGTTTGGAACGTTATATACAGTCACAACCTCATTTCTCAGTTGCACAAGTCCGTGAGGCTGTTGATAGAATATTAGTGTCGTTTAGAGCCGGTAAGCGTGCGGTGACTCCCGGCAAGCGATATATTCGTAAGAACCGAAAACGTATTTCCGTCCAGTCAGTTTTAATTCCACGAGGTGCGTTGAGCGAAGAGAGTGTATATGGCGTAATTCATGTGTGGGAGAAAGATGAGCAAGGTCATGTTATACAAAAGCAGCGTGCTGTAATGAAGTATCCGATAACCTCGATTAATCGGGAAATGTTGGATAAGGAAAAAGTTGTGGACAAGCGTATTCATAGAATCCTTTCCGGTAGGCTTGCTCAATATAATGATAATCCCAAAGAGGCGTTTGCTAAACCTGTATATATAGATAAGGAGTGTCGTATTCCAATTCGCACGGTTCGTTGTTTTGCGAAGCCGGCGATTAATACGTTAGTTCCACTCAAAAAAGATGATAAGGGAAATCCTGTTGCTTGGGTCAATCCGGGGAACAATCATCATGTTGCTATTTATAGAGATGAAGATGGCAAGTATAAGGAACGAACCGTTACATTTTGGGAAGCAGTGGATCGCTGTCGGGTAGGTATACCGGCTATTGTCACTCAACCAGATACTATTTGGGATAATATACTTCAGCGAAACGATATATCTGAAAACGTTTTAGAATCCTTACCTGATGTAAAATGGCAATTTGTTCTTTCATTGCAGCAAAATGAGATGTTTATTTTAGGAATGAATGAGGAAGATTATCGTTATGCTATGGATCAACAAGACTATGCATTGTTGAACAAATATCTTTATCGAGTACAAAAATTAAGTAAGAGTGATTATAGTTTTAGGTATCATACAGAAACTTCTGTCGAAGATAAGTACGATGGAAAGCCCAATTTGAAATTGTCTATGCAGATGGGAAAACTAAAAAGGGTGAGTATAAAGTCGTTATTGGGATTAAATCCTCATAAGGTGCATATCTCAGTTTTGGGTGAAATAAAGGAAATATCATGATCAAACGCACATTATATTTTGGGAATCCCTCGTATCTGAGTTTGCGCAATGCACAGCTAGTACTGCGTCTGCCAGAAGTGTCGAATAACGACACATTACCCGATACTTTCAAAAAAGAGGCGGAGCGGACGATTCCTATCGAAGATATAGGAGTGGTCGTACTCGATCATTCGCAGATAACAATCACACAAGGATTGCTCGAAGCCCTTCTCGAAAATAATTGTGCTATTATCACTTGCGATAAAAGTCGTTTGCCTGTGGGACTCATACTACCCCTTTGTGGGAACACGACACAAAACGAACGGTTCCGAGACCAACTTAATGCTTCGTTACCTTTGAAAAAGCAACTTTGGCAACAGACAGTGCAGCAAAAGATTGCCAATCAAGCTGCAATTTTGGAGAGCCAGGGAATTATAGCCAAAAATATGCGGGCATGGGTGGGCGAAGTCCGTAGTGGAGACATCGATAATATGGAGGCACGGGCTGCCGCCTATTATTGGTCGAGTATATTCCCTCACCTCGATAGTTTTCGCAGAGACAGAGACGGCGATCCTCCCAACAATCTACTCAATTATGGTTATGCCATTCTTCGGGCTGTTGTCGCTCGGTCGCTCGTTATTAGCGGATTGTTACCTACTTTGGGCATACATCATCATAACCGTTATAATGCATATTGTTTGGCCGATGATGTGATGGAGCCTTATCGCCCCTATGTCGATGGCTTGGTCTGTGAAATCATGGAAAGTGGAAAGGACTATTCGATGTTAACGACCGAATTGAAAGCAAAGTTATTGTCTTTACCGGTGGTAGAGGTAGGTATTCAAGGGCGGCGTAGTCCTTTGATGGTCGCTGTCGCCCAAACTACCGCCTCTTTATACAAATGTTTTAACGGGGAGTTACGTAAAATCATCTATCCAGAATTATAATTAATATGGATAGATTCAGCGAATATCGTATTATGTGGGTATTGGTATTTTTCGATTTGCCAACAGAGACGAAACGAGAACGTAAATTGTATGCCGACTTCCGTAAGAAACTGTTGCAAGATGGATTTACTATGTTTCAATTTTCCATTTATGTGCGGCATTGTCCTAGTAGGGAGAATGCCGATGTACATATCCGCCGGGTGAAGCTTTCTTTACCGCCGTTTGGAAAAGTAGGTATTCTCTGTGTTACTGATAAACAATTCGGTATGATGGAAATTTTCTATGGGAAGAAAGAGGTAAAGCCACAGGTTCTACCTCAACAGCTCGAACTCTTTTGAAAAACAAAAAGCCGGTTAAAAAACCGGCTTTTTGATAAAATACAGCTTTAATTTTTGATCCTAATTGATTGTGTAATTGTTTGACTATTAAATTGCTATACAAATTGTGCTGTATTTAATATGTCAAAGATACAAATTTGAAAGCGAATCACAACTAATGCTCTCTCTCAGAGTCTCACCAATTTGCTGTATTTAATATGTCAAAGATACAAATTTGAAAGCGAATCACAACATTGCAGCCGTTATCGCACTTATCAATAGGCTGTATTTAATATGTCAAAGATACAAATTTGAAAGCGAATCACAACGTGCGTTTGCGACACCTCATTCAGATAGATGCTGTATTTAATATGTCAAAGATACAAATTTGAAAGCGAATCACAACCGTCGATTTTGCTTCCGGTAAGATTGGGTTGCTGTATTTAATATGTCAAAGATACAAATTTGAAAGCGAATCACAACGATTTCCTTGTGCTTGGTCCGGACTTTCTTGCTGTATTTAATATGTCAAAGATACAAATTTGAAAGCGAATCACAACCGTCAACAGGAGATAAAACCTTTCCTGTAGCTGTATTTAATATGTCAAAGATACAAATTTGAAAGCGAATCACAACCGCTTGTTCTTGCTTGTCAAACATAAGAGGCTGTATTTAATATGTCAAAGATACAAATTTGAAAGCGAATCACAACAACTAACCACCCTGTATTAAAATTTATTCGCTGTATTTAATATGTCAAAGATACAAATTTGAAAGCGAATCACAACAGTCAACACTTTCGTTTATATTTTCCCATGGCTGTATTTAATATGTCAAAGATACAAATTTGAAAGCGAATCACAACAGACTTTTTGTTCTTCTATTTGAGTCATAGCTGTATTTAATATGTCAAAGATACAAATTTGAAAGCGAATCACAACGGGTGGGACTTTCATTATAAACAAAACTACGCTGTATTTAATATGTCAAAGATACAAATTTGAAAGCGAATCACAACAGGAAACGAAGTTTCCGCCTTAAACATTAAGCTGTATTTAATATGTCAAAGATACAAATTTGAAAGCGAATCACAACCTGCAAGGAATACAGTGAGACGAGCTCCGCGCTGTATTTAATATGTCAAAGATACAAATTTGAAAGCGAATCACAACTTGTTGGCTTGACAACTTATACTGATACTGGCTGTATTTAATATGTCAAAGATACAAATTTGAAAGCGAATCACAACGATCGAGCATGACATTTCCACCTGCCTCATGCTGTATTTAATATGTCAAAGATACAAATTTGAAAGCGAATCACAACTCCATTCCCTTTGTTTTTCTTTTCGACATTGCTGTATTTAATATGTCAAAGATACAAATTTGAAAGCGAATCACAACCCTCTCTTTTAGATAAATAATTTCCCATTCGCTGTATTTAATATGTCAAAGATACAAATTTGAAAGCGAATCACAACTGCGGTTGGCCTGTTTGATTTATATATCCGCTGTATTTAATATGTCAAAGATACAAATTTGAAAGCGAATCACAACAGATAATGAATGTATGGCAAAAATAGGTTGCTGTATTTAATATGTCAAAGATACAAATTTGAAAGCGAATCACAACGAACAGGTTAACACCTTCACAACAGGCGGCGCTGTATTTAATATGTCAAAGATACAAATTTGAAAGCGAATCACAACGCTTCTCAAACGGTTGATAGAGATATTCAGCTGTATTTAATATGTCAAAGATACAAATTTGAAAGCGAATCACAACTCGAATCGTACACTTTAACGGCCTTGTTGGGCTGTATTTAATATGTCAAAGGTACGGATTTGAAATTAAATCATAATTAATTTAGTTGGATTTTAAACTGTTAATTTCTTATGTGTTGAGAATACCACGGATAAATACTATTGAATTACAGTGTTGGTAGGTGTGTTTTGTGTGGAAAAGCGTATCTTTGATAGCTCAATCAAAGGGATAATGAATGTATGGAACCGTTGGGTATTTGTCGTACGACTTTTTATGTGTCTAAAATGGTCATGTGTGCCGTACTTGTCGTATTTTCATTGAGAGGCAGAGCGCAGAGCAGTGTGATGATGGAGAAGGAGACTTGTGCGTTTCTTCAATCTTTGCCTGCGGGTTTACAAAAGACACAGGCCGATGCCGTGCGCCGCGCCATAAACGGGGATTGTACCGCTTTGATATCTGTGCGTAATTCGCGTAATACGAACCCTGAATCGAAAAGTGGGGTAGTGACAAAGGATATCGGAGGGTGTTATCGTTTGTATCGCTCTGCCGGATTCGATACTATTCCGTTGCCTGTGTTGATTTACTTACATGGGGGTGGCTGGTGTTTCGGGAGTATCAATAGTTGCGCTCATTTTTGTGCGGAGTTATCGTATAGGGCAAAGATTGCTGTGTTGGCCGTGGAATATCCCTTAGCACCCGAACATGCTTATCCTGCCGCCCTCAATGCTTGTACCGAGGCCGTCGCATTCGCTTTCGAGCATGCCGGGGAGTATGGCTTTCTTCCTGATCGGATATCTATCGGCGGAGATAGTTCGGGCGGGAATCTTGCTCTTGCTACGGCTCTTAACCTAATTCTTGCAAAGGATTCTCACTCTTGCCGCATGGACAGTGGAACGATGTGCTCTTCACTTTGTTCGCTCGTACTGTTTTATCCAGTGACAAAAGCTTGGGCAGACGGTTCGTCTTCGTGGAAAAACTATGCCGAGGGATATGGTCTCGATGCCCAATTGATGGAGGCTTTCAATGCCGCATACATCGGTACAGGAGATGCTCGCCAGCCTCTTGTCTCGCCGGGCGTAGCCGATGACGAGCTACTGAAACAGCTACCACCGACGCTTATCGTCAATGCCGAGCAGGATATTCTTTTATCTCAGGGGAAGGAATTGGCGGCCAGACTTTCCGGGCTCGGCGTTGCCGTGAGCCATACGGTTTTGCCTCATACGGTGCATCTCTTTATCACCGTGCCGGGACAGCCTGCGGCATTCGGGGAGTCTGTTCGTTTAGCCGCCGACTTTCTCACGTTAGAGTAGGGGAATCATTCCGTATCAGAGAGGTGGCTTTACAACTATATCGGGATTGAGACTCCTTAGATGATCGATGAATGCTTGCCTCTGTTTGGGAGACAAGACGAGAGTCTTTTTGTCGGCGAAGCGGATTTCTATCCTGTCCATCGATAAGGCCGGTGCACTTAAACAACTATTGGTTTTCGAGATTTTCGTTATTCGGTCGATCGGGAAGGAGGACGACAAGAATATGCCGCATTTGATATGCAGCGTGCCGTTGTCTATGGTGTAGCTCGTGTTACAGAACGGGTCGGCAATGAAAGCGGCCGTGACGACCAATAAGGCGAGGGCTATCCAAGAGAATTCGAACAGGAGCGGCAGGTAGGACAGAAGGACAATTGCTATAATGGCGATTAGCAAGCCTTTATCGACCTTTGATTTGTAAACAGTTTTCATTGTCTCGTAGGAGATTAGAATATCCCTCCACCAAGCATAAGGCGCAGTATACCCAAAACGATAGATACGATGCAGAGGGTTTTGCCATTGTCTGATTTGAGAATGGCACAGATGATGAGGAAAATGACCGATATGGGTATGGCCACCCAGTTGAGAAATCCCAATAGGGGAATAAATGCGACAAGGGTGATGAGCAGTGCTACGATACCTAAGAATGTTCCCATTGTTTTATGCTTTTTGTCGATTAACAAATGTATTTTGTGATTTGTTCCGGGGGATCGATGTCTTGTCAATCCATTCGGGTTTTATAGTCGTAGTAGTCGTATTCCCGCCAGATTTCCGCTTTCCCGTCGCTTTTGAGGCAGGCTATGGAGGGGTGGGGGATTCCGTTGAACATGGTTGTCTTGACTGTCGTATAGTGAATCATATCCTCGAATATGATTCGGTCTCCTATTTGCAATTCGTGGTCGAAATGCCAGTCTCCTATATAGTCGCCGCTCAGACAGGAGTTTCCTCCCATACGATAGGCGTATGTGCCGAGAGCGGGTTCTACCGAGCCTCGTATCGCCGGTTTATAGGGCATTTCGAGACAGTCGGGCATGTGACAGGCAAAAGAGACGTCGAGAATGGCTGTTTTGATACCGTGGTTCTCGACTATATCGACTATGGTGGATACTAATGTACCGGTCTGCCAAGCGAATGCGCTGCCGGGTTCGAGAATGATTTCGAGGCCGGGGTGCCTTTGTTTGAAGCCCCGGAGGAGGTTAATCAAATGTGCGGTATCGTAATCTTTGCGGGTCATGAGGTGACCGCCTCCCATGTTCAGCCATTTGATATGGGGGAGCAGATGCCCGAATCGGTCTTCGACCTGTGCCAAAGTCTTTTCGAGGTCGTAGGAGGTGGACTCGCAGAGGGTGTGGAAATGAAGCCCCTCCACTCCCTGCGGAAGTTCAGGCAGCTTGTCGGCGGTTATTCCTAAGCGGGAACCCGGTGCGCAGGGATTGTAGAGGTCGGTTTCTACTTCGGAATATTCGGGGTTGATACGCAACCCGCACGATACCCGATTGCCGTCGGCTACTACTTGGGGGTAAAACCGTTCGAATTGAGTCAGGGAGTTGAAGGTAATGTGGCTGCTGTATTTGAGTATTGTCGGGAAATCCCGCTCGGTATAGGCCGGTGAGTAGGTGTGTGCCGGACTGCCCATCTCCTCGAATGCCAGCCGTGCTTCGTGTATGGAGCTGGCTGTGGAGTGCGGAATATATTCCCGTATGACGGGGAATGATTTCCAAAGGGCATAGGCTTTGAACGCCAGTATAATATTTACTCCGGCGGCTTCTTTGACAGAGCGAATGAGAGCGAGGTTGCGGCGCAATAGTTCTTCTTCGAGAACATAGCAGGGTGATGGTATTTGCGATAGCGTATCGTGCATGACGTATGAAAATTATTCTATGATTGTGAACTTGGCGAATTTGAGCAGGAGCTGTTTGCGCCCGACGTTTTCAAATTCGACGGTTATTTTGCAGTTGTCTCCCGTATCTTCTATGGCTGTAACGGTTCCGTTTCCGAAGCGGGCATGGCAGATGAGTGTTCCTATTTCTACCTGCCCGGCAGCGGTCGCGACTGTGGATTGTGTCGTAGAATGGGTTTCACCTGTGGGTTTAGAGTCTATCTTGGTCAACCGTTTGCCCGGAGACGGAGCAACGAATGGTCTCGGTGCAGGTGTGCGATCCGTATCTTCTTCGTTCCATCGGGAAGTTTTGCGCGGTCTTTCCGTATCGAATGGAAATCGGTTCCACGATATGGTTTCTCTGGGAGACTCTTGTTTGGTTTGTACCGGCATATCGACGTATCGAGAATCGAGGTCTTTGATGAACCGGCTTGGTGAAGGGAAGACTGTTTGTCTGTGACGATAGCGGGAGAGGGCGTACGTGAGGGTGCAGTTTTCTCCTGCGCGGGTGATGGCCACATAGAGCAGACGTCGTTCTTCTTCGATTTCCCGTTCACTGTTTTTACTCATGGCCGAAGGAAAGAGGTCTTCTTCCACTCCAACGATGAAAACTTGTTTGAACTCCAACCCTTTCGATGCATGGACCGTCATCAAGGTTACTTTATCTTGCTCGGTTTCATCGCCGTTGTCTTGATCTGTCGCCAGAGAAATTTTGGCCAAGAAGTCGGATAGGGAGGTTTGTTCTTTTCCGGCTTCTTTGCGCCCCACGCAAAATTCACGGACACCGTTCAAAAGTTCTTCGATGTTCTCTTGCCGGTTGATGTTTTCGGGGGTACGATCCGAGGAAATCTCACCCCAAATGCCCGACCGCTTGATAATCGTTTCCGCCAGTTCCGGTGTGTTCTTTTTATCGGCTTCGTAGCGTAATTCGTCTATGAGGTCCTTGAAGGTTTTCAACTTGTTCAATGTGCCGTTATTGACTGCCAGATTGTAGCCTATGGGGTCGGAAATCACCTTCCATATACTGGCTTCTTGCGAGTGTGCCCGTTCGATGAGTTTCGAGAGCGTGGTGTCTCCGATTCCCCGTGCGGGATAGTTGATGACTCGTTTGAGCGCTTCTTCGTCATCGGGGTTTATCGTCAATCTGAAATAGGCGATGGCGTCCTTGATTTCTTTCCTTTGGTAGAACGACATGCCTCCGTAGATGCGGTAGGGTATGTTACGCTCGCGCAGAGCTTCCTCCAATTCACGGGACTGTGCGTTCGTGCGATAGAGGACAGCGAAGTCGTTGTAATCACAGTGAGTCGTGAGACGCATTTCGGCAATACGGTTCGAGACGATAAAGCCTTCTTCAAAATCGGAATAGGCACTTATTATTTGTACTTTGTTCCCTTGTTCTTTTTCGGAGAATACTTGTTTGGGTATTTGCTCCTTGTTCTTGGCGATGAGGCTGTTGGCCGTATTGACGATATTTTGTGTGGAACGGTAGTTTCGTTCGAGTTTGAATATTTTCAATCCCGGGTACTCTTTACTCAGTCCGAGTATATTGTGGATATTCGCTCCCCGGAACGAGTAAATGCTTTGGGCATCGTCGCCCACCACGCAGATGTGGTTGTGGTCTTTTCCCAACTGGTTGACGATGAGGTGTTGGGCGAAATTGGTATCTTGATACTCGTCTACCAAGATGTAGGCGAACAGGTTGCGATAGTGTTGCAGCACGTCGGGGTGATCCCTGAAAAGTATATTGGTATTGAGCAGCAGGTCGTCGAAATCCATTGCCCCCGACACGAAACAGCGTTGTCGGTAGATACGGTATATTTCGTGAATGAGGGGCCGTTTCGAACGAGTATCCATCTCGATAAGTTCCCGGTTTCGCGCATAGGCTTGCGGTTCGATGAGGGCATTTTTCGCATGGGAAATAATCGCCTGCACGGTTGTGGGTTTGTATGTCTTATCGTCGAGTTGAAGTTCTCTGATAATGCTTTTTATAAGCGACAGGGAATCGGAGGCATCGTAGATGGTGAAGTCGTGACGATAGCCGAGCCGGTCGGCATTGGCTCGGAGTATGCGGGAGAAAATGGAGTGAAACGTCCCTGCCCACAAGCGTTGAGCTGTCTCTGTTCCTACCAATGCGGCGATGCGTTCTTTCATCTCGTTGGCCGCTTTGTTGGTGAAGGTGAGTGCCAGCAGCCGGTAGGGCGGATATCCCATTTGCAGCAGGTGTGCTATCTTGTAGGTAAGTACTCTTGTTTTACCCGATCCGGCTCCGGCGATAACCAATTCCGGTCCATCGGTATAGAGTACGGCTTCGCGTTGCTGGTCGTTCAGACTGTTCAGAAAATCTTGTTCCACTTTTCTTTTCCTTTGCTTCGTGCAAAGATAGTGTAAAGGGTTAATAGAAACAAGCCTCGGTTTTGTCTGTGTGTTATCTATTTTTTTGAGAATCATACTTTCGTCATTGCAGAATCGGGTTTTATTTCTTCTTTTCAAGTACTGTATCGGTGGTGGCGGAGTTTTATTCTTGGTTCATTCTTCTCAACAGTGAGAAGAACGAACCGTTCGGGTTGCTGTTTTTTATTAACCCCTCCGTCACTTCGTGCCACCTCCCCTATATTTTGCATTACAAAACACCCCGTAAGGCTACGGGACACGGCAGGGGGAGAAGGTTGAATGCTAATGATTTTCTTTTCTTGTAAAAGATAGTCTCGGTTGCATGAGATTCGCTTTATTTGTTCATTCTTCTCAGCAGCGAGAAGAACGAACCAAGAAGCGCCGCCGCGGTTATCGGGCTTTTGGCTCGTTGCTACGGTCGCCGTCGGGGTCTGCGGAACTCGCTTCGCTCGGACAGTCCTCGCCCTTTTTC
>ERZ857827.2589-NODE-2589-length-12974-cov-6.542225_pt1 | contig 12974 bp, 8 predicted proteins | sample MGYA00519761_ERZ857827 | MGnify/ENA primary metagenome ERZ857827 (study PRJEB31778, sample SAMEA3449370) | human gut metagenome | biome: human gut; feature: human-associated habitat; material: faeces | place: United Kingdom | collected 2010/2012 ... | reverse complement strand
CAGGCTCGCGGGCGGCTATGAGCTGGTGGCGGGAGAGCGCCGGCTCCGCGCCGCCCGGCTGGCCGGGCTCAGCGAGGTCCCCTGCCTGCTCGCCGATGTGGACGAGGAATCCTCCGGCATGCTGGCACTGGTCGAAAACCTGCAGCGCCGGGATCTCGACTACATCGAAGAGGCCGAGGGTCTGCAGAAGCTCATGCAGCAATACCACCTGAGCCAGGAGCAGGCCGCCCGCCGCATCGGCAAGAGCCAGTCCGCCGTCGCCAACAAGCTGCGCATCCTGCGCCATCCGCCGTCGGTCTTGCAGGCGCTGCGCGAAAACCACCTGACCGAGCGCCACGCCCGCGCGCTGCTGAAGCTGCCGGACGAGGCCGAGCGCCTGCGCGTCATCGGCCTCATCGCGCAGGGCGAATGGACCGTCGCAAAGACCGAGCAGTACATCGATTCCCTCCTTGCCCCGCGCACGCCGCAGCGCCGGGAGCTCGGCGGGTTTGTCCTGCGCGACGTGCGGCTGTTCCTCAACTCCATCGACCACCAGCTCGATCTCGTCCGCGCCGCGGGCGTCGGCGCCAGCCGCGAGCGGCAGGAGACCGAGCAGGAGATTGTCCTGACCATCCGGATCCCGAAATCCAAAGCGCCGCTTTCCCGCAGCCGGTGACCGGCGGCGGGATTTTTTTGCAGCCTGGACGCCCGATTTTTCCCCGCGTGCTGCGTTTTGTGAACGATATGAAGTCTGATATCCGGCCAAGCCTCTCTGATATGGCGTTTTGCCCAAATCTCTTCGCGTCCGGCCGTCCGGAATCTCACATTTTTTTAGTCGAAACAAAAACTTTTCAGTTTGCAAACCCCAGGAAATATGGTATAGTATGTATTTGTCTGAAGAATCTGAAGGTATAAAAAATGACAAGGCAGCAAAACGAAAGATGTTTTGCTCCACACTGGAAAGGGGTTTACCAAATGTCTCACAAGTACGTTTATCTTTTCTCCGAAGGCAACGGCCACATGCGTGAGCTGCTCGGCGGCAAGGGCGCGAACCTCGCCGAAATGACCAACCTCGGCATGCCGGTCCCGCAGGGCTTCACCATCACCACCGAAGCCTGCACGCAGTACTATAAGGACGACCACCAGATCAATGCTGAGATCGAAGCCGAGATCATGGAGTACGTCGAAAAGCTCGAAGAGATGACCGGCAAGAAGTTCGGCGATCTCTACAACCCGCTGCTCGTCTCCGTCCGCTCCGGCGCGCGCGCATCCATGCCGGGCATGATGGACACCATCCTGAACCTCGGTCTCAACGACGAGGTCGTCGTCGCCTTCGCCAAGAAGACCAACAATCCCCGCTTCGCTTACGACTCCTACCGCCGCTTCATCCAGATGTACTCCGACGTCGTCATGGAGGTCGGCAAGAAGTACTTCGAACAGCTCATCGACGAGATGAAGGACAAGAAGGGCGTCAAGCTCGACACCGAGCTCGATGCCGACGATCTCAAGGAGCTGGCTGAGAAGTTCAAGGCCGAATACAAGGACAAGCTCGGCGAAGATTTCCCGCAGGACCCGAAAATGCAGCTGATGGGCGCCATCAAGGCCGTTTTCCGCTCCTGGGACAACCCCCGCGCCATCTACTACCGCCGCATGAACGACATCCCCTCCGACTGGGGCACCGCTGTCAACGTCCAGTCCATGGTCTTCGGCAACACCGGTGATACCTCCGGCACGGGCGTCGCGTTCACGCGCAACCCCGCCACCGGCGAAAAGAAGCTGTTCGGCGAATTCCTGATGAACGCCCAGGGCGAAGACGTCGTCGCCGGCGTCCGCACCCCGCAGACCATCGACCAGCTGGCCGAGGTCATGCCCGAGGCCTACAAGCAGTTCACCGACATCTGCGCCAAGCTCGAGTACCACTACCGCGACATGCAGGATATGGAGTTCACCATCGAGGACAAGAAGCTCTACATGCTGCAGACCCGCAACGGTAAGCGTACCGCTGCCGCCGCGATGAAGATCGCCTGCGATCTCGTCGACGAAGGCATGATCACCGAGGAAGAGGCCGTCGCCATGATCGACCCGAAGAGCCTCGATTCCCTCCTGCACCCGACGTTCGACCCGGCCGCGCTCAAGAAGGCCAAGGTCGTCGGCACGGGTCTGGCCGCCTCTCCCGGCGCCGCCTGCGGCAAGATCGTCTTTTCCGCTGAGACCGCGACCGAGTGGGCCAAGAACGGCACCAAGGTCGTCCTCGTCCGTCTCGAGACCTCTCCGGAGGATATCGAGGGCATGCACTACGCGCAGGGCGTTCTGACCGTCCGCGGCGGCATGACCTCCCACGCGGCTGTCGTCGCCCGCGGCATGGGCACCTGCTGCGTTTCCGGCTGCGGCGCCATCAAGATGAACGAAGAAGCCAAGACCTTTGAGCTTTCCGGCAAGACCTACAAGGAAGGTGACTGGATCTCCATCGACGGCTCCACCGGCAACATCTACGGCGAGAAGATCAAGACCGCTGCCGCCACCATCTCCGGCGATTTCGACCGTCTGATGGGCTGGGCCGACAAGTTCCGCAAGCTGCAGGTCCGCACCAACGCCGACACCCCGCACGACGCCCAGCAGGCTGCCGCCTTCGGCGCCGAGGGCATCGGCCTGTGCCGTACCGAGCATATGTTCTTTGAGGCTGACCGCATCAAGGCCATGCGCGAGATGATCGTCTCTGAGACCTCTGAGCAGCGCGAAAAGGCGCTGGCCAAGCTCGAGCCGATCCAGCAGGCTGACTTTGAGGCCATCTACGAGGCCATGAAGGGCCGCCCGGTCACCATCCGCCTGCTCGATCCGCCCCTCCACGAGTTCGTCCCGACCGACCCGAAGGACATCGAAGAGCTGGCCAAGGAAATGGGCCTGACCGTCGAGCATCTGAACCAGGTCATCTCCAGCCTGCATGAGTTCAACCCCATGATGGGCCACCGCGGCTGCCGTCTGGACGTCACCTTCCCGGAGATCGCCAAGATGCAGACTGCCGCCATCATCAAGGCCGCGCTGGCTGTCCGCAGCCGCCGTCCGGCCTGGAAGATCGTCCCCGAGATCATGGTCCCGCTGGTCGGCGAAGAGAAGGAGCTTGCCTTCGTCAAGTCCGTCATCGACAAGACCGCCAGAAAAATCATCAAGGAAGCCGGCAGCGACATGACCTACAAGGTCGGCACCATGATCGAGATCCCGCGTGCCGCACTGACCGCCGACGCCATCGCCAAGGAAGCCGAGTTCTTCTCCTTCGGCACCAACGACCTGACGCAGATGACCTTCGGCTTCTCCCGTGACGACGCCGGTAAGTTCCTGGCCTCCTACTATGACCGCAAGATCTACGAGTCCGATCCGTTCTCCAAGCTCGACCAGGCAGGCGTCGGCCGCCTCGTCAAGATGGCAGCGGAGCTCGGCCGCGAGACCCGCCCGGACATCAAGCTCGGCATCTGCGGCGAGCAGGGCGGCGATCCGTCGACCGTCGCATTCTGCCACAAGATCGGCCTGACCTACGTCTCCTGCAGCCCCTTCCGCGTCCCCATCGCCCGCCTCGCCGCCGCCCAGGCTGCGATCAAGGACGAGCAGTAAGCTTTCAGCGACTTTTTTAAAAATCACCCCCATCCGGGGGTGATTTTTTTGCTTTGGCGGACCGGGCCGGGTTATATTGACACCCCCTCCCGGGGCTGTTAAAATAATGCAGGATCCGTCGATTTTTGTTGGGGAGGGACTGCCTGTGGCGTTCAGCAGCATCAGTTTTCTGTTTTACTTTCTTCCGCTCTTTTTCATTATCTACTATCTGCTCCCCGCGCGGGCGAAAAATGTCGTCCTGCTGGCCGGGAGTCTGTTCTTCTATGCGTGGGGCGAGCCGCAGTGGATCCTGCTGCTGCTCGCGTCCATTCTCGTTACCTGGCTGCTCGGCCGGGCGATGCGGCCGGAGGCCAGCGCAGGGCGGCGGCGGGGGCTGCTGATTTTGGGGCTGGTCTTCCAGCTGGGGCTGCTGGTCGCGGTCAAGTACGCCGGGTTCTTCTTTGGCGCTTTTATCGATCTGCCGAAGCTGCATCTGCCGCTCGGCGTGTCGTTCTATACCTTCCACGCGATCAGCTATCTCGTCGACGTCTACCGGCAGAAGACGCCGCCGCAGAAAAACCTCCTGCGCCTGGGGCTGTATCTGGCCCTGTTCCCGAAGCTGGTCATGGGCCCGATCGTGCCGTATCATGAGCTGGAGCCTGCACTGGCGCAGCGCACGCCCAGCGTACAGGACGTGTCGGATGGTTGCTTCCGCTTCACCATCGGTCTGGCAAAAAAGGCGCTGCTGGCCGACGCGCTGGCGGGGCTGGTCACGGGGATCTGGGGCGATCTTGCTTCGCTGACGGTGCTGTCCGCGTGGCTGGGGCTGATCGGGTACGCGCTGCAGCTCTATTTTGACTTCAGCGGCTATTCCGACATGGCCATCGGCCTCGGCCGGATGCTGGGCTTCCGCTTCCCGGAGAATTTCCGCTATCCGTATCTGTGCAGCAGCATCTCCGATTTCTGGCGGCGCTGGCACATCAGCCTCGGCAGCTGGTTTAAGGAATATCTCTATTTCCCCCTCGGCGGCAGCCGCGCGGGGACGCTGCGGACGCTGCGCAATCTGCTCCTCGTCTGGCTGGCGACGGGATTGTGGCACGGGGCGAGCTGGAACTACGTGCTGTGGGGCCTGTATTTCGGCGTGCTCATCTGCCTGGAAAAGCTGCTCGCGCCGCGTTTCCGGGCACACCCGCGCAAGGGGCTGCTGGCAGGGCTCTACCGGCCCGTGTGCCTGCTGCTGGCGGTGCTCGGCTGGGTCTTGTTCCGGGCGGAGGATCTGCCAGCGGCCGGGCGGTATTTTGCCTGCCTGTTCGGCGGCGCAGCCGGGGCGAGCGCGCAGGCGCGGCTGTATCTGCATGATTTCTGGCCCGTACTGCTTCTCGGTGCAGTTGGCGCGACGCCGCTGTGCGCGAAGCTCGCCGGGCGGCTCTGCGCGAAGCTGCAGCCGGGCGTCCGCGCGGCGGTGCAGGCCGTTCTGGTGCTGGCGCTGCTGGCGTGCAGCACGGTCTGGCTGCTGAACGGCAGCTTCCAGAGCTTCGTCTATTTTCAGTTCTAGGAGGGATGCGGCATGAAAACAAAGATCAGACTCTCACAGCTGCTTGTCATCGGCTGCTTTTTCGGCTTCTTCCTGTTCTGCCTCGTCTGGGGGCTTGCGCAGCCGGACCGGCCGTCCAGCGCGGCGGAAAACCGGTCTCTGGCCCAGCGCCCGGCGATGCGGCGCGTCGTGACGGACTTCGGCGGCTTCGCAAGGGATTTTGAGTCCTACGCCACCGACCAGTTCCCGGACCGCGAGCAGCTCATCGGTGTCTATACCGCGCTGGAGCTGGCGCAGGGCAAAAAATTTGCCCGCAAGGCCTACTGCCTGCAAGGCGGCTGGCTCCTGACCAAACCCACGCCCACAAAGCCCGCGGATCTTTCCGCGCTGCAGCAGGCGCTGGCGCAGGCGGGGGCGCTTGACCGGCCGCTCGTCTGGTGCGTGCTGCCGCTCAAAAACGAGGCGCTGTACGATCTGGAACCGGCCTATTTCTCGGACGAGACCGGCGAAACGAACAAACAGGCACTGACCGCTGCGCTCGCGCAGGTCGAGGGGCTGACCGTCATCGACGCGGAAGCGCCGCTCGTGACCGGGACGCTTGCGGACCGGGAGCAGTATTTCTACAAGACCGATTTTCACTGGAACGCGCGCGGGGCCTTCGCCGCCGCGCAGGAGATCGCGCGGCAGCTGGCCGGAGCCGGGACGATCGCGGAGACTTCTGTCCCGCAGGCGGAGGATTTTCTCTGGTCGGAGCTCGGCGGCGAACGGCGATACCAGGGGGATCTCAACGTCTGGTTCTCCAACCAGTTTTCGATGCAGGAGGACATCCCGCGCTACGTCCCCAAAAACGCGGCGGACCTGCGCTATTTCCTCCACCCGGGCGACATCGAGTCCGTCCCGCGTGAGACGATCGTCGGCAGCGGACTGGACAAGAACCCCGTCACCTACAACGACGTTTTTACCTACAACCTCGGCTACTACCGCGTGGAAAACCCCGACGCGCCGGAGGCCGCGTCCGTGCTCATCCTCAAGGATTCCTTCCAGAACGCGACGATCGACTATCTTTCCGCCATCTTCCGCTCCGTCACAGTCGTCGACCCGCGCAGCTATCAGGAGACGCCGGACCTTGCAAGCCTTCTGGACGCCGACGGGATCGATCTGGTGCTGTTTTTCTACCATCAGAACAACGTCAGCCGCGAACTGATCGATTTTCTCTCCGCCTGAGCGCAGCCGGCCGGTACGGAGCGCCCGCGCCGACCAAAAAATTTCTGTGCTTGCTTTTTCCGACAACTTCCGTTATGATGGAGAAAAGATAAATTTTGGCATTCTGATCGTTTTCCGGAATTTGCATATGCTATTGGCAGCATCCGTTGACACGGCTCGATGCGCACAGGAGGATCCGCCATGCAGCTCTCACCCGAACAATTTCATACACTCTTTGACCGCGCGGCCCAGCCGGTCCTGCTCGTGCAGGACGGCGTGATCACGCAGTGCAGCAGCCGTGCCGAGGGGCTTATTGCGCCCGGCAGCCCGATCCGGGAGCTTCTGCCGCCCGACGCGGTGCTGCAGGAGCTGATCGCCGCCGCGCCCACGGTGCTGCCGCTGCGGCTGCGCACCGGCTACGTGACCGCGCAGGTGCAGCCGTTGGAGGGGGCCCTGCTGCTGTTTCTGCCCGTCGGCGACGACGACGCCTGCACCAGTGCGCTTTCCCGCGCCGCACAGGCCGTCTCCGCCCCGCTGACGACGCTTTTGTCCGCCTCCGGGACCATTTTCCCGCTTCTGGCGGACGTGGAGGATCCGGTCCTGCAGCGGAATCTGGCGGTGCTCAGCCGGTCGTGCTATCAGCTGCTGCGCGCGAGCGAGAATCTCGGAGACTTGAGCGCCGCACTGCGCGGGCGGCTGCCGCTGTCGATGGAAAAGACCGATCTGACCGATTTTCTCGACGATTTTTCGCAGACCGCGGGTGATCTCTGCCTGCAGGCCGGGCGGGAGCTGGATGTGGAGCTGCCGCAGGCGCCCATCTTCCTTTGGGCCGACCGGCGGCAGCTGCGGCGGGTGCTGCTGGCGCTGCTGTCGAACGCCATCAAGTTTACCGCCCCCGGCACTCTTCTTCACCTGACGCTCACCCGCCGCGGCAAGTGGGCCTATCTCCGACTGACGGACGGCGGCGAGGGCATGACGCCCGAGGTCCTGACCAGCGCCTTTTCCCGCTACACGCAGCCGCAGGCGCAGGACGATCCGCGCACCGGCGCGGGCTTCAGCCTGCCCGTCGTGCAGGCGGTGATCCAGGCGCACGGCGGCACGATCCTGCTGCAGTCGCAGAAGGATGCCGGCACAGACGTGACCCTCACGCTCCCGGTCGGTCTGCCGCAGGAGCAGGCGCTGCTCCGCTCGCCGCGGGTCACGGTCGACCGCAGCGGCGGCTTCGTCCCGGAGCTGGTTGAGCTGTCTGACGCACTGCCGCACGAGGCGTATGATGTTCAGAATTTTCTGTAACAGGCCCCGACAGAAGAGCCTTCCGTCGAGGCCTTTTCTGCGCCTTCCTACGAAGGGAAGGCTTTTTTCGCGCGCACCCCAAGGCTCCCTTGTGTAAAGGGAGCTGGCGCCGAAGGCGACTGAGGGATTGACTCCCCGCCGCAGCGGACAAAGGCTTCCCCTCACATAGGGGAAGGCATTGGGAATGCGCACGCACCCCTGGCTCCCCTTTCAGGGGAGCTGTCAGCCGAAGGCTGACTGAGAGGTTGTCGCAGATTTGCGATAAAACCCAAACCGCAAATTCAGTTTGCGGTTTGGAAAGGAAGAAACGAGCACAGAGGATAAGAGACGTCGCTTGCGGCGGCTCGTTCCGTCGCGGTCGTTTCTGACGCGCCTCCGGCGGCCCAATCTTTTCTCTCGCAAGAGAAAAGACTGGGGAGAAAAGAGTGCTTGGACGCGTTTGGTGCATTCTGCATCTGAATTTAGGCAAGAACCGATGTTTTCGTCTGGTGTTCCACACGATACTCACCGCACGAGCGTCTTGGTACGCGCCGCCTGATACGGTAGGTATCAAATTTGCAGTTCGTTGCCGTAGAATATCTGACATAAATAGAAGGTGCAGTCTGAACTTGTCAGACTGCACCTTTTTGCGGGTTATTTTCTTGCCAGCCGGTACGTGCTCTGCAGGGTGAACAGGGAGAAGGCGAGCAGGGCGGCGAAGAGGGCGTAGGCGGGGGCGTAGCTGCCGGTCAGGTCGGCGATGGCGCCCGGGAGGAAGGACATGACGAGCCCGCCCAGGCCATACGCCGCCTGGAACTGCCGCAGGACCGACTCATACCGCTCCTGCGTGCTCAGATCCGCCGCCCAGATCGAAATGCCGACTGTATTGAGCGACGATCCGAACCCCAGAAACACTGCCGAGGCCAGCATCAGCGCCGCGCTGCGCAGCGGCGCGAGCGTACACAGCACGTAGCCCAGAATAAAGCAGCCAAACAGCAGGTAATTGGACCGGTAGCTGCCGAGCCGGTCGCACAGCGCCCCGCAGGCGAATTTGCCCGCCATCAGCGCCAGCCCGCACAGCGAGAACGCCGCGGCCGCGCGCATGGCGTCCATGCCCTCAGCCATGTAGAGCGTCATGAGGTGCGTAAAGCCGGTCGCGCCGATACCGCTGACGAGCAGCACGGCGAGCTGTACCATCGCCCAGCGCAGCCGCGTCGGGTGCAGGGCGTGCGTCTGTGCGGACTCCTGCGCCTCCTTGCCGAACGGCTCCAGCCCGAGCGCGTGCGGGTCGTCCCGGACCAGGCAGAATACGGCTGCGGCCGCGGCCAGACAGAATACGGCCGTCCACAAAAACGCATGGTCCACGCCGCTTTTCTCCGCGATACTGGTAAACAGCGGGGAAAAGGCGACCGTCGCCAGCCCCGTTCCCGCCGCGCACACGCCGATGGCCAGCCCGCAGTGCGAGCGGAACCAGCGGCGCATCAAAATCGACGCCGGGACCATCGAGCCAAACGCATAGCCGATGCCTGCGACAGCCCCCGCAAAATAATAGGCCGCAAGACTCTTTGCTGCCGCAAAGAGCAGGAAGCTGACGCTGACCAGCACCGCCGACAGCGCGCAGCCCGCGCGGTAGCCGATCCGCCGGTAATACCGGCCGACGGCAAGGGTGCCGAGCAGGTATGCCGCCGAGCGGATCGTCGTGATGAGTGAGGTCTGCGTGTTGGTAAAGCCGTTTTCGGCCAGTATGTACGGCTGCGCCGCCGAAAAGACGTTGCAGGCCAGCCCGCACGTCACGAGCAGCATCAGCGTGCAGCCCGCGCAGGATAACATCGCCCGTCTGAGGTTTTTTGGCATCTCTCTTTCTCTCCTGTATAAGGGCAACACCGCACAATTGCGTCTTCGCGCTTCGGCGGATCTTTTCCGCCAATTCTGCGGTTTGAAAAGTGAGAAATACATACAGTATTCCTTCACTTTTCAAACCTTGACTTGACGAAAAATCTCTCGCCGAATCTGCTTGCCGAATTGTGCGGTGTTGCCTAAAAAAGCGCGCCGTGCGGCGCGCTTATTTTCTTTTCTTTTATTCCTCTTCCTTCGCCGTGCAGCGGATATGCAGCTCGTCGAGCTGCTTCTGGGTGACCTCGCTGGGCGCGCCCATGAGGATATCCTGCGCATTCTTGTTCATCGGGAACGGGATGATCTCGCGGATGCAGTCCTCGCCGGCCAGCAGCATGACCATGCGGTCGACGCCCGGGGCGATACCGGCATGGGGGGGTGCGCCGTAGCAGAAGGCGTTGTACATGGCCGGGAATTTCTTCTTCACGTCGCTCTCGCCGAGGCGGACGAGCTCGAAGGCCTTGATCATGATCTCCGGATCGTGGTTCCGGACCGCGCCGGAGGACAGCTCGATGCCGTTGCAGACGAGGTCATACTGCTGCGCGGTGATGGTCAGCGGGTCAATTTCGCCCCGGATGGCCTTATCCAGCGTGGCAGCGCCGCCGCCCGGCATGGAGAACGGGTTGTGGCAGAACTCCAGCTCACCGGACTCGTCGCCGATCTCATACATCGGGAAGTCGACGATCCAGCAGAACTCGTAGCGTTCCTTGTCCATGTGGCCCTCAACGTTCGCGCCGAAGGTCTTGATGAGCACGCCCGTGAGCTTCGTCGCCGAAGCGCCCGCGGCGATCACGACGAGGGTATTGGGCGTGAGGCCGAGACGCTCGGTCAGCTCGTCCTTGCGGCCCTGCACGAACTTGGCGACGCCGCCGGCCAGCTCGCCGTTCTCGTCCATCTTGAACCAGTAGCCCTTCGTGCCCGCCTGCACCTCGCAGTCGGTCAGGAGCTTTTCGATCTGCTTGCGCGTCAGATGGCAGTTCGAAATGGGCACGGCCTTGACGGTCTGGCCCTTGAACGGCTCAAACTCGGAGCTTTCGAACAGGTCGGAGATATTTTTGCAGGTGAGGTCGATGCGCAGGTCCGGCTTGTCGGAGCCGTAGGTCTCCAGCGCGTCCTTGTACGCGATGCGGCGGAACGGAGCGCTCGAGGCGATGTTGTACTTGCCGTACTTGGCGAAGATCGGCGGCAGCACGTCTTCGATGACGGCGAAGACGTCGTCCTGCGCGGCAAAGGCCATCTCCATATCGAGCTGATAGAACTCGCCGGGGCTGCGGTCGCCGCGGGCGTCCTCATCGCGGAAGCAGGGCGCGATCTGGAAATAGCGGTCAAAGCCGGAGGTCATGAGCAGCTGCTTGAACTGCTGCGGAGCCTGCGGCAGGGCGTAGAACTTGCCGGGATGCTTTCTGGCGGGGACGAGATAGTCGCGCGCGCCCTCGGGGCTGGAGGCCGTGAGGATCGGCGTCGTGATCTCGAGGAAATCATGCGCCATCATGGCCTGCCGCAGGGCGGCGATGACGTTGCAGCGCAGGATGATGTTCTTCTTGACGGCGGGGTTGCGCAGGTCGAGATAGCGGTACTTCAGACGCTGGGTCTCATCCGCGTCGCGGCTGCGGTTGATCTCGAACGGCAGCTCGTTGTACTGGCAGCGGCCGAGCAGCTCGATCCTCTCCGGCACGACTTCAATGTCGCCGGTGGGCTGCTTGGGGTTCTTGCTGGCGCGCTCACGGACGGTGCCGGTGACGGAGATGGTCGACTCCTTGTTGATGCCCTTGATCTGGCTCATGATCTCTTCCGTCTCGACGACGATCTGCGTCGTGCCGTAGAAATCACGCAGGACGATAAAGGCAAAGTTATTGCCGACCACGCGGACGTTTTCCATCCAGCCGACCAGCGTGACATGCTCGCCGGCGTTTTCGATGCGGAGCTGGCCGCAGGTATGGGTTCTTGACTGCATCATATTGGTTTTCCTTCTTTCTGGAAAGTTTTTTATTTCAGAATGGTGCCCTGGCCGCGCAGCTCGATGTCGGCCAGAATGCGTTCGGCGGCGTCCGCCGCCGGGACGGTGATCTGCTCGCCGGAGCGGAGGTCCTTGAGCGAGACCGTGCCCGCCGCGACCTCATCCTCTCCGAGGAAGATGACATAGGGGATGTGCAGCTTGTCTGCGTACTGGATCTTGGCCTTGAACTTTTTCTGCTCGGCGTACAGCTGCACGCGGATGCCGCGCTCGCGCAGGCCGGTCGCCAGACGGACCGAGGGCTCGAGATCGTCCGTCATCGGCACGATCATCACGTCGGCGGGCGCCATTACGCGCGCGTCATTGAGCATCCCCTGCTCGTTGAGCACGTAGAACAGCCGCGTCAGGCCGATGGAGATGCCCACGCCGGGCAGCGGCCGGTCGGTATAGTATTCCGCGAGATTGTCATACCGGCCGCCGGAGCAGACCGAGCCGATCTCCGGATGGTCAAGCAGCGTCGTCTCATAGACGGTGCCGGTGTAGTAGTCGAGGCCACGGGCGATCGTGAGGTCGACGGCGAAATTTTCCTCCGGCACGCCGAACGCGCCAAGGAGCTTCGTCACGGCCGAAAGCTCGTCCAGACCGAGGTCAAAGGTCCCGTCTTTGCCGCGGTACTGCTCGAGCGCCGCGAGGACCTCGTCGTTCGTGCCGCGGATGGCGATAAACCGCAGAATTTCGTCAGCTTTGTCCGCTTCCACGCCGCATTCGTCCACGAGCAGCGTGCGGACCTTGTCCGGGCCGATCTTGTCGAGCTTGTCGACGGTGCGCATGATGTCGCCGGCCTTTTCGCTCAGACCCAGCATGGCGTAGAAGCCGTTCAGGATTTTGCGGTTATTGACGCGGATCTGGAACCGGCGCAGGCCGAGCGCGGAGAAGGTCCGGTAGATGATCGACGGGATCTCAGCCTCGTTGGTGATGGAGAGCTTGCCGTCACCGATGATGTCGATGTCGGCCTGATAGAACTCACGGAAGCGGCCGCGCTGGGCGCGCTCGCCGCGGTAGACCTTGCCGATCTGGTAGCGGCGGAACGGGAACGAGAGCTCGCCGTAGTGCAGGGCGACGTATTTTGCCAGCGGGACGGTCAGATCGAAGCGCAGGGCCAGATCGCTGTCGCCCTTCTGGAAGCGGTAGATCTGCTTTTCAGTCTCGCCGCCGCCCTTGGCCAGCAGCACGTCGGCGGCCTCGATCGCCGGGGTATCCAGCGGGGTGAAGCCGTACAGGCCGTAGGTCCTGCGCAGGACCTCCATAATGGCCTCCATCTGCAGCTGCGGCTGCGGCAGCAGCTCCATAAATCCGGAGAGCGTATGCGGTTTGATTTGTGCCATGGTTGTTTCCTCTCTATAATATATCATAGTATGTATTTTTCGTATTTGCAGGGCCCCCTTGGCTCCCCTTCCAGGGGAGCTGTCAGCCGCAGGCTGACTGAGAGGTTGTCGCAAATCTGCAGGGAAAGACCCAAACCGCAAATTCAGTTTGCGGTTTGGAAAGGAAGAA
>ERZ857827.2587-NODE-2587-length-12982-cov-6.553570_pt1 | contig 12982 bp, 8 predicted proteins | sample MGYA00519761_ERZ857827 | MGnify/ENA primary metagenome ERZ857827 (study PRJEB31778, sample SAMEA3449370) | human gut metagenome | biome: human gut; feature: human-associated habitat; material: faeces | place: United Kingdom | collected 2010/2012 ... | reverse complement strand
GGCTGGGCGGGGGCCTTCTGGCCGCCGGCCGTCCGGCCGCAAAGCGGGCACTGGCTCAGACGCGCGTCATAGGCCGTGCCGCAGTATTCACAGGTTTTCAATTCCATAAATGGGCCTCCAACTGTTGTGCTCCGGCCTTTTGGGGAACGGGGTGGTGCGTTTTTTCAGACTCAGGAGACAGTATATCACAGATTGTTACAGATTCCAAGTGGATGGGACAAGATATTGTATTGCATTTTTTATGAAAATGACATAGAATAAAGATGTGTTTGTAAAGGAGGCGAATGGTTTGCCAGAACTGAAAATGATATCGCCGCTGCTGACGAACATGGAAGTCGTCAAATGCATCAGCGTGCGCGGCGGTACATCTGTCTATATCGTAAAGAGCACAAAAAGCAATCAGTCCTATTATCTGAAGCATATCTGCATTCCGGAATCGCAGAAGCAGGTCGACGCGCTGATGTTCACCGGCGCGGCCGCCACGGTCGAGGATGCGCAGAATTACTACAAGCAGGTCGCCGCCGACTATCAGGCGGAGCTCGAGACACTCGAAAAGCTCTCGGCCAGCCCGAACATCGGCTGCTACCGCAGCTACCAGATCGAGCCCAAGGAAGACGGCGTCGGCTTTGAGATCTACCTGCTCGCCGAATACCGCCAGACCCTCGCCGAGGTGCTGGCCGGGACGCCCATGACGCAGTCGGGCGCGGTGAATCTGGGCGTGGATCTGTGCAGCGCGCTGTGCAGCCTGCGCGAGGCGGGGCTCATCCACCGCAACGTCAAGCCGTCGAACGTTTACTTAAGCAGCTCGGGCCACTATCTGCTGGGCGATCTGGGCATCGCGAAGATCGACGAGCTCAAATACTGCTCCATGCCGGAAACCATGCTCAGCTCGTTCTCCGCGCCGGAGCTGTTCAGCCTGCTCGGGACGATCGAGCCGACGACCGACATCTATTCCGTCGGCATGATCCTCTACCGCATCTACAACGGCAACCACGGCCCGTTTGAGGATGAAAAGACCTCCGCCCGCGCGGCGGACAAGCTGCGCGTCACCGGCGAGCAGCTGCCGGCCCCGATGTACGCCGATTATGAGATGGCGGACATTGTGCTGAAGGCCTGCGCCTTCAAGCCCGAGGACCGGTATCAGACGCCGCAGGAGCTGCAGGAGGCGCTGCTGGAATACGGCAAGCGCAACGAGGCCTCCGACGCGCTGATCGTCCCGCCCATCCAGGGCGAGCCCGAGCCCATCGACCCGAACGCCGAGGAGGAGGTCGAGCCGGTCCAGTTTGCCGACACCGAGCAGATGGCCGACGACTTCAAGCAGAGCTTCTCCCCCGACACCGGGATGCTCAACGCCATCATCGACGAGGTCCACCGTGGCAGCGCCGGGCAGGACTCCATCGGTCTCGACGAAAATCTGCAGGACGCGTCTGAAGACGACGAGACGCCGGACGCTGCGGAAGCCGCGGAGGACGACGGCGAGCTGAAGATCAACCTGCCCCCGCGGGGCCAGCGCCGGAAAAAGGCAAAGGCTGCGCCCCGGTGGCTGCTGCCGGTGCTCATCAGCGCGGCGGCGCTGGCCGCGATCTGCGCGGCGGTGTGGTTCTTCATCATCGTGCCGTCCGTCACGTTCGTCAGCTCCGTGACCGTGACCGACATCGGCTCGGACTATCTGACCGTGCAGGTCGAGTCCGGCGAGGAAAGCGGCGCGTTCGACGTCACCTGCTCCGACGCCTACGGCAACCAGTCGAGTCTGGCCTATGTCGCCGGCGGCGAGCTGACCTTCGATTCGCTCGTGCCCGGCACGCAGTACACCATCGAGGCCGTCGCGCTCGAGGGCAAAAAGATGAGCGGCTCCTACTCCGCCACCGCCTCGACGCTCGCGGAGACGAAGATCCTGAGCTTCACGGCCACGCCCATCTCCATCACGCAGGCCGAGCTCAACTTCATCCTGCAGGATGGCCCGGACTTCGACACCTGGACCGTCACCTACGAGACCGCCGGGACGGAGCCGAAGAGCGTGAGCTTCTCCGGGCACTCCGTCGTCATCAGCGATCTGCTGTCCGACTCGGAATACACGTTTACCCTGCAGGCCCCGGCCGACACCCTGCTCACCGGTGCCGTCAGCACCGCCCTTTCGACGGTCCCGACCGTCGAGCTGCAGGCCGACAGCGTGACCATCGCGCTTTCGAGCTCCTCGGCCATCCTCACCTGGCAGTATGACGGCGACGCGCCGGAAAAGTGGGTCGTCACGATCAAGGACAAGGCCGGCTTCGAGGAGACGAAGGAGGTCACGGTCCCGAACGTCACGTTTGACGATCTGGTCTCCGGGACGGAGTATGAGATCGTTATCTCCGCGCCGACGATGCTCTCGAGCTACGCCATGAGCGTCACGCCGACCATCACGAAGGTCACGGAATTCAAATCCACTTCCGAGACCGACGAGAGCGGCCGCACGATCAACGTCAATCTCGACTGGACGTGCGAGACCGAGCCAGCCGACCCCAACTGGGTCGTCACCTACACACTGCAGGACGTGGAAAACGCGGAGCCGGTCACCATCGAGACCGACACCGAAAGCTGCATCATCCCGGCCAACAACATGTACCCCGGCGCAACGTACAAGGTCACGCTGGCGCTCAAGAGCGGCGATTCGCTCGACGGCGAGACGGAGCTGACCTTCACGACCGCGAACGTGGACAACCCCTACACGGCCAACGGCGTCAAGAGCCCCTACACGGGCCTGTTCGTCAAGCCGAATAAGGAGACGTTCCGCTACGTCGACCTGGTCTCGCCGCGCACGACGTTCTCGAAGGGTGAGCTTGTCGCCTTTGACGTGGACGCCGGCAGCACGCTGGACGATTCGTCCGACGGGACCGTGATGGTCAACCTCGTCGTCCGTGACGCGGACGGCAAGCTGGTCGATTCCTCCAGCTCGGTCCTTGTGTGGAGCGAGATGTGGGAGAAGAACATGTTCGTCGGCTACTTCCCGCGCACCCCGCAGACCGACGGCGACTATGTGCTCTCCATCTACATCGGCAACCAGCTGCTCGGCTCCGCAAAGTTCAAAATTCAGAGTTGATCCTCTCCCCCCCGCCGCCCGGCTCCGGGCGGCGGGTTTTCCGCGAGTTTTGAGCAATATCTGGAATAAATGGAATATTTGAAACATTTACATTTTCTCTTGATTTTTTGTTCGTCATCCGGTATAATGAACGTAGTGAATACTACTTGTCATGTGGGGGCTCTTATTTCATGGCGCTAAGAGAGGATTACCGGGAGCTTCTGCTGGATGCGGCCGTGCTTGTCGTTTCGCGCGACGGGCTGGATCATGCAACGACCAAGGCCATCGCAAAGGAAGCCGCATGCAACGAGGTCTATATCTACCGCAATTTCGGCAGCAAGGAAGGTCTGCTGCAGGCCGCGTTTGACCGCGCAGATATCCATTTCATCCAGATGGTGATCAAGCATCTCGACGTGCTGGATGACCGGAGCATGACGCTCGAGCAGCGCTGCCACGCGCTCTGGCAGCCGGTGTGGGCGTTCTGCCTGTCCGGGCCGGACATCATCCGCTTTTATCTGCGGTACTACTATTCCGCGCAGTACCTGACCAGCGCCCGCGCGCTGCACCACCACAACTACCAGCAGCTGCAGGCGCGGCTGAACCGCTATTTTATTTCCGAGCACGACTGCTGGCTGCTGATGGCCCACATCTTCGAGACCATCCTCAGCTTCGTCTCGCACGTGCTGTGCGGCGATCTCGAGGCGACGCCGGAGCTGAGCGAGCAGGCGTTTGGCCTGGTCTTCCGCACGCTGCAGCCGTATATGCTGCCGTAAGCGCGGATCCAAATTTGTTACCCCCTTGTTTCATCCCCCTCAAGTTTGAAACATGTGTACTGGGCGGGCAGAGCTTCTGCCCGCCCGGGGATTTTTTTTCGGGAAATTTTGCATCGGCCCTTGACTTTTGAAAAAAATCTGCTATAATCATACCTGCATTTGAGATGCGGGTGTAGCTCATCCGGTAGAGCGCCACCTTGCCAAGGTGGAGGTAGCGAGTTCGAGCCTCGTCACCCGCTCCATAACCGACAGTCTTTCGACTGTCGGTTTTTTTGTTTGCCTTCCTCTATGAGGGGAAGGCATGGGTGTGCACAAATCCAAAGCCTCCCCTTTCAGGGGATGTGGCTCGGCGAAGCCGAGACGGAGAGGTCGCTGCAAATTTGATACAACCTCTCAGTCAGCCTGCGGCTGACAGCTCCCCTGGGAGGGGAGCCTTTCCGAAGACAGAAAGGAGCACCGATGCGGTTTATTTATTGTTTGTGCTATGCGGCGGGGCTGGGGGTGGTGAGCTTTGTGCTGGGCAGGCTCGTGCCGAAGGAGTGGTTCGACTATACGCGCTTCCCTTACCGGAGCTTTGCATTTGAAAAGGGCGGGAAGATCTACGAGGCCATCGGCATTGCAAAGTGGCAGAGCCGCGTACCGGATATGAGCCGGATCTTCCCGAAGCTCATGCCCGCCAAGAAGATCCCGGCCCGGCCGGACGAGCAGACGCTGCTCGTCATGATCCGCGAGACCTGCGCGGCGGAGGCCACGCACGCGCTGCTCATTCTGGCGGGGCTCGGGCTGCTTGCCATCTGGCCGGGCGCGGGCGGCATCCTTTTATATCTGATCTACGCCATTTTCGGCAATCTGGTTTTTCTCATCATTCAACGCTATAACCGCCCCCGCCTTGTGCGGCTGTATGAGCGGATGTGCGCAAAAAGGAGCAAAGAAGCATGAAAGTCCTGATCCTCAGCTGCAATACCGGCGGCGGGCACAATTCCTGCGCCCGGGCCATCGGCACGGAGCTGCAGCGCCGCGGCCACACCTATGAGACCGACGACGCGCTCTTGTACGTGTCGAAGGGCACGAGCCGCTTTGTGAGCAACTGGCATGTGCGCTTCTACCGCTATTTCCCGAAGCTCTACAACAAGGGCTATCAGTACGCGGAGGAGCACCCGGCGTCGTTTGACGAGTCGTCTGCGGCCTGCCGCATCCTGCGGCGCGGGTGCAAGCGGCTGCGCGCGGCCATCGTGCAGGACGGATATGACGCGGTGGTGTGCGTGCATCTGTTCCCCGCGCTGATGCTCACGTTCATCCAGCGGCAGCAGCCGCTGCCGGTCAGGACCATGTTCATCGCCACGGACTACACCGCAAGCCCCTCGTGCGACCGGATGCAGCTGGACACCTGCGTCATCCCCGACGCGTCGCTGCGCGCGGAATTTGAAAAAAACGGCGTCCGGCCGGAGACCATCCTCCCCTGCGGCATCCCCGTGCGCGAGGAGCTCTATACCTGCCTGCCGAACCGGGAGGCGAAGCTCGCCGTGGGGCTCGAGCCCTCGCACCGGCATCTGGTGATGATGACCGGCAGCATGGGCTGCGGGCCGATGGAAAGAATCACGGAGCTGCTTGCAAATTCGCTCCCGCCGGAGTATGATGTGACTGTAGCCTGCAGCAGCAACCGGCAGCTTCTGCGGCGCATGGAGCGCAGGTTCGCGGACAAGCCCAACATCCACATCCGCGGCTTTATCAGCAACGTCTCCGTCCTGATGGACAGCGCGGATCTCTTCCTCACCAAGCCCGGCGGCATCAGCACGACCGAGGCCATGGTCAAGGGACTGCCGATGGTGCTGGTCAACGTGGTGGGCGGATGCGAGACGCCGAACCTGAATTTCTTCGTCTCCCACGGCGGCGCGGCCACGGCCGGCACGCCGGAGGACATCGCCGCGCTCTGCAGGGAGCTGCTGGAAAACGACGAAGAACGCCTCATCATGCGCCAGTCGCTGCTGGCCATGAAGCAGATCCCCGCCGCGCAGGCCATCTGCGACAGGCTGGAGGGATAAAGCGCGCAGACTGCGGAAATCTAATGATATAAGGAGGGCACCCAACATGACGAATGTGAATCTGGATAACTTTGACGCGGAGGTCATGCAGGCACAGACGCCTGTCGTGGTCGATTTCTGGGCCAGCTGGTGCGGCCCGTGCATGATGCTCGCGCCTGTGATGGAAGCGCTGGACGGCGAGATGGACGGCGTGAAGTTCTGCAAGGTCAACGTCGACGACGAGCGCGATCTGGCGATGGAATTCGGCATCGAGTCCATCCCGACGCTGCTGTGCATCAAGGGCGGCAAGGTCGTGAAGCGTCTGGTCGGCTACCGGGAGAAGGACGCGCTCAAGAAGGAGCTGGAAGCGCTGTGAAGGTCCGGCTGAACGAAGACAAGGAGGTCGTCGCCCGCGTCAAGGAGGGGCTCAAGCGCACCGGCGGCTACTGCCCGTGCAGGCTCGCGCGGACAGAGGAAAACAAGTGCATGTGCAAGGAATTCCGCGAGCAGATCGCCGACCCCGACTTTGAGGGCTACTGCCACTGTATGCTCTACTATAAGGAAAAATAATTGAAGACCCTTCCTGTTTCGGGAAGGGTCTTCCTGTGTTTCCGGGGGCTTCCTGCGGCGGGCGCAGAAAGTTGTGAAGAATTTCTGAATTATTTACAAAAGTATTGCAATTTTTAAATCTTACGGTAAACTGGAGTCACAAAAGAAGCGGCGAAGCTCGCCGCAGAAAGAGGTGTACAGGGATGAAACGTACATTTGCAAAGCTTCTGAGCCTGTTCGTGGTGCTGACGCTCGTCATCGCCATGGTCCCGGCGGTTTTCGCCGTGGATGGAACGGTCTCAGTCACAGCGGGAAATACCACGCTGAAGGTCGGCGACACGACGAGGGTCAGCGTCACAGATGCAAACGGAACTGCTGTGCCGAACGTGACGCTCAGCAGTGACCATGACGATATCGTCAGCGTTATTGACAGCTCGACGATCAAGGCACTGAAGGTTGGCTCCGCCACCATCACGGCGACGGTGACGGCAGAAGACAAGACTGTGCAGACGCTCGGCAGCGTCCAGATCACTGTGGAGTTGGGCGTGACTGCGATCACGGCCGATCCTTCTTCCATTGAGATCGATGCTGACAACGCGAAGACTGCTTCCCTGTCCGTGACGCTCACGGGCGCGGCGAGCGGCGACGTGCTGGCGGTCCAGTCGTCCGATACAACCGTCGTGACGGTCCCAGCTTCGGTCGACGCTTCGACCGGCAGCTGCTCTGTCACGCTGACGGCAGTGAAGACCGGCACGGCTACGGTCACGCTCAGCTGCGGCACAGCCACGGCGCAGGTTGCTGTAACCGTCAAGGCATCGGGGACGCATACCGTGACCTTTGAAAAGCAGAAGCTGACGGTCAAAAAGGGCGAAACTGCCGTGAATACTGCCAAGGCCACGGATGGCGATAAGCTCACCTATGCCAGCAGCAGCACGGCAGTCGCCACGGTCGACGCTTCGAGCGGCACCGTGACCGGCGTCGCCGCCGGGACGGCCACAATCACCGCGACGGTCAAGAACGCCTCCGACGTTATCGTCGGGACGGCGAGCTACACCGTCGAGGTCGCGGACGCGTATAAGATCGAGCTGAGCGCCGCGCCGTCGAGCCTGACGGCTGGCAGCGCCTCCACTGTCTCCGCGACGGTCTACCAGTACATGACGGAACGGGGCTATGTGCCCTATCAGCAGTCCGTGGAGCTGACGTGGAACGCCTACAAGGAGAGCGTTGCCGATCTTGGCGGCAGCGATCCGAGCAAGGCCGTGAAGACCACGACGAGCAGCGGCTCTTCGAGCGTCACGCTCTATACCTACGCGACCGGCACGTCCAAAACTGCCGTGCAGGTACCGGTGACGGTCTCCGTCACGATCAGCGGCACGACCTATCAGGCTTCTCCGCTCTCCGTGAGCGTGAGTCCGGCCTCCGCGCCCTCGTTTGCGGTGCATGAGGAGGATTATTTCGATCCCGACGACTTCTCCGAGGCCGTCGACGGCGCGACGGGCCGCTACGCGGGCAAGCTCTCCGCCATCACCATCGAGGGCTCGAACGGCGGTTCGGTCTATGAAAACGGCAGCCGCGTGAGTTCGTCGACGAAATACTATGTCTCCGGTGCGCGCAACAAGCTGATCTCCAGCCTGTATTTCCGGACTTCCTCCACCAGCACGACGAACGCCTACTTCACCTACATCGGCTATGACGCCGACGGCGATGTGATCGCCGCGGGCAAGGTGACGCTCGGCGATGAGAGCGTCGACATGGAATACTCCGCCAGCTTCGGCGGCAGCGTGACCTTCCTGGAATCCGATTTCAGCAAGGCCTTCTCCGGCAAGGCGGGTGAAAAGCTCGACTATGTCACGTTCGCGATGAACCGCGCGACGGTCGTCATGAACAACAAGACCTACAGCCTGAACGACGGCAGCAACGCCGCCATCTTCGGCTGGGCCTACACGACCTCCAAGGCCACGACAAAGCTGAGCTCCACCGACAAGTGCTACTATCAGGCGAGCTACACGCAGCTCGACCTCGACGAGGTCACCTATGTGACCGGCAGCTACCGGACCAAGTACACGGTCTACCTCCCCTATACCGCTGTCGGCACCTCCGGCTCGCGGTATGAGGGCTACACCGCCATCACCGTCTCCGGCGACGACTCCATCACGGCCTCCGGCGCGTCGATGAAGACGCTGGGCGCGGCGGATGCGGTCCTGCGGGCCTACCCGAACGCCGCTTATGTGATGTTCAAGCAGCCCGCGGTGAGTGAAGGCCGTCTGCTCTACAACTTCCGCTCCGTCGCCGCGCAGAATTACACGGCGGTCGACTACAGCAAGGACCAGTTCTATCTCAGCGGCACGAGCGCGAAGAACCTGTATCTCGATAGCGTCTTCTTCCTCCCCGCGGCGGACTGCAGCACGCAGATCCGGCTCGCCTTCACGGTCTACGGCACGTCCGGCACGCAGCTGGGCAGCGGCGAGCTGACCGTGCGCGTGGCCTCGAAGACGGCCTCTTCCGTCTTCTCGGACGTCAACGCGCGGACCTGCTCGTGGGCGGCGAACGCGGTCGACTTCATGAATGAATACGGCCTCGTCAAGGGCACAGGCACCTCCACCTTCGGCTGGAAGGGCAGCATGACCCGCGGCGACTTCGTCCTCATCCTCTACCGCAACGCCGGTTCCCCGTCGGTCTACGGTGTGTCGAACCCGTTCACGGATGTGAAGAGCACGGATTACTACTATGAGGCCGTCCTCTGGGCGTACCGCAACAACGTCGTCAACGGCACCAGCACCACGACGTTCGGCCCGAAGGGCAAGATCACGCGCGAGCAGATCGCCTCCATCCTCTGGCGGCTCGCGGGCAAGCCGGTCTACTCGGCCAGCCTGCGCAGCTACACGGACTATGCCTCCGTCAGCGATTACGCCTATGACGCGATGAGCTGGGCGGTCGGCAGCGGCTATGTCAAGGGCAGCGGCGCCAAGCTCAGCCCCAAGAACAACGCCACCCGCGCCGAGGTCGCGGTCATGCTCCACCGGTATCTGACCAAGTAAAAAGCAGAAAAAAATGCCCCGCCGGCAGGCGGGGCATTTTTTGTTTATTTCTCGCGGTCTTTCAGGTCCTGCAGGATCTGGTCGTAGAATTCCTTGCTGATCTTATATTTGCGCAGGTAGATGATGTAGCCGGCGGCGATGAGGATGAGGGGGATGGCCAGCATAGCGAGCTTGATGGTGAGCTTGCCGGAGGCGTCGATGGCGGCCGCGGCCGCGTCGCTGCCCCTGGTCTTGATGCCGGCGAGCATGATACTGATGCTGATGAGGCCGGTCGAGAGCGCGCCGCCGATCTTGTTGACGAGCGGCTGGATGGAGAAGGTGATGGACTCGGAGCGGCGGCCCAGCTTCCACTGGCCGTATTCGATCGTATCAGCGAGGAACATGAGCATCAGCAGCTGGATGAAGGCCTGGCCGACGAACATGAGGATGGCGGCCAGCGCGATGAGGGCGATGGAATGCTCGGCAAAGAAGAACACGGCGTAGCCCGCGGCGACGAGGATGGTCGCGCCGGTATAGAGCTGGCGGCGGTCATGCTTTTTCGAGAACAGCGGGAAGATCATGAGCGCGGCCAGCTGCGCCACGCCGCAGACAGCCGCCAGCACGGCGTACATGTTGATATCGCCGTAGAGGTACTGCATGTAATAGGTGGCGAAGCCCGTCGTGGTGCAGTAGCCGACCATGAACAGGGCCATGGAGAGCGTGGTCCACATGAGCTGGTCGTTTTTCGTCAGCGCGTTCCACATGTCGCGGATGGTGAACTTCTCCTCGTCCTCCTTGATCTCGCGGTTCTCCTTCACGCCGAACAGCGGGAAGCACAGACCGGCGAGGTAGATGACGCTCACGGCCACGGCGACCGTCATCCACGCCTTCGGCGTGTTGCCGAGGGCGGCGGTGATGGGCTGCCAGCCGACCATGATGATGTACATGCCGATGTTCGCGCAGATGCGGGCGAAAGCGCCGTAATTCTCGCGCTGCTTCTGGTCCTGCGTGAGGGCGGGCAGAAGCGTCCAGTAGGCGATGTCATTGATGCCGTAGCTGATATCCCAGAGGACGTAGGCGACGGCGAAGAAAATGACGTAGGCCGTGCCGGTGCCGACGTTGCCGAAGAGGATCAGGTAGAAGATCACGGACACGACGCCGCCGACAAGGATCGCGGGTTTGAACTTGCCCCACTTCGTGTGGATGTTGTCGATGACGAGGCCGGTGATGGGGTCGTTCAGCGCGTCGGCAATACGCAGGACGGAGAGCACAAGACTGACCGCCGCGAACACATGCAGCGGCAGCGAGAGGATGTTGGACAGGAAATACAGAAGCGCGTTTGCCTCAAACGCATAGAACATGTCGCGGCCGATGGTGCCGAGGCCGAAGAAGTATTTGTTGCGGCGGTCAAGGTTTTTCATGACTGCACACCTCCTGAATGAAATAGACATTGGAGCCGAAATCGCCCTGCATCCGGCCGTCTGGGTCGTAGCCCGTGCCGGCAAAGCGCGGCGCCAGGCAGATCCCGGCGGCGAAGGCCGCGCCGGAGGCCGTCAGGCTCTGGCTGCCGTCGGACATCCGGTACAGGCTGTCCGCAGTCTGGACGGCAAGGCCGTTGGGATTGAGCTTCACGGGCAGCACATGGCGCAGGAGCGTCCCGAAATCGCCCACGCGCAGAAGCTGGGGGCGGGAGGTCAGGCGATACTGCTTCTCCCCGTCCAGCCCCGTCACGCACAGGTGCTCGTAGCCGGGGGCGGCGGGCTGCAGGCCGTGGAAGACGGCTGCAACGGTCTCCTGCTTCGTCTGCATCTGCCAGACGGTCCCGCCGCCGTCGGTGCGGCCTCTTGTGAAGCGGCCGTACTGGAGCGTGCGGCGGTGGGCGCGGTAAAACTCCGTCTGCGCCCGGATCTCCGCCTGCTCGACCGGCAGGAGCTCCGTGAGGTCGAGCTCGTAGCCGAGGCAGCCGAACAGGCTCACGTTGCCGCGCGTAGAGAGCGGTGTGTGCCGCAGCGTCTGCGCGTGCGGGCTGGCCGAGACGTGCGTGCCGAAGCACGAGGGCGGATAGAGGAAGCTGAGGCTCTGCTGGATGCGCAGGCGCTCGACGGGGTCGGTATCGTCGGAGCACCAGATCTGCGGAGAGAACCAGAGCATGCCGCAGTCAAAGCGGTTGCCGCCGGACGAGCAGCTCTCAAGCAGGATCTGCGGCCGGGGCAGGAAGATACGGCGCAGCACGTCGTAGAGGCCGAGGACGAAGGCGTGCTGCTGCGCGCCGAGCGCGCAGGAATGGCGGTTCATATCCCACTTGACGTAGCAGATCGGCGCGGAATCGAGGATGCCGTCGACGCTCTCGACGAGATAGTCCCGCACCTCCGGCTTTGTGAGGTCGAGCAGCAGCTGGTGGCGGCCGAGCAGATCCTCCCGGCCGAGGACGTCGTGCAGGGCCCAGTCGGGGTGCTGCCGGTAGAACTCAGAGTCAGGGCTGACGGATTCCGGCTCGAACCAGAGGCCGAACTGCAATCCCATGGCGTTCAGCTTTTCGCCGAGGCCGCGCAGGCCGCCCGGCAGTTTCTTTTCGTTCACGGTATAGTCGCCGAGGCTGGAAGTATCGCTGTTTCGCTTGCCGAACCAGCCGTCGTCGAGGACGAACAGCTCGCAGCCGAGCTGCTTTGCCGCCCGGCCGAGGCGCAGGAGCTTCGATTCCGTAAAATCGAACATGCAGCCCTCCCAGCTGTTGTAGACGATGGGGCGGGACCGGCCCTGCCAGTCAGGCGGGATGAGGTGTTCGTTCACATACCGGTGGAAGCAGGCGGACAGGCCGCCGAAGCCCGCGCCGGAATACGCCATGACGGCCTCCGGCGTCTCAAAGCGCGCGCCGGGCGCAAGTTCCCAGTCGAAATTCGCGGGCGAGATGCCCTGCAGCACGCGGGTGAGGCCCTGCAGGCTCTTCTGCGCGCTGAGATAGTGGCTGCCGGAGTAGAGCAGGTTGAAGCCGTAGACCGCGCCCGCCTGCTCTCCCGCGTCCGGCGCGGCGAGCAGGAAGCCGGGGTTGGCGCGGCTGGAGGAGGCGCCGGTCGTACTCTCGAGGCAGGTCCTTGCCATGGTGACAGGCGTGCGGGTGTGCTGCATCTCGGCGATCCAGCCGCCGGAGAAGGTATGCAGCTCCCAGTCGCCGGGAAGCTCCGTGCAGGCGCTCATGCATTTGCGGATGTGCACGGCGGAGCTGCCGCAGTTTTCGAGGATCGCCCGCCGGGTAAAGACCGTCGGCAGGACGCCATAGAGGAGCGTCAGGCGGAGCTTCGCCGCCGCGTCTTCCAGGTACACGGCGAGGATGGTCTGGCCGCGGGAGACGGGCAGCGCCGAGGGCGGCGGCTCCTTCAGCACCTCGCAGCCGAGATAGCGGAAGTCGGTGGAGACGGCTCTGCCGCCGATCGACAGCTCCAGCGGGCTTTCGCGGTAGTCGCCGCGGCCGCAGCCGCTCCACTCGAGCGGCAGGATATCGAGGCAGTCGGCGTTGGAGCCCTCGCGGTAGAGCGTGCTGTCGCCCCAGCCGCAGCCGGGGCGGGC
>ERZ857827.2580-NODE-2580-length-13019-cov-3.253163_pt1 | contig 13019 bp, 10 predicted proteins | sample MGYA00519761_ERZ857827 | MGnify/ENA primary metagenome ERZ857827 (study PRJEB31778, sample SAMEA3449370) | human gut metagenome | biome: human gut; feature: human-associated habitat; material: faeces | place: United Kingdom | collected 2010/2012 ... | reverse complement strand
TATTAACGCTGCTTGTGGCCAGTTGGCGGGGGCCTACCGTGACGATCAAAAACAATGAGAGAAAATTAAAAGATAATTTACAAACTTTGTTGAATTATCGAAACTTAAAGCAGAGAGTTACTGAAGTAAATAACTCCTATTTTCAAATTCAAGAAATCAATTACAATCAAGAAGAAATCAAATCTCAAATTCAACAACTTGATTTAAAAATTCGTAACACTGATTTTGAGATTTCTAAGCTAAATAGTATTGAATTTGATATAGATTTATAGCATACTGGGTCTTGTTAAGCTATTTTACAAGTTAAATTAAATATAAAGTTTTAAGCCCACACCTTTTTAAGATAACTATAATTTTATTAAATAAATACACTTACAGTTTTTAATTTATTTGATTTTATTATGTTATTTTAATTTATTATGGATAAGTAATCTATTTTATAATTTATATACTATAAATACTTTACAATTCTTTATGTGTATACAGATAGGAAAAATTTTTAATAGTTGCTTAAAAAGGTCTAAAGAGAAGGAAAATTAACATAGTAAATATCCACAGATTCCCATATTTACCTATACAACAGCAATAGAATGTGTTTGCTGTTGAGACGATGATACTAAAGTCAGTTAATTTTCTTAGTATTATCTTGTATCTGAAATAATAGGATAATATAACTCTTTAGTATATTTTATAAAATAAAAAGTGTGAATATTGACTATTTATCTAATAGTTAACTTTCACACTTTTTTATTATAAACTAACTCGTATTGCCCTTAAAAACAACTTATCTATTCCCCCTGAATTAAGAACTTTATTAAATGTATTAGATATTTCTGTTATTATCTCTTCATCTGTAATTTCTTCGTTTTGCTTATTTATTTCAACAAATTCTAACAACCATCTTCCATGACCTTTTTTATTGAAATAATCATTTAAGTAATATAACGCTTCCTCTAGTTTCTTAGTTTGTCTATTTAAGCATTGATTATATGCATCAATATCTTTAATCTTGAATGCATAAATAATTGGAAGAATTATACTATAAATACAGTGATTTTCCTTTTTATTAAAGAAAAAATTTCTTTTATCAGTGTTTTCTATATATTCTACTGCTGTATCATATAATACTCTATATCTATTACAATCTCTTAATGAAAATTGATATTTTTCTATCATCGCATAAAATACCTCATGAGGCAAATAAGTTTCCGTTCTATATTCTAAATATTTTTTTGCATAATCAATACTTCTATTATTATCTATTGTCATTATATAATCATAAAATCTATTCAAATAAATATAAGCATTAAAATTTTGTCCATATTGTTTTTTTATAGTATTTTGTAGTTCTTTATTATTTGATGCTATAATTACTGTTACATTAGATAAATTATAAAAATGTTTAATAGTCTCTAATAATTTAGTAGCATAGTATGGATTACATCTATCCAATTCATCTACAATTAATATCATTCTTTTGCCAGATAGAATTTTATTTACCAATTTTTCAAATAATGATTTTCTTTCTTCATATGTATTAATCTCATCTGATAAGTCATTAAATGTTTTTATTCTATCTATTTTTTCAGCACTCAAATCTATATTAAAAAATTTACTTGATACAATTTTTGTTAAAATATTTAATACTTCTTTAACAGTTTCTTCTTTATCAAATTTACTTGTAACTTCATTTTTATATTTTGGATAGCAGTTTAATATATTATAAATAATTGATTCCAAAACGTCACTGTGATCATCATTTTCCCATGCATTATAATAGAATACCATATTATTGTCACATATATTAATTAAAACATCTTTTTCTGCTTCAACAACTTTAAATTGTTCTTGATTATTATTCTCTTTATAATGCATTATTAAATACATTAATTGCTTAAGTAAAAATGTTTTTCCAACTCCCCAATAACCATCTATACAAATAACTTCGTTATCATCTATATTTGAAATTAATCTTATAAGACTACTTAAATATTCTTTATTTTCTAATTTATCATCTATTAATGAATTATGAATATTGATATCATTTGCTTCTAATTCGTATTTTTTCATATATTTCCCTCTTTCTTATTTTAGAACATTATATATCATTAAATATACAAAATTTGTCGAAACGTGTAACTTTATATCAAAAAAAAGCAAAATTAATTATTTTATTACTTTTATATTTCATTCTTTGATTTAATAACTTTCATATTTTCATCTAATACTTTTATCAATTTCCAAGAATATGTATTATCAGCTGGAAGATAGCCTTTAAAAGTATTCCCATTTGAATATTTTATATATCCATAAGGTTTACAATGTTCACCATCAGGTTTGATTTCTATTGAATTAACAATACACCAATTTCCAGTATTCCAACTATCTCTTATAATCATTATCTTTTTAAAATTGTTTTTTCTAGCCAAAGCTAAAATAGTATCATATTCAGTTTTATTACTCATAACAATCACCTCTTTGTATTCCAAATTATGTCTAAACTATTTGTTATCCTGATTTTTTGAAAATCATTAATTTGATCTTGTAGTTTCTTTAAATTAATTCTTTCATCTTCACTTATTTTTTCTTTAACAATGCAATTATAATCTTTATCAAGTAACTTCCATCTAATTGCTGCTTTTAGTAATTGATTGAGAACATTCATTATCTCATTAATCGTTATATTTGATGGTTTAAAGGTGTAGTTCCATTTTCTTTCATTATTGAGATAATTTTCAAAATCATTAATTCTATCCTTTCTAAAATCTCTTAATTTTATATTTCCTAAATATTCATTTATTATTTTTAATCTATCTTGATAATTACCATAACTATTATAAGAAATTTTATTATACTTATTTTCAAGAAAAAGCAAACTTAACTCGGATATTGTCATATTTGAATCAATAATTATTTCTTTTCTTTTATTGGAAACCATACTTCACACCTCGTTAATTGATAATTATCTTCCAAATATTCATCATTATAGCATTCAAATGCAATTTCATAATTATCATCAATTTCATATTCTTTATGTTTTTTTATCCATTCATTATAAAAATACGATTTTATAGCACTTATAGTAATATCTTTATTAATACTCTCCTCATTAAATTTAACCCATTTTTGCTTTGGTACTTTAATAATCCTAAAATCTTTAGGATAGTATCCAAATGGACTATAATAATTTCCGTAAAATATATCTGGAGCTGTTCTTTTCTCATCTAAATAATAATATAATTCAAACATCTTCCCATTTCCATTAATAATAGCCATATCTTCAAAATCATTTTCTATTGTAAGAATATTTTCTGAAAGCAAATCTATATCAGAAATTCCTATAAATTTCATTTCTTCTTCATCTGCAATAGTATAATCTTTAACTTCACCTATATATTGTGAATAATCCTCAATATACATTGAATTTAAATATTTATTACTTATATTTTCGATTTTTTCTCTACGTCTCAATTGTATTGGAGTAATTCCAAAGACATCTTTAAAAGCTTTTGTAAATCCATCCGCACTATATAAATATTTTTCTGCAATATCTGCAATATTTTTATTTGATGTTATTAAATCTCCAAATGCAAATGACATTTTTCTTCTTTTTACATATTCTTGAATATTCATATTAGCATATTTTTGAAAAATCTTCGAACAATAATGTTGCTCATATCCACAAACATCAGCAATATTTTTGTTAGTTATTTCTTCACTATTTTTTATTTTTTCTTCAATGTATTCTATTGCTTTATTAAATACTCTTATTAAATTATTCATATTATTCTCCTTTCAAACTTAATCAAATATTTGATTAAACATATAATAACAAAATTTAAATTATAAATCTCGAAGATAATAAGCTTTATTTTTAATCTTTTGTATTTTGCTATTCAAATGAATTTATTTATATTTAAGTCTTTTTACAAATTTATAGAAAAATAATCCGACTTAAATGAATATTTTTAAGTCGGATTATATAATGTTTTTCTAATTATGTCAATTTTAAACATTATTATAATAATTATTTTAGAAAAGTATAGAATTTCCATATGCATTTTTATTTTTTCCTTCTTAATAGTATTTATAAAATAAAAGAAGAGTGAAATTCTTGAATTCTTAATATTTTTTTCAAAAATCCCAATCTTCTTTTATTTTATGTATTTGCTTTCTTTTTCTTCTTTTTAACTTCAACACCAAGTTCTTCAAATTTTTCTGCTATAGAAGGACTTCCTGCTGTTAATTTTTTAATAGATAAGTCTTCAGCTTTATCATTTGCTAATCTTAGTTGATTTTTACTACCTAATAAGTTATCTTTAATTTTTTGTAAGTGTTGTATAGATTTGTCAATTTCTTCTATTGCTGTATCAAATTTATCACTTGCCAACTTAAAATTCCTGCTAAAAGCATCTTTAAAATTATTCATATTTTCTTCAAAATGAGAAATATCTATATTTTGATTTTGTATTTGAATCAATTCTCTTTTAGCCTCTATAGATTTTAACCCTGCATTTCGTAATATGTTTATTATTGTAATAAATGATTGAGGTCTTATTACATACATCTTTTCATATTTATATGATACATCAACTATACCAGCGTTATAATAATCATTATCTTTTTCAAGCATAGAAACCAAAACAGCATATTCGCAATTTTTTTCTCTTCTATCTTTATCAAGTTCTTTAAAGAAATCTTCATTCTTATGTTTTGTTGCTGTTTCATCTGCTTCATTTTTCATTTCAAACATAATTGAAATAAATTCTATTTCATCATCAGTTTTATCTCTAAAAATAAAATCGCCTTTTGAACCAGATTTTGCGTCATTATCCTTTTCAAAGTATGCATTTTTTAGTACTGGTCTAAGAAATTCATTATACTGTGTTTTGCAATGTTGTTCTAAAGACTCACCTATCATTTTGGTAGAAAGCTTTAATTTCATATCTTTGTATAATTCTATTTCTTGATTTTTTGTTTGAATTTCTTTTTCATGTGATTCTTTTAAATTTTGTTCTTTTAACTGATACTCTTTTTCATTTAGTTCAATTTGATTTTTTAAATTTGATATTTCACTTTCTTTTTCTTGTATAGCATCCTTTAAAGCTAATTTATTTTCAGTTTCATTTTGTTTAATTTGATTTTTTAATTTTTCTATTTCCATATCCTTATCAGATATTTGTTGTTTAAATTCATTTGAAACTTCTAATTCTTTTTTATCTATATCATTTTTTAACTTTTCTATTTCCTTATCCTTATTAGATAATTCAATTGTATTTTTAAGATTTAGTTTATTCTCTAGTTTTTCTAATTCACTATTTTTTTCTTTCGTAAATTCTTTTTCTCTTCTTTGAAGTTCTTCTTCAAATTCATGATTTCTAATTTGTTTTACAATAGATTCATAATCTTTTTCATTAATTTGAAACACTTTACCACAACTTGGGCATTTAATTTCATTCATAAAATTCTCTCCTTTCCAATTTATATTTCATTATATAGTCTTGTTTCTAACAATCCGTTTAAAAATGATTGTTTAGTTATTTTTAATTCATTTGCATCTCTCAATTCAATTATCTTTGGATAGTCTTCTGGGTGCTCTCTTACCATTGATAAAAAGCTAGCAGATTCATCTAAACCTTTTACCTTATGAGGCGTTGGTCCTATTAACACATCTGAATAAGACATATTATATCTGAATTTTTCAAAATTATAGTTTGTTAATTTTTCATAGTCTAATTCAAACTCAATTTTCTTAGGAGCAATTCCATTCTTTTTTGCAATATATTCCAAATCACTCTTATTTACCCTAGACTCACCTATTACTATAATTTTTGAATTACTATAATTGTAGTGAAAATGTCCTACTGTTTCTTCTTCTAATTCATATTTTTTTAATAGTTCATCAATATTTCCATTATAATAGGCACTACTAACTTCTTTTGTTAATTTTTGATAAATGATATCCAAAATTTGTACTAAATCCATATTATCCATTATTATCATTCTCCTCTATTTCATTAGTAAAAAGATTGTCAATTTGGTATTTTAGTTTTTTTACATGCTCTTGTGCTATATTTAACTCCATCAACTTTCTTTTATATCTTTCAACAAAAATATCTTGTGTTTCTTTATCAACTATAGATACTTTCATTTGTTCAATTCTACTTGGATTAATTGACATTATTATTGCACCAGTTTGAATTTGCTCTAAAGATAGTTGTCCATTTTCAGAATTTAGATATGCTTGTAAGTAATATGGATTAAGTTTTTCAGTATTTAATCGCAATACTAAAAGATTTCCATTTGGAATAATATTTCTATTTTTTATTTCAGCAACAGCAACTTTTATTTTTGTTCCTCTAGCAGAAATTACTACATCACCATCTTTTAACAAATATCTATCATATTTACTTTTATTATCATTTATCCTTAATAAACTATTGCTGATTCTGCCATCTTCTATATCGCTTATGGTTAATAATTCATAATTACCATTTTTATCTGTAATTTCATTTTGCTCTTTTGCTGTAAGTTGATATCCCCTATATTTATCTACTATAAATTCTTTAAGTAAATGAGGATTTATATAATTTGGTTGTTGTTTTTTTACATATGCGTTTACAGTTAATATAACATCATCTGTTTTACATATTTCACCACATTTTTCAATTTTTACTTTATCTTCGTCTGTGTTTTTGCCATTGATTAAATCTATTATTGCTTTTACATCTAGTTGTCTTTTTCCTATCTTATTTTCTATATATTCTTGTGAAGCATCAATAAATTTAATTTCATTATTTTCATTATGTCTTGCCAAAATAATTAAATTTGCTGAAATATTGCTATTTGGAATTACTCCACTTGGTAATTTTATAATTTCTTTTACTACACCACTTACAAGAAGATCTCTTCTATAATCAGCATCCATTGACTTAAACAAAAGTCCATCTGGTACTATTATTGCTGCTCTACCTTTATTTTTTAAAATAGTAACCATTTTATTAATAAATAACCAATCTGCAGTTAATCCTGGTTTTCTCCATGTATAAAATAAGTCCTTTTCCATTTGATTTAATATAAATTCATTTACCCTTAATCCTAAAGGAAATTCACAAAAAATCTCATCATATTTTTTATTAAATCGATGTGTTAAAGCATCTCCATTTATGATTTCAAAATTAATATCTTTTAATATAGCTAATCTAATTTTTGAAATTAATACATTATCTCTATTTATTTCTACTCCCTCTAGTTTTAAATTTTGATTAGCTAAGCTTACTAAAAAGTCACCTCTACCTGAGCATAAATCTAAAACATCATCTTGCTCCTTAATATTTAGGCAATAAGTTATTAAATCTATAATTTCTTTAGATGTTGCATCATTATCTTTCATTGGGTAATTAATTACATCTAATGTATTTTCAGAAATAATTTTTTTAATATCTTCTTCTGTTAAATTAATAATTTGAGAAGAAAAATCAGTATCTATTTCTTCATTAAAATTATTCATTTCAAATAAAGATCTTATTTCTTCTAAAACTTCTAATTCTCTTGTATAGATATTAGATTTTTCATAGCTATATATCAATTTATCTAATACTTTATTAATGCCCTTTCTCTCAAAAAATTTAGCTGACAAATCAAAAGCAGGACATTCGAATAATTTCAATAAATCAATATTATTTTTTTTACCATTTTCATAACAATATTAGCTAAATAGATAAGATATATAATTGAATAAAACATTTTTTTTGTATCATCTTTTCCTATGTATCCTCTCATACTATCCATAAACTCATTGTAGATTTTTGAATAATTTATTTTCTCTAATTCATCTTTTTTCATACACATTTTCCTTTCTTGGTTTCTTAAAACCAATTATATTATAGCATCATTTTTTTACTTTGTCAACTGGTTTTTGAAAATCAATCATCTTTCAGTTTTTATCTACTGTTTTATCATTATAATAAAACATATTATAGAATATTTTCTAAATATTGTCCTTCTAAATATATAATAAAAGCGAGAATAAATCTCGCTTTTATTATATATTTTTTATTATAACTTCTTTTGAAAAATTTTTATTATACATTAATTAATCTTTTCTTATTTTAAATTCTTCTATTACTTTAATATCACTTTTGTCTAGTTTCAATATTCTATATAGTTGTTTATTAATTTCCTCTATAGCTTTTTCATCATTTTCTTCTTTTGGCCATTCAATTGAATCATAAATATCATTAAAGTCTGGTAAATAATATAAAAATTTTTCTGGAGTCATCGCATTAACAACCTTGGCAAATTTAGTAGATAAATACCTTTTACAATTTATTATTTTTGTTAAATCATATGAATCATAAATACATTTCTTTGATCTTCCAAAACATTCATCTTTATCTAATATTTCTAGGTCATCAGAATTTGCAAAGCTTTCATTTGGTCTAGCAGAAGGTAAAATTAATTTATATTCATTTGTAGGCTTTTTATCTAAATCAGCCGTTTTTATATAAAACCATTTACTTTTTCCTCCAGAACCTTTTTTATGATTAGTCAATACCTTTGTATAACCATCTGGTGCTTTTTTTGTTCTATCAACTTTCTTATTTAAAACACTAGATGAATGATCTTCAACAAAGCTTGATTCACATACTTTTTTTACATTACTAAACTTAAATGTATTTGCATATTTTTCTAATTTTTTTGCTAAATTAATGTATTCCTTTATTACTGGTAAAATTTTATCAGTTCTTTCAATCTCTATGTCTTGATAAGTAAATAATTTTTTTTGTTTAGATTTATCTTTATTATAATAAACTAATCCAACATCTCCTGGAATTCTTCTAACAGCATCTCCAAAAACAGATTCTTCGCTCGGAATTCTTTTTTCTCCTTCTCTATTACTTCCATTAAAAATACGTAATGACATTAATGATTCATCTAAAGTATTTTTTTCACCTCTTTGGAATTCTTTAGCAGGATATATTAAACAAGTTGCATCTGATATTTTTAGTGAAATGTCTTGAAATTTTTGATATATATCTACTGTATTCTTATTATTTCCTACTGATGCTTCTCTAACAGTGGATTGATAAGGTGGATTGCCAATTACAGCACCAAATTTCATATTTTCTTCTCCTTTCTCAATTTCCTTATATCTTTTAGGAAAAATTAATTTCATAAATTTACTTGGCTTAATACTATCATTAAATTTTTCAATTAAATCAAATGAATTTATTTTTTCTGACAAACAATCCAAATTCAAATCAAGCAATTCATATATCTTTCTAGTAAATTCGTATGTCATCGTTGAAGTTGGAATTGAATAAATTGCATTTTTTAAAATGTTAGCATCAACTTTATCTTTAAGTGTATTATATATTGTAAATGTAAATTCACCTGTTTTAGAAGCTATATCTAAAATCTTACCTCCATTATTTATTATATCAACAATATAGTTTACATCTAAAGTTTTTATTAACTTATTGCATAATTCAATTGGTGTAACAAATTCAGAATCAGAAAATTTATTAAAACGATGCAGTGCATTTCTTACTCTTTCTTCCTTTTTTAGGCTATGATCTTTTGATAATAAATTTGCTTTTTTTATAGAATTGTCTATATTAAATGAATATGATCTTGCACAATTTTTTATATGTAACTTTATAAATTTTTTATCTAATTTTAAATTTTCAAAAATCCTTTTATTTCTTTCTAATTCATCACTATTCTCTTCAACGCTCTTTAATACATCTTCTAATTTTCCAACTGTTGAGTTAGTTAAAAATGCATAAAATAAAACACAAGCAATACACAATCTATATCTTTGAAGCATATCTTTATATTTATCTTTTTTTGTACCTGAAGTTGATTCTGTATCATCATCTAAATCAACATCAACCTTACTATCTTTTGGTTCCTCAATATCACTAGTTTTATCTCCCTCATGAGCTTTTTCCTTAAGTTTATTAATTAAACTAGCGTCAGATTGAGCCTCAATATATTTTAATAAATATTCATTATTCAATATATTTCTATCTAAATTAATACTGTTTGATTCATCTATAATACTTTTATCTTTATTATAATTTGTTATAACTTCAATCAAATTTTTGGCAGTAACTTGAACTAATTTATCTGCATTATATGTGATAATTGGAAAATAACTTAATTCTTTCACAATTGAATCTTCCAAAGTAACATCTCCATTTGTTACTTTGTCCACAATTCTACTTGATAATCCCTGTATTTCAAAAAATCTTGCTGGATCAAAATCAACTAAAATGGTTTGTGGTTTCATGTCTTTTTTATAAATATTACCATCCAAATCATTATATTCAACCACATATTGATTTTGTATTCTAAATATAGCCTGATCATACTCTTGAGCAGATTTTGTGTTTTTTAACATTATCATAGTATCCCATTCTTTGACTGTAACACCAGTAAGCATTTTATGAACAGTTAACGAAATAGTTTTTTTTCCTTCTTCTTCACATTTAGATATATCGTTTTTTATATTATCAATATTAGAATAACTACTAGGAGCATTTTTACCAGTAATATTTATTATTTTTTCATAATTACATAAATTAATAAATTTTTTTTTGTTTTTAATTAATAATGCTTCCATAGCATCGCATGATGATCGATAAGGTAAAACCATAACAATATGTTTACATACATTATTATCTCTGATTTTTGGAATATTTAAGAAGCCTAAAATTCCACTTTGTTTAGAAGAACCATCAATTGCTTTTAGTAATTTAATAACTTCATCTTCATGAATGAATTTTAATTTATTTTCAACTTTCTTAGTTTTAAATAATTCTGTTAAAGACCATTTTACACCATTTTGTGACTTTGTTTTTAGCTTTTCTATCCATTCTTCTGGAAGATTAAACGCAAATCGCAACATTTGTGGAAAGCCAAAATATGGATTATCAAACTCTTGATATGGTTTACCAGTTTCTTCATTAATTTCACCATTTTCAATATCTAACATATGATCACGGTTCCAATTTTCTTTTTCGTCTAATATATCCTTAAATTGATATGTTGCAATAATATTATTTTCATCAAATTTATTATTATATAAAAGATTATAAGGAGTTCCAGATAAATGTAATTTTTGTTTTGCTTTAATATACTTCTTTGTTTTATTTATTAATTCTTCGTATTCTTTTTCATCTTCTCTTATTGTTCCAGCATCTTCATCATCAGTTAATGGCTGACCATATATTTTTGCCCAAGCACCATAATGTGTTTCATCAACTATCAAAAGATCATATTTTTCTTTATATATATCTTTTAATCTCTCCTTTATATCTATACCATCATAAGCCTTCCCAGATATATTTTGTAAAGTAAGAAAAATTGCATACTTGCTCTTTTCTCTCTCTTTTAGAATTTCTTTTATTGTTTTTCCAGTTTTTAAATCATCATCACAAATAAATGCATAATCTTTAAAACATTTTGGTTTTTCAATAGTTTGTTTCCATTCCCCTTGAACATCTCTTTTGGCACAAACAATCATTACCTTATCACGATTATCTTTTAATGCACATTGCATTGCTGTAAAAGATTTTCCAAATCTCATTACAGCATACATTAATAATTCTTTTTTCGAACGTTTACTTAAAAAATTTTCAACTACATTTTTTTGATTTGGTCTTAATTTCCATTCTTTATCGTTTGACCAATGAAATTCAACTTTTTTAGAATTTTCGTCCAAATCACTTTTTGAATAAAACGTATAAGTTTTTTCTGGATTTGTTGACAATGCATCTTCAATAATCGATTGAATTGCATTATCAACTTCATTTATAGTTACATCTTTAAAAAATTCTTTAGAATATAACTTTAATAAGTCAGGATCTGTAATATCTATTGAATCTTTATGTAAAACTTCTCTTATATATTTATGCACAGAATAATCTCTAAAATACATATCTAATTTCTTTTCATTATCTTTTACAGAAGCTGGATGATCATATTCTTTCGTTATTTTAACAATTTGAGGTGAAAGCCTTTTATTTAATATTTTTTCCCACTGTTTTATTCTTCTTGTTACGCCCTTACTTGTATCTCCTATTTTTAAATAATTAGGTATCGTATTAGTAGAAAATGCATATATGTAGTTATCCAATCTTATTTCTATATTATCTTCAACAATTTTTAAATCATTTATTTCTGGATTTTTTTCCATAAATTACCCCCTAATTATATCAATAAATTTGATCTTTTTATTAGTATTCCAATCCATTACTTTAGCATAAATACCATTATGTTGTTTAATATCATCTTTCAAACATCCCAAACACCCAATATCATCAGTCTTTTTTTCACCAAACAAATTCATTTGTGCAATCTTTTCAGTCTTGCATGAATGTGGCACTACACCTTTTAATCCATCCATTTGCCATATATTCCAAGAAATTATTTTAGAAATTTCTTTTATAAGTTCTTCACTAGGTATTTCATTAAATTTATCTATATAATAGTCTATATATGAAAATAAAACATTTTCTCTTGCCAATATAATATTATCTCCTTGCCACTCATAACCATATATTGATTTTATTGCAATAACAGAATATTTTATCCATTCTTCTTTATTAGTAGCATTTTCATTTATAATTCTAAATTTTCTATCTAAAACACCAATTCTATTCAATAATGGTATTTTTTTTCCAGTAACAGTATCATATCTGCTAACAATATATGGTCCTTCACCACAAGTAATTTCAAGTCTTATTTCTTTTATATAATCAGTCCAATTTTTATTAGAAGGAAAAGCAATTTTTTCTTTATTTTTTTCTATAATCATCGGATCATGTCCATGCTCCATCAGTGTTTTTACCAAATAATATCCAACCTTGCCGCCGCCGACAACTGCAACTTTCATATTTTAACCATACCTTTCTAAACTTCTGTGCATTTTACGGACAAGCATTGCAACAAATAAATAATCATCCTGCTTTCCGTCTCAAATTCCCAAGAAAACAATGACTTGATTTTTC
>ERZ857827.2573-NODE-2573-length-13064-cov-6.453763_pt1 | contig 13064 bp, 6 predicted proteins | sample MGYA00519761_ERZ857827 | MGnify/ENA primary metagenome ERZ857827 (study PRJEB31778, sample SAMEA3449370) | human gut metagenome | biome: human gut; feature: human-associated habitat; material: faeces | place: United Kingdom | collected 2010/2012 ... | reverse complement strand
TATGTGGCCGCCCGCCATCTTTTTTTGCCTGAAATATGAAAAGAAAGAACTTGCGCCTTGTGGTTCTGTTGCTGTTGTTGGTAGTCCTGCTCACAGCGGTCTGTGTGTCCGCCTCTGCAGCGGACAATATGCCGTTTTCAACGATACAGCTCATAGCAACAACTGCATTTGGCGACGACCAAACACAGATTTTTTATCCCAATCATGAGGCGAAAACGTTGATTCTATATTCCTCAAAAATAAACAACGTTGTAGCAACAAATCCCAGATGGTCTGCCCTGGACAGCGACGGAAACGTGATTGAGGGAATGGAAGTAACTTGCGATGATTTTAAAAAAAGCAGTTACGACGATGTATCAGAAATTAAGGTTACCTATCAGGGCGAAACTACCACGTATCTGCAATACCATGCGAAAGAAAAATGGCCTATGGCGAACGTGGCATATTCTGTGACAGATACCCGCGATAATGACGGAAATCTAATTCCGGAGGAAGTCAGTACAAATGTAAAAACGGCTGGAAAGAATACAAGTCAGAAAAAAAAGTGGGGTACAACGACTGTAACATCAACGTCGGATGCTACTCCGACAAAAGAAGTTGCAAGCAACTCAAAGATTACCCTGCTTGGATTTGCTGGTAAAATTGACTCGATTGAGCCGCAAGAAGCTGTACTTGCACAGACGAGCAACTCAGTGACAGTCAACTGGTATAAGACAACAGGGACAGTCACAATAAATATAAATGCAGCCAGTCTTCCAAAAACAAGCAAGCTTCCGGGCGTGAGTTCGGTAAAAACGATTCCAATCACGGTCAACGATAGACGAATCGTAAAGCAGACGGTAACACCCTACACGAACGGAACAATAAAAACAGTCTATAAAGAGGCTTACGCCGGGGATACGGTGTGGTGGACGGCTGAGCCGGACGAGGGCTATAAACTGAACACATTTACAGCCAAAGACGCATTCGGCGAAGATGTGACATGCACAGTAGACCAGAGCGATACTAACCGCATCAGTTTTACTATGCCCTATGGCGAAGTGACCATCTCTGCGACGTTTGCAAAGCTGCAGCCGGGCGAAAAATCGTCCACCGCTCGAATGAAGAGCATGAAGCTTGGCAAGTATGAAGGAAAAGTCTCTGGCACAGAGGTCACGATCGAGGGGCCTATCAGTACGGATGATCTGACCCAGCTTGCACCGAGCTTTACGCTCAGTAACGGGGCTTACGTGGAAGACGCAGATACCCTGCGCTTCAAGAATAGACAGCGCCAAAAGGTCACAGTCATGGCCGAAGACGGCGTCCATTCCTGTGACTACTATGTGACCGTCTATCAGGTAACGTTAGAGGGCCTTGGCACTGCGGAAAAGCCATTCCTGATCAAAGACACCAATGATTTTACGAGCTTTGTAGATTACCATCCCGAAGCACACTATCTGCAGCAGGCTGACCTGAACCTGAGTGGAGTCACCGCGCCGTCCGGTGCTGTGATCAGCGGCACGTTCAAAGGCGTTTATGACGGCGGGAATCATAAGATCACCGGCCTGAAGCTGAACAATTTGAGTGTCGACAGCAATGCTGCCCTGTTCCATACCGTTTCCGGTACGGTCAAGAATCTGACCATCGAAAGCGACTGCAGCTTCACTGCCCGCCAGTGGGTCGGCTCCTTCGCCCTGTATCTGAAGGACGGCGGAAAGCTGGACAGCTGCGTCAACCGGGCATCCGTCACCTGCAAGCCGACGAAGGATGCAATGGGCGGCTCTGATGCTTCTCTCAACTGCTTCGCGGGCGGCCTTGTGGCCCGTACAAACAGCAGCTGGCGCAGTGCACCGCAGAATCAGATCACGAACTGCCGCAACGAGGGCGGCGTGACCGTCGACCCGGCGGACGTACCGAATGGCAGCTTTGCCAGTGCGGGCGGCCTCGTCGGCGGCCCGGCCAACGTGAAGATCAGCCGGAGCGCCAACACCGGCGCGGTCTCCAATGCAAAATCCAGACCGACCTACTACGGGACTGACGGCAACTACACCGGCGGCCTTGTCGGCCAGATCGCCCCGAACGGTGCGTTCGGCGTGAAGACCGAGATCGTTGGCTGCGTCAACTCCGGCAGTGTCACCGGCGGCTGCAATGTCGGCGGCATTGCGGGCAGAGTCAACGATCAGAACGGCTCCGTCCTCATCGAGTCCTGCCGCAATCTCGGCAATGTCCACGCCACCAACACCGCGGACGTGCAGAACGCCGGCGGCATCCTCGGCTGCGGCTACGCCGAGATCTACAACTGCGACTCCGCCGCCGCCATCACCGGCGAGACCACCGCCGCCAGCGCCTACCGCGGCGCGATCGTCGGCTATCTCCGCCGCGAGAACTCCGTCATCAGCCGCTGCTTCGTCGCCAACGCCGACAGCGTCGTCGGCGGTCAGGCCAACGGCATCAGCTACACCGGCGCGGTCGAGACGAAGTTCATCGCCGCCTCCGACGTCAACGCGCAGACCCACATCGACGAGCTGAACGCCTATGAAAAGCCCAAGTCCCTCCTCAAGATCACCTTCCGCAAGCCCACCGAGGAGGAAAAGGAGTGGGCAGGCGACAACTACATCCCCGGCGAAGCTGAGACCGCCAAGGGGTATGAGGCCAAGCTCCTCGGCTTTGCCATCGACGGCCATCAGGCGGAGATCGACGAGGCGGCGAAGACCGTCACCCTCGTCCTGCCCAACGGCACGGCCCTGACGAGCCTCACCCCGACCCTCACCCGCAGCTCCGGCGCGACCTATACGCCCGCAGGCGCGCAGGACTTCTCCGGCCCCGTGACCTACACCGTCACCTCGGAGGATAAGTCCGCCACCGCGACCTATACCGTCACCGTCACCGCCGCCTCGGAGGCCAGCGGCCTCGGTTCCTTCGCCGTGAAGCAGGGCAGCACCGCCTACACCGTCACAGACGGGCAGGACGGCAAAAAGACCGTCACCATCCCGGCCTCCGCCCTCGCCTCCAACGCCGAGTCCGCTCTGACCTTCCTCTACCGGACGAATTCCGGCGAGAAGGCCACCGGCACCATCGGCGGTACGGCCCTGACGCAGACCACCTCCGGCGCGTATGACGCCCTCAGCTGGCCCTTCTCCACTGCCACCCTCACCAGCGGCACAAAGACGCTGACGATGACCTTTGGCGGCGAGAAGCAGCTGGTCGACATCGTCATCGTCCCCGAGCTTTCCAGCCTCTCCGTCAAGATCGCAGATGCCGCCCAGCGCGTCACGAAGACCGAGACCGGCTACAAGCTCGACCTGCCCGACTCCGCTTCCACCGTCTCCGTCACCGCCGTCCGGGCCCTCCCGTTGGACGAAGTGACGATCGACGGCGCCTCCGGCGCGACGAAGGACGTCACCGTGACAGGGAAGGACAGCTTCGAGATCGTGGTCGGCAGCAAGACCCTCACGGTCACCATCAACCGCGTCAAGACCACCTCCGTCACCTTCACCACCACCCCCGCCGACGCCGCCGTCACCGTCATCGATCAGGCCGGGACCCCTGTCCTGCCCGACTCCAAGGGCGTCTATACCCTCCTCGGCGGCAGCGGCTATAGCTACACCTATCGTGTATCGAGCAGCGGTTACGTCACCAAGACCGGTTCGCTCGCGCAGGTGCATCTGAAGGGCGGTTCGCTCCTCATCGACGTCAGCCTCGCTCCCGCGGGCAGCACCGTCACCCCCGTCGACCCGAGCGAGCCCGTCACCGGCGAATGGCCCAGCTTCCGCGGAAATGAGGCGAACAACGGCGTCACCTCCGCGAAAACGCCCATCTCCAAGGACGAGACCGTCAAGTCCTGGTCCGTCCAGATCGGCGGCACCCCGACCCCGCCGCTGATGGTAAATGGCAAGCTCTACGTCCTCACCGGCAGCACCGTCAAGGCCATCGACCCGAAGACCGGCACGGTCACCGCGACCTCCGAAAAGCTCGCCGGTACCAGCCAGTTCGGCACGAACCCCATCGCCTACGGCGACGGCAAGTTCTACATCCAGCTCGACGCGAACACGTCCGACGAGAAGGCCCACGTGCAGGCCATCGACGCCGCGACGCTCAAGAGCGTCTGGGTCTCCGAGGGCTTTGAAGGCCAGCTCATCTCGCCCATCACCTACCACAACGGCTACATCTACACCGGCACGTGGCAGCAGGAGGAGAAGGCCGGCACCTATTTCTGCCTCTCCACCACCGACGAGGACCCCGCCAGCGCCGCTGAGACCAAGCAGACCAGCTGGACCATCTCGAAGACCGGCGGCTTCTACTGGGTCGGCGCCTATGCGACGGACAATTACGTCATCTTCGGCTCCGACAACGGCAAGGGCGGCTCCACCGAGTACGGCTCCACCCTCTACAGCGTCAACGCGAAGACCGGCACCGTCATCGACACCGAGACGAACCTCATCGGTGACCTCCGCTCCGCCGTCGTGAAGTCCGGCAGCTACGTCTACTTCACCTCCAAGGCTGGTATCCTCTACCGCGCCACGGTCGCGGCCAACGGTTCGCTGAGTGAGCTGCAGTCTCTCAAGCTCGACGGCATGATCACCGGCACCCCCGTCGTCTGCGGCGATACCGTCTTCGTCACCTGCTCCGGCCAGACCCAGTTCCAGAGCCCCGGCAAGATCTACGCGATCAAAGCTGACGCGGAGACCATGTCGGTGTACAATGATGGTACCGCAAAGGCGACAACCACCGGCTACATCCAGTCCAGCCTCCTCGTCTCCGACGCCTACAAGGCGGGCGAAGGCAAGCTCTACATCTACGGCTCCTGCAACGAGGAGAACGGCACCATCAACTTCTTCAAGTACGACGTCACGGCGCACACCTTCGACACCGGCGTGACGAAGGAGCTCTACACGCCGACGGGCGCAGAAAAGCAGTATAATCTCTGCAGCCTGATCTGCGACGCCCGCGGCACGCTCTACTTCAAGAACGACTCCGGCTACCTCACCGCCCTTGCCCGCGAGGTCATCGAGACCGACGTGAGCAAGGTCGAGGACATGATCGACGCGCTCTTCCCGATCACCGACGACAGTCTCACTGCCATCAAGCAGGCACGCCGCTACTACGAAGCCCTCGGCGACAAGAAGAGCGAGGTCACCAACCTTACCTCGCTCGAACGGGCCGAAGCCGAGTATCAGCAGCGCCTGACCAACAAGCGCCAGACCGCGCTCGACGATCTCAAGAAGATCTACGACGCGAAGGACACCAAGGACTTCACTGCCAGAGGGCTGCAGAAGCTCAAGGAGGCCTATGAAGAGGGCGTCCGGAACATCAACAACGCCGACGACTGCAAGCTGGTCGAAAGCAGCTTCAACGCAGCCGCGGAGAAGATCAACAAGCTCAACGGCAAGGATATCACGGTCACCTTCCGCCTCATCGGCGCGCTGCAGGCCACGCAGGACGTCAACCTGACGAAGGACAGCTACCTGCCCGAATACGTGACCTGGATCCCCACCACCTCCTACGACCTGCAGGAGGATGCCACGGTCTACGATCTTTACACCAAGGCCATCGGCGAGGCTGGTCTGCGCTCCATCGGCGAGGAGAACGACTATGTCCGCACGATCTACGCCCCGTCCTGCCTCGGCGGCTACGCCCTGAGCGAGTTCACCAACGGCGCGCGCTCCGGCTGGATGTACACGGTCAACGGCACGCATCCGGACCGCGGTCTGAAGAACTGGAAGCTCAAGGACGGCGACGTGGTCGTCTGGCACTACATCAATGACTACGCGCACGAGGCGGCCGACTGGTTCGACGACCCGGATTATCCCGCCCTCGGCGACGGCACTTACTACAACGGCTGGCTCCGCGCGGCGGACATCAGCCCGGAGCAGTATGTGCAGCAGCTGCTCGGCAAGATTCTGAAGGTCGGCAAGAACGGCACGGTCGAGCCGAAGCTGACGCTCTCGCACATCGGCAAGTCCGTCACCTTCACCTTCAAGCCCGACAAGGGCTACCACGTCAAGGACGTCAAGGTCGACGGCAAGTCCGTCGGCGCGGTCACGACCTACACCGTGGACAAGCTGACCGTCTCGACGAGGATCGAAGTTGCGTTCACCAACGGCGTGCTCCCGTTCACCGACGTGCGCGAAGCCGACTGGTTCTATGACGATGTCGTCTACGCCTATGAGAACGGCCTGTTCTCCGGCACCAGCGACACGACGTTCAGCCCGAACGCTTCCATGACCCGCGCCATGCTCGTCACAGTCCTCTATCGTCTCGAGGGCCAGCCCACTGTCTCCGGCCGCAGCGGCTTCTCGGATGTCAAGCTGAACAGCTACTATGAGGACGCCGTCACCTGGGCCGCCGACAACGGTATCGTCAACGGCACCGGCGCCACGACGTTCTCTCCGAACGCCAACGTCACCCGCGAGCAGATGGCTGCGATCCTCTACCGCTACGCGCAGTACAAGCAGTATGGCACCACCGCCAGCGCAGGCCTGAACGGCTTCTCCGATGCCGCGAAGGTCTCCACTTACGCCAAAGCCCCGCTCAGCTGGGCCGTCGCCGAGAAGCTGGTCAACGGCTCCGAAGGCAAGCTCCTGCCCACCGGCAATGCGATAAGGGCACAGGTCGCCGCCATCCTCCACCGCTTCGTGGAGAATGTTGCAAAGACCACCGCCTGATCCTTTCCCGCACAGGGCTGCCCCCAAAGGGGGCAGCCCTGTTTTCTGCCTTGCGCCCCATGCGTATGCAAAGGCGCTGCCCGGCAGACGCAAAGCGGCGGCCGGGTCATCCGGCCGCCGCTTTGGTTAGAAGCTCCGCGTCTCCGTATTCATGAAATCGTGGATCACATCGAAAAGATGGATGGGATCCAGCTGGTGCTCGGTGCAGAGCTTTGCCAGGCGAGTGACGCCGGGGCGGTCATTGGAAAAGGGCACGACAAAGAAGATCGTCGTCCAATGCGTCTGCAGATATTTCTGCACAAGAATTCCGTAGGCATAGAGCATCCGCGCCTCGCCATGCGCTTCATAAGGAATATGCCGGTAAGTAAGACCTTCTGAATCCTCTGTCCTGGCTGCAGTGGGGTGCACATCCAGGCGGTTCCATTCCGCCGAGAGCCGGAACGCTGCGTGCAGCAGCGCGACCGCCTCCCGCGCAAGCCCCTGCGCCTGCGGGTGCAGCATCCGGAGTTCCTCCTGAAGCGCGTCCATGCTGAACGGCCCGAATTCCTCCGCATACACCGGCCCGGAGATCAGCTGTGCCAGTGAGAGATCCAGGCGTTTTGCGATCTCCTCGATCGAATCCGAGCGCAGACACTTGTCCCCTTTCAGATACCCCTGCAGGGTCGAGCGCGGGATCCTAAGCTCCTTTGAAAATTCCAGTTTTGTCTTTCCTGTTTCCTTCATTTTGCTTTGTAGCATGGCTGCAATATTTTTCTCTATCTGCATATCCAAAGCCACCTCCCACCAAAAGGATACGGAAATGGTTTCTTTTGGTAAATACCGGCATGCTGGCAAAGCGTCCAGCTTTCCGGCACGGCGGAAAGCCGTCCAAATCCGCCGCGATCTCCGCCCCTCGGAAGCTGCTGCGAGGTGGCAGGATTGCCTTGATCCTGCAGGTTTTTCCAATGGTTTTGTGAAGTTTATAGAAAAATGCGTGGCGGACAGAAAAGGTTTGAAATCTCGAGTAAATTCGTGTATATTGAAAATTAAGATAACCGCCGGCCCGGACAGATGGTCAGCCGGCGTGATGGACGGCTCGAAGAGAGAAGGCGTTATCAAAAAGAGCCGGAAAGTGAATACAGAGGAGCGTGATTTAGTTGGAAGAACTGCTGCGCATGGAGCACATCAGCAAACGATTCGGTGACTTCTATGCGAACCACGATGTCAATCTGTCCGTAGCCAAGGGCGAGGTCCATACCCTGCTCGGCGAAAACGGTGCGGGCAAATCGACGCTGATGAACATTCTGATCGGTCTTTACCAGCCGACGGAGGGGTCGATCTTTCTCAACGGCAGGCAGGTGCGGATCGAGTCGCCCAGCCAGGCGGTCAAGCTCGGCATCGGCATGGTGCACCAGCACTTCATGCTGGTCGAAGCGATGACCGTGTTTGAGAACATGATCCTCGGCGACCGGAATTCCAAGGGGATCTTCATCGACCGGGAGGCGCGGCGGAAGGAGATCCTCGCGCTGTCGGAAAAATACGGGCTGGACGTGGAGCTGGACAAGCTGATCACGGAGATCTCCGTCGGCGCGCAGCAGCGCGTGGAGATCCTGAAGGCGCTCTACCACGGCGCGGAGCTGCTGATTTTGGACGAGCCGTCCGCGGCGCTGACGGACATCGAGGTCGAGGGTCTGTTCGCCATCATGAAAAAGCTCGTCAGCGAAGGAAAATCCATCATCTTTATCAGCCACAAGATGCGTGAGGTGCTGCACATCTCCGACCGTATCACCATCCTGCGCGCGGGCGAGGTCGTCACGACGGTGGACGCGCACGGCGTCACCGGGCAGGAGCTGGCCAACATGATGATCGGCCGCGAGCTGCAGCAGTCGCAGTACGAAAAGAAGGACGTGGAGGCCGGAGCGGTCATCTCCCTGCAGAACATCGATTATCATAAGGAGTCCAAGCACGCGGGCCTCAATGACGTCAGCCTCAGCATCGGCCGGGGCGAGATCGTCGGCATTGCCGGTGTGGACGGCAACGGGCAGACGCAGCTCGCGCAGCTGCTGACGGGCGTGCTCTCGCCGGAGAGCGGCGAGTTCCAGCGCAAGGGACAGAAGATCGCGGTCTTCAGCCCGCGGGCCTCGATCGAGGACGACGTGGCGCTCATCCCGGAGGACCGGAATCTGCAGGGCCTGATCGGCAACATGTCGATCGCAGACAATCTCGTGCTCAAGCAGACCGACGAGCCGCAGTTTTCCTCGCTGCACGGCCTGCATATGAAAAAGAAGACCATCTCGGCCTATGCCCGGGAGATGATCGGCAAATACGACATCCGCTGCCAGTCCTCCGACCAGGAGGTCCGGAATCTCTCCGGCGGCAACCAGCAGAAGGTCATTCTCGCCCGCGAGCTGGAATCCGATCCGGATGTGCTGATCGCCGTACACCCGACGCGCGGACTGGATATCGGCGCGACGCGCTTCGTCCACGATCAGATGATCGCCGCGCGCGACCGCGGCGTGGGCATTCTGCTCATCAGCGCGGACTTCGATGAGATCCTTGAGATGTCCGACCGGATCCTTGTCATCTTTGAAGGTCAGATCATGGGCGAATATTCCGGCAAGAACCCGCCGATCGAAGAAATCAGCCTTGCCATGACCGGAAAGTGAGGGGAGCGCGCGTATGAAATTCAAAAAATCACTCGGGGCCTTCCTTGTCCCGCTGCTTTCGATCCTGCTGGCGTTTGTCATTGGCGGGATCATCATGGCCGCGCTGGGCGCGGATCCGTTCCTCGCAGTCAAATACCTGTTCCAGGGCGCGTTCGGCTCTAAGGCCGGCATCGGCACGACGCTGGCCAAGGCGACGCCCCTGATGTTCACGGCGCTGTGCGCGTGCTTCGCGTACCGCTGCGGCGTATTCAACCTCGGCGGTGAGGGCCAGTTTCTGATGGGCTCCATCGCGGCGTTTCTGACCTGCTACTTTACGGGCCTGACCGGCTTCGGCGGTATTTTGCTGGCGCTGCTGGCCGGCGCGGTGGCCGGCGGCTTCTGGGGCATGATCCCGGGCGTATTGAAGATCACGCGCGGGCAGAACGAGATGATCATCTCCATCATGCTCAACTATGTGGCGACGCTGTTTATGGGCGTGATCTACACCAGCTGGATCCGCGACGCCTCCGTGCCGCAGACGCCCGCGATCGACGATGCGGTACATCTGCCGCGGATCATCAGCGGGATGCGCATGACGTGGGGGCTCGTGATCGCGGTGGTCGTGGGCCTGCTCCTGTACTACTTCCTGTTCTGGACCAGCCCCGGCTTCAAGCTCCGGGCCGTTGGCCTGAACCAGACCGCCAGCCGCTTCAACGGCTTCCCGGTCCGGCGGTATATGCTGATGAGCTTCATCGTCTCCGGCGCGATCGCAGGTCTCGGCGGCGGCGCAGAGCTGCTCGGCACGCAGTTCCGCCTCATCAACGGCTTCGGCGCGGGCTACGGCTTTGACGGCGTGGCCATGGCGCTGATCGGCCAGCTGCATCCGATCGCAACGATGGTCGTGGCGCTGTTCTTCGCCGTCCTGCGCGTGGGCTCGACCACGATGCAGGCCGCCACGGGCGTGCCGACCAGCGTATCCGATATCATCCAGGCGCTTGTCATCGTCTTCTCCGTCGCCGGTATGGCGCTGACGAAGCTGCCGGAGTTCCAGAGCTGGAAGAGCCGCGTGTTCGGCAAGAGAAAGGCAGGTGCTGTGTAATGGATTGGATCTTGAGCTTACTGCTGGCAACGGTCCGTCTGGCCATTCCCGTGCTGCTGATCTCCCTCGCGGAGCTCTACGGCCAGCGGGCCGGTATGGTCAACATCGGTCTGGAGGGTCTGGCGTCCATCGGCGCGCTGGTGGGCTTTCTGGTCTGCTATGTGACGGGGTCGAACTGGCTGGGGCTGCTGTGCGGCGCGCTGGCCGGTATTCTGGTCAACATGATCTACGCGTTCTCCACGGTCACGCTCTGCGCGGACCATACGGTCTACGGCATGGCGGTGAACATCTTTGCGCCGGCGCTGGCCTCGTTCATCTACCGGGTCTATTTCGGCACCGGCTCCGACCTCAAGCAGATCACCACGATGGCCTCCATCGCCATCCCGGGGCTGAAGGATATCCCGGTGATCGGGCCGCTGCTGTTTGACCAGAGCCCGATGGTGTATCTGACGTTCGTGCTCGTGATCGTGACGGCCGTCTTCTTCGGCAAGACCCGCGCGGGCCTGAGCTACAAATCCGTCGGCGAGCATCCGCAGGCCGCGGCGACGCTGGGCATCAACGTCATCGGCGTCAAGTATCTCGCGTGCGTGATCTGCGGCGCGCTGGCCGGCATCGGCGGCGCATACCTCACGACCTGCTACTCCAGCACCTACACCGACGGCATCGTCGCCGGGCGCGGCTTCATCGCGCTGGCCGCCGTCATCTTCGGCCGCTGGAACGCGGGCGGCATTCTGCTTGCCTGCCTGTTCTTCGGCTTCTGTGACGCGCTGCAGATCCGTCTGCAGGTGTCCGGCATCGCCATCCCCTATCAGTTCTTCCAGATGATCCCCTACGTGGCGACAGTCGTCGTCCTGAGCCTCATCGGCACGCGGCAGGCGGGCCCCAAGGCCAACGGCAAGCCCTACCGCCGCGAGCAGCGGTAAACGCTGGCGCACCTGTTCAGTAATAACACGCCCTGTGTTATTATAGATGATGCCGGCGGCGCGGGCTGCCGGCGCAAAATCCAAATCTACGGAGGAAAAACTATGAAAAAGATCATCGCAATGCTTCTGGCTCTTGTCATGCTCCTCTCGCTGGCGGCCTGCGCCAGCTCCGGCAAGACCGACGCCCCGGCTGCTGCGGACACCGCCGCCCCGGCCGAAACGACCGACACCACCGACACCGCTCCCGCAGCCGACACCAAGACCGACGGCAAGACCTACAAGGTCGCCATGATCTGCGACTCCAGCATCAACGACGGCGGCTGGGGCGCAGCCTGCTACAACGCCATGGTCGCCGCAGCCGAGAAGAAGGGCTGGCAGACCGAGGTCACCGACTCCATCTCGCAGGACTCCTACTATGACTCCATCGTCGCCTACTGCGCGCTGGGCTATGACATGATCTACGCCCCCGGCAATCAGTACACCGACGCTGTCCTGCAGGCAGCTGAGGAATATCCCGACGTCGCCTTCGCCCTGCTCAACGGCGCAGTCGACACCCCGGAAAAGGCTGTCAACAAGAACGTCTCCTCCCTGCTCCCGAACGCACAGCAGATCGGCTGGATCGCCGGCGCGCTGGCGGGCCTGATGACCGAGACCGGCAAGCTCGGCTTCATCGGCGGCATGGAGCTCGACACCACCAAGGGCAAGATCGCGGGCTTTGAAGAAGCCGCGAAGTACGTCGCCGAGCAGGAAGGCAAGACCGTCGAGCTGCTCAACGTGCCGTACGCCAACTCCTTCTCCGACGCCCCGAAGGGCAAAGAATTCGCCACCGAGCTGATCTCCCAGGGCGCTGACGTCTTCTTCGGCGACGCTTCCGCCGTTGACTCCGGCGCGCGCGAGGCCATCGATGCCGCCAACGCCGCTGCAGGCGAGATCAAGATCTACGACATCGGCCAGCCGGCAGACATCCTCGGCCAGAACGAGTGCATCATCTGCTCGCAGGTGACCGACAACTCTGCCATGGTCGTCGCCTCCATGGAGGCTGTGGAAGCCGGTGCCTTCGGCGGCGAGACGCTCTACGGCACACTGCAGAACGGCACGCTGTCCGCAGGCGCGCTGAGCGATCTGGTCCCGGCCGACGTGCAGGAAAAGTACCTCGGCTACATCGAGCAGATGAAGGCCGACACCTTCATGAAGTAAGATCCGGAACCAGCGTTTTCCCCGGTAACATGACCAGCCCGGCTGGCGCTTGTGCGCCAGCCGGGCTTTTTCTGCTTTTTGCTCAGTCCGCATGCGCGGACAGGCGGCGCATCCACCTTCTCCTGCGGAAGACGGCCAGAGAGATGCCGAAGCGGAGGCATTCCTCCAGTGACAGCGCAAAGTACACATATGGCACCGGCAGCGCAAACACGAAGGCCGTCAGAAGCCCCGCCGGAACGCCGAAGCCCCACGTTCCAACAAGATCGATGACCATAACGTACGCCGTCCGCCCGCCGCTGCGGAGGATCCCGCCGCCGAGGATCATATTGAGGACCTTGCATGGCGCCACCAGCGCATAGGCCGTGAGGATCTGCCGGGTCAACCGCTTTACCCCGTCCTCCACCTGATAGATCTCCACATAGACACCGCTGAGCAGCACCACGAGCACGGACAGCAGCGCGGCCCCGGCAGCGCCGTAGACGAGCAGGCGCTTGCCCGCCGCATAGGCGGCGTCTTCGTCCCCGCTGCCAAGCCGCTTGCCGACGATCACGCCCGCCGCCTGCGACAGGCCGCACAG
>ERZ857827.2565-NODE-2565-length-13107-cov-6.484370_pt1 | contig 13107 bp, 10 predicted proteins | sample MGYA00519761_ERZ857827 | MGnify/ENA primary metagenome ERZ857827 (study PRJEB31778, sample SAMEA3449370) | human gut metagenome | biome: human gut; feature: human-associated habitat; material: faeces | place: United Kingdom | collected 2010/2012 ... | reverse complement strand
CTCTGCGCGCTGGGGATGTTCGTCATCGTCTGCGCGCGCAGCGAGGAGCAGATGCGCATGGCGCACGCGGCGGGGGCGCATCCCGTGCCGCTGGCGCAGATCGCGGCTGCGTGCAGGCAGGCGGATGTGATTATCAACACGATTCCGGCGCATGTGCTCGGCGACGCAGCGCTGGCGGAGACGGCGCGCGATACGCCGATCATCGAGCTGGCCAGCGCGCCCTACGGGCTGGAAATGCAGAAGGCGGTCAAGCTGGGGCTGCAGGTCTGCGTGGAGAGCGGCCTGCCGGGGCGGTATGCGCCGCTGGACGCGGGGGAAGCGCTGTTTGACGCGCTGACGCGGGCGATGGGGACGCGGAAGGAGGATGCGCAATGCGCGACTTGACCATCGGGTTTGCGATTACGGGATCATTCTGCACGTTCAAGGCGGTCTTTCCGCAAATGAATCTGCTGGTGGAGCATGGCTATCGGGTGCTGCCGATTATGAGCGAAAACGCCTACGCGACGGATACGCGCTTCGGACGCGCGGCGGACTGGGCGGCGCAGGCGGAGGAAATCTGCGGGGAAAAGGTGATTCACACGATTGCGCAGGCCGAGCCCATCGGCCCGAAAAAGCTGCTGGACCTGCTGATCCTCGCGCCATGCACGGGCAATACGCTGGGCAAGCTGGCCTGCGGCATATACGATACCGCGCCGACGCTGGCGGTCAAGAGCCACAGGCGAAACGGGCGGCCGGTGCTCATCGCCGTATCGACAAACGACGCGCTGGCGGGCGCGGCGGCGGGAATCGGGCTGCTGATGAACCGCAAAGGGACGTATTTCGTGCCGCTGCAGCAGGATGATTTTCGCGCGAAGCCGACGAGCTGCGTGGCGGATTTCGCGCAGATTCTCCCGGCAGCGGAGGCGGCGCTCGCGGGGCGGCAGCTCCAGCCGATGATTTTTTGAAAAAATAGATTCGCCGGGGAAGAAAAAGGCGGGGGCGTTCGTCTCTTTACAAAGCGATTTCTTTTCGTGTACAATAGAGGGCAAGAGGTGATACGCCATGAAACGCTTGACAGCGATCCTGATGGCGCTGAGCTTGAGCTTTCCCGCGTGGGCGGCGGCCGAGCTTGACGTGAATATGGAACAAAAGGAAGAAAACGGGCAGACGCTGACCGTCTTTTCGGCGGAGGCGGGGGCGGCTGAAACGACCGCCGTGCCGGAGGAAACGCCCGACCCGGCGATAGCGACGGCAAACGCGCTGATTGAAGTGCGCTTTGAGCAGGCGAAGGCGGCGCAGCTGACCCAGCGCGCGGGCGCGGAGATCATCCAGAGCGGCGAAACGCACACGCTGGGGAACGTCGCGTCGCTCGTGCTGCGCTGGAACGGCACACAGCCGGACGGCACGGCGGGAAGCGCCGTGCGCGCGCTGGTGCTCGACCGGACGACCGGCGAGGAAATCCGCCTGGAGCAGCTTTTTGACGATGCGGACGCGGCGATAGGCGCGATGGAGCGGATCATCGAGGACGATGTGCTGCCCGAATTGAGCGACTATATGGAATACAGCGAGCTGCTGCCGATGCCGCGCGACGCATACGCCGTGGACGAATACGGGCTGACGGTGTTCTATCCCGACGACAGCTATCGCTATTTTGACGAGCAGAGCGGCGCGGTGCAGTTTGCGTGGCACGAGCTGGCGGCGTATATCGGCGAAAGCAGCCCGGTATACGAGGCGGCGCATGCGCAGGGCGACATGAACGCGCTGGCCGACGCGGCGGGGGACGGCAGGCTGCCGGGGCCGATGACGCGGGCGGCGGTGGGGCAGAAGCTCGGCGAAGTGCTCTCCGCCTACACGCTGCTGACCGACCCGGATTACACGAAGGATTCCCGCGTGTATCTGTTCGAGGAGGCGAGCCTGCGCGGCTGGGCGGTGGAGATTCCCAAATACGCCGAAACGGACGAGGCGGAGACGCCGATTTCCGCAATCCGCACCACACGCGCGGACGTTTGCGGGCTGACCGTCGGCAAGACGACGAAGGCCGAGCTGACCGCGCTGCTCGGGGAGCCGCTGGAAACGAGGGCCTACGACGCGGACGAAGCCGCCGACCGCATGCTGGAGGCGGGCGAGAGCCTGTTCTTCGCGCTTTCCGGGCGCATTTTGCAGGCGCATGTGGATGAAAACAGTGTGTTACAGTGTCTGATTCTGCGCGACGCGATTCCCGAAGCGCTTTACTGATGGAAATAAACGTGGTATAATAATCTGCCTGACTATGCGCGGGCAGATTGTTTTTTTCATATTTTGAATGATTTGGGATTATAGATTATCATTATAAAAGAAAGCGGGCGGGCTTGGAGCTTCGGGCTTTGAGTCGGTTTGGGCGGAAAGCCCGAAAAGACCCCTTGGAGGCAAGAAGATGGCGAAAAAAGCGGCTAAGGGCGCGGCGGCGAAGAAAAAGCGCACGGTTTCCGGCAAACGGGGAAAGCCGGGGAAAAAGACCAATCAGGGCGTTGACCCGCGCGGCGTTGCGGGCATTGCGGTGCTCTGCCTCGGGCTGCTGGCGCTGTTTTGCCAGTTCATCCCGTCAAACGGCGGCTTCCTCAACCGGTGCATGCTGATTGTGCGCGGGCTGGGCGGCATGCTCTGCCTGCTGCTGCCGGTGGTGGTCTGCTGGGCGGGTGTGGTGCTCGTGTTCTTCGGCGAAAGAAAGCTGAGCGCCAGAACGCTGATCCTCAGCTCGCTGATTTTTCTGTTTGTGGAGGCCATGTTCCAGCTTTTCCGCATTTCCGGCGTGAACGCGGCGCTGGCGGCGGACGGCGCGCAGGCGAGCTACGGCGCGTTTCTGGCGCGCTCGTTCACGATGAGCTCGCTGGATTGCAAGGGCGGCGGACTCATCGGCGCGCTGCTGGCGTGGCCGCTGTATAAGGGGCTGGACATTTGGGGCGGCATGATCGTGCTCATCTTCGCGACGGCGATTGCGCTGATGACGCTCACGGGATTCTCGTTCGGCGGCATCGGCATGCGGATATCCGAATGGGCGGATGATTTCCGCGTGGAGATGCGGGAGCGCCGGGAGGAGAAGGACGCGCTGCGCGACGCGCGGCAGGAGGAAGAGCTGGAGCGCGAAAACGCGCTGGCCATCGAGCGGCAGAAGCGCAGGCAGGAGCGCCTGCAAAAGCAGAAGGAAGAGCAGGAGGCCGCCGCGCGCGAGGCCGATGAAAGAGAAAAACAGCGCAGGCGGGACGAAGAGATCCGTCAGGCGCTTGAAGCGGAGACAACGGAGGATGCGCCGCAGACGGACAAGACGCCTCGGCGGAAGGACAAGCCGACGCTGACCGTGATGCGGCGGCAGGACGACGAGCCGCCGGACGAACAACCGGCGATCACGAGCATGCCGCCGAGAAAAGCCGCCGCGCCGCGAAAGCGCAGGATGATTTCCGACAGCGCACAGCTCTACATCGAGCGGGACGACGAATTTACCCGCGCGCCGGTGGACGAGCATACGCCCACCATGCCGAGCCGCCGCAACAGCTTCACCATGCAGGAGGCGGAAAACGCCTTCCTCTACGGGATGAACGGCGGCCAGCCAACCGGCGGGTATGCGCCCCGGCGCGACGCTTACAGCCGGCCGACGGCGGAAAACGCGCCGTCTGGTTCGAGCGTGCCGAACGCGCCGGGTTATCCGAGTGAACCGGGCTATCCGAACGAACCCAATGAATTAAGCGAATCGAGCGAACCGAACGCATGGGGCGAGCCGACCGATTTGAACGCGCCGATCGAGCCGAACATGCCGAACGACCCCTATACGGAGGACGACGAGGACGACGAGACGGCGGCCATCACCAACGTGCGCGCGGACGGCGCGGACAGACCCATCGACGAGCGTTACTTCCGGCAGGCAGACGCATCCGAGGACGAAGCGGAGGATTCCCCCGCAGGACAGGCGGCGAACGTCGAATACGACGACGGCGACGCGCAGGTGACGGCGGACGAATCCCACGACGAGCCGGAGGAAGCGCCTGCGGTGCCGACGAGCGGATCATTTGGCGGTTGGCCGGGACAAGGCGCGCAGACGGCGGGCGGAAGCACCCCGTCGAGCTACTCGGCGGCGGCCATCGACGCGGCCAGAGCGCGGGCGGAGCGCAACGCAGGCTATCAGCCGCCGGTTCAGCCGCAGGGGCAGGACGTTTTGAAGGCGCAGCGGATCAACGAGCAGCAGACGGTCGTGCAGCTCCGCGGCAACCGGCTCGACGGAACGCCCATCGTCATGCCGGCCAAGGACGTGCACGAAGCGCCGCAGACGGCGAAGGAGGAATACATCTTCCCGCCGATCGACCTGCTCAACCAGAGCAGCACGACGGCAGACCCGGATCAGCGCGCCAAGGACGAGGCGGGCGCGCGCAAGCTGCTCGGCACGCTGGAGAGCTTCGGTGTACAGGCCAAGCTGCTGAACGTGACCCACGGCCCGGCCATCACGCGCTACGAGCTTGCGCCCGCGCCGGGGGTGAAGGTATCGCGCATCGTCGGTCTGGTGGACGACATCGCGCTGAACATGGCCTCCGACGGCGTGCGCATCGAAGCGCCGATTCCCGGAAAACCGGCGGTCGGCATTGAAATTCCGAATCAGAAAATCGCGACGGTCTCCCTGCGTGACGTGCTGGAAAGCCCGGAGATGATGCGGGAGAAATCGCCGACGGCGGTGGCGCTGGGCAAGGGCATTTCCGGCGCGCCGGTCATCGCGGATATGGCGAAGATGCCCCACGTGCTGATTGCGGGCGCGACGGGCTCGGGCAAATCCGTCTGCATCAACACGATCATCAACTCCATCATCTTCCGCGCCAAGCCGGAGGAAGTGCGGCTCATCCTCATCGACCCGAAGGTTGTCGAGCTTTCCGTCTACAACGGCATTCCGCACCTGCTCGTGCCGGTCGTGACCGATCCGAAGAAGGCGAGCGCGGCGCTGAGCTGGGCGGTTGTGGAGATGGAGCACCGCTACAAGCGGTTCGAGACGATGGGCGTGCGCGACATCCGCGGCTACAACAACGCCATCGGCCCGAACGAAGAGCCGATGAGCAAGATCATCGTCATCATCGACGAGCTGGCCGATTTGATGATGGTCGCCCCCGGCGAGGTGGAGGAATCCATCTGCCGACTGGCGCAGCTGGCGCGCGCGGCGGGCATCCATCTGGTGATCGCGACGCAGAGGCCGTCGGTCAACGTCATCACGGGCGTGATTAAGGCGAACATCCCGAGCCGAATCGCGTTCGCGGTGTCCAGCCAGATCGACAGCCGGACGATTCTCGATTCCGGCGGCGCGGAAAAGCTGCTGGGCAAGGGCGACATGCTCTATGCGCCGCAGGGCGCGGGCAAGCCGACGCGCGTGCAGGGCTGCTTCGTCTCCGACGACGAGGTGCAGCGCATCGTCGAGTTTGTGCGTGGCCGCCACAGCGCGGATTACAACGAGGACGTGATCGAGCAGATGAACACCGCGGCCGACGAGGACAGCGGCGCATCCTCCGACGCGCCGAGCGCGGGCGAGCCGGTGGACGAAATGCTCGCCAAGGCGATTGAGCTGGCCGTGGACGCGGGGCAGGTTTCCATCAGCATGCTCCAGCGGCGGCTGCGCGTGGGCTATGCGCGCGCGGGGCGGCTGGTGGACGAAATGACGCAGCGCGGCATCACCGCCGAGGCCGAGGGTCCGACGAAGCCGCGAACCGTGCTCATTTCCCGCGAGGAATGGCGGCGCATGCAGGAAAATCAGGAGTAAAGGCGAATAACTCCTTCTGGCGCGGCGAAGCTGCGCTTGAAGGAGAAAATACGAAAGGAATCACAACCATGAAATTCATCAAAACGCCCGTCAAGGGCATGTGCGATATGCTTCCCGCCGATATGCGCCTGCGCGAGCATGTGCTCGGCATGATTAAGGAAACCTACGGCGCGTGCGGCTTCATGCAGATCGAAACGCCGGTGATGGAGCACATCGAGAACCTGACCAGCAAGCAGGGCGGCGACAACGAGAAGCTGATCTTCAAGGTGATGAAGCGCGGCGCGGAGCTTCAGCGCGCGCTGGACAAGGGCGACGGCGAGCTGGCGGACAACGGCCTGCGCTACGACCTGACCGTGCCGCTGGCGCGCTACTACGCGAACAACAAGGAGAAGCTGCCGACCCCGTTCAAGGCGATGCAGCTTGGCAACGTCTGGCGCGCGGACAACCCGCAGAAGGGGCGCTTCCGCCAGTTTACCCAGTGCGACATCGACATTCTGGGCGACGACAGCAGCCTGGCGGAGATCGAGCTGATTACGGCGACGGCGACGATGCTCAGCAAGATCCTTGCCGAGGCGAACCTGAACGCCTTCACCATCCACATCAACGACCGCCGGATGCTGGCGGCGGCGGCGCTCACGGCGGGCTTTGAGCAGGAGGAAATCGGCGGCGCACTGATTTCGCTGGACAAGTTCGACAAGATCGGCATGGACGGCATCGAAAAGGATCTGCTGGAGAGCGGTTACGCGCTGGAAAAGGTGGAAAAATACATGGCGTTCTACCGCAGCGTAAGACCGGGCATGGAGATTGCCGACTTCTGCGCGGGTGTGAATGGCGAATATCTGGAGGCGCGCGTCGGCGAGGCGCTGGCGGACATCGTGGGCTGCGTGCAGCCGATGCTCGGCGAGGGCGTGAAGATCGTCTTCGACCCGACGCTGGTGCGCGGCATGGGCTACTACACCGGCCCGATTTTCGAGGTGACGCTGGACGGCTACAACTTCGCCATCGCGGGCGGCGGACGCTACGACCAGATGATCGGCAAATTCAGCGGCCAGAATGTCAGCGCGTGCGGCTTCTCCATCGGCTTTGAGCGCATCGTGACCATCCTCAAGGATCACGAGCAGGGCAGCTTCAAGCTGCCGGAAGGCTCCGTGGCGTATCTGATCGGCAACAAGGTGCCGACGGCGCGCAAGGCGGAGGTGCTCGCGCAGGCGGCCGAGGCGCGCAAGGCGGGCGTGGTGGCGACGGTTCTGCCGATGAGCAAGAACATGAAGCACCAGATCGAGCTGCTGGAGGCTGAGGGCTTCACGAAGTTCGAAAAGATTTACGAGTAATACTAATTCTTGTTAAAATGGCTTAATCCGCGCACCATCTTTTTCGCTCTGACTTTGCCTCGTTCCGTTCAACGTACCTCCAGTACGCCTCACTTCACTTGGCTTCGTCAGAACAAAAAATCTGATGCGCTCTGTTAAGCATTTTAACTGCGAATTAGTATAAAGCGGAAACGTCGGGGGCGACGCGACCGGGAAAGGAAGACCCATGACCAACAAAGGGGTTGTGACCGCCGTAAACGGCGATACGCTCACGGTGGCGTTTGAGCGCCACGAGGCCTGCGGCGATTGCCACGCATGCATGCACGGGAGCGAGAATTGCGCCAAGCACATGGTCAAAATCAAGGGCAAGGCGCAGGTCGGGGACGTCATCGAAGTGGCGATGGACGATTCTCACGTGATGGAGGCTTCGGCGCTGGCGTACATGCTGCCGCTGGCGGGCTTTATCGCCGGGCTGGCGGCGGGCTGGGGCATTGCGAAGACGGGCGCTTTTGGAAACGGCGAGCTGCTGATGGCGCTGTGCGCGATCATCGGCACGGCGGCGGCGTATTTCATCATGCGCGCGCTTGACCCCAAGCTCTCCAAGGGGCGCTGGGAACAGAAGATCATTTCGGTAACGCATCCCGAAGAGACGGATGCGAAAAAATAAAGACAGGAGGCGCTTAACATGGTTGTGCATTTTGATGAGAAGACGTTTGACGAGGCCGTGCGCGGCGAAAAGCCGGTGCTGGTCGATTTCTGGGCGACGTGGTGCGGCCCGTGCCGCATGATCGCCCCGGCGGTGGAGGAAGTGGCCGCAGATTTTGAAGGCCGCGCCGTGGTCGGCAAGGTGGACGTGGATGAGCAGACGGAGCTGGCGCGCCGGTTCGGCATTATGAGCATCCCGACGCTGGTTGTGATGAAGGGCGGCAAGGTCGTCGAGCAGGCGGTCGGCGCGCGCGGCAAAGCCGATATCGCCGCGATGCTGGAGCGGCACCTGTAAAAGCGAACTACTTGCAGACGGGCTGAAAAAAGAAAAAAAGAAAAAATGAACGGAAAGCGCTCGAAGGGATTCAAAAAACGGGCGCTTCCCTTCTTTTTTGGCGGGATAGACTTTGACAAGCAGGGCTTTTGTGCTATAATGAACTGAATAAACTTGAGGTATTATCCCTCAGAAATGTTCGGATTTTGAAAGCCTGAGAACGACATGAAGGGCTTTTGGAAGATAAAAAAACAAAAGGAGACGACAGAAAGGAGGAGACGCATTTGGCGAAGCTGAGGATTATCCCGCTGGGCGGATTGGGCGAGGTCGGCAAAAACATGACGGCCTTCGAGTTTGGCGACGACATCGTTGTGGTGGACTGCGGCTCGATTTTCCCGCGGGCGGATATGCTCGGTATTGACCTTGTGATTCCCGACATCACCTATCTGGAGCGAAACAGGGAGCGCGTGCGCGCGTATCTGATTACGCACGGGCACGAGGATCACATCGGCGCGACGCCGTATGTGCTGCCGCGCGTACCCGCGCCGGTTTACGGCACGAAGCTGACCTGCGCGCTCATACGCGGGAAGCTGGCGGAGCATAATATCGGCAACATCCAGTTCCATATCGTGAAGCCGAAGGACGTGGTCGAGGTCGGCGCGTTCTCCGTGCAGTTCATCAAGGTGAGCCATTCGATTGCGGGCGCGGTGGCGATGGCGATTACGTGCCCGGCCGGAACGGTGATCGTGACGGGCGACTTCAAAATCGACTACACGCCCATCGACGGCGAGGTGACGGATCTCAACACGCTGGCCGCGTGGGGCAGCCGCGGCGTGCTGGCGATGCTGGCGGAATCCACCAACGTGGAGCGCCCCGGCTACACGATGAGCGAAAAGAAGATCGGCGAGACCTTCCACAACCTGTTTAAGGACGCGAAGGGGCGAATCATCATCGCGATGTTCGCCTCGAACCTGCACAGAATTCAGCAGGTGGTGGACAACTGCATCGAGTTCGGGCGGAAAATCTGCTTTGTCGGCCGGAGCATGGTCAACGTCACCAAGCTGGCGATGGAAATCGGCGAGCTAAAAATCCCGCAGGACGTGTTCATCGACGTCGGCGATCTGGATTGCTACGAGGATGACGAAATCGTGGTGCTGACGACGGGCAGCCAGGGCGAGCCGATGAGCGGCCTGACGCGCATGGCCAACAGCGAGCACCGCAAATTGCAGATTCGGAAGGGCGACACGGTGATTATCTCCGCGACGCCGATTCCGGGCAACGAGATCATGGTCTCCAGAATCATCGACCAGCTCTATCGCTGCGGCGCGAACGTGATTTACAACCGCATCGCGGATGTGCACGTCTCCGGCCACGCCTGTCAGGAGGAGCTGAAGCTGATGCACACGCTGGTGAAGCCGAAATACTTCATCCCGGTGCACGGCGAATACCGCATGCTGCACAGGCACGCGCATCTGGCGCAGGAGCTGGGCATGCCGGAGGACAACGTCATCATTCTGGAAATGGGGCAGGCGCTCGAGCTTTCCGAGGACGAGGCGAATATCACCGGCCCGATTCCCAACGGCTCGGTGATGGTGGACGGCCTCGGTGTGGGCGACGTGGGCAACGTGGTGCTGCGCGACAGAAAGCACCTCTCGCAGGACGGATTGATTATCGTCGTCGTCGGCGTGAACCGGGAGACGGGGCTGGTGACCAGCGGGCCGGAATTGATCTCGCGCGGTTTCGTCTATGTGCGCGAAAACGAGGAGCTGATTTCCGGCGCGCGGAACGTCGCGATGAACGTCTTGCAGCGGTATGACCGCATCGAGCAGAGCGACTGGACGAGCGTGAAGAACGGGATCAAGGACGAGGTGCACAACTATCTGTTCGATCTCATCAAGCGCAACCCGATGATTCTGCCGATCATCATGGAAACATAAAAAAACAAGGAAGTTGAAGCATGAACATTTACGATACGGCGCACAAGCTGGCCGAGGAAATCAAGAAGAGCGACGAATGTGTGCAGCTGGCGGAGCTGCGCGAGCGCGCTTACGCGGATGAGACCAACCGGCTGCTGCTGGAGGAATACAAGCGGCTGCAGGTGCAGCTCCAGATGAGCATGGTCGGCGCGGCGGGGGAGATGCCCAGCGAGGACATGCAGCGCTTTCAGCAGCTCGCCTCGCTGCTGTATATGAACAGCGACGTGCAGGCCTATCTGATGGCGGAAATGCAGATGCAGAAGACGCTGGCCGATATCTTCAAGATTTTGACCGAGGCGGCGGGCATTCGCTTTGACGTGCCCGACAAGCAATAAACCGGGAGGAAAGCGACATTGGCGAAGAAAAAGAAGCGCCCGATCCGCGATGCGGAGGAACGCGAGCTGCTTGAAAGCAGGCGGTACGGCTTTTTCTGGTACGACTGGATCTGGCGGATTCTGCGGCCGATTCTGGTGTTCGTCTGCTCGTTTGTCATCATCTGCGGGCTGGTTTACACCGGCTGGCAGAAGGTGGACGACATGTTCTTTTCGCCGATGGACAGCGCGGACGGCCAGACCGTCGCCTTCAGCGTCAAATCCGGCAGTTCGCTCTCCGCGGTCAGCCGAAATCTGGAAGAGGCGGGGCTGATCCACAACCACACCGTCTTCAAATACATGGCCGATTTCATGGGCATGGGGCAGAAGATCCAGAGCGGCGACTACGAGCTTTCGCGCGCGATGTCCGCGACGGAGATCCTCAATCAACTGATCGCCGGCGACGGCAAGCCGCTGACGACGAGCATCACCATCATCCCCGGCTGGACGGTGGAGGACGTGGCGAATTATCTGGTGGAGCAGAAGATTCTCTCGAGCGCCGACGAGTTCCTCGGCCTGTGCAAATCGGGCGAGGCTTACAGCGGGTATTACTTCATCGAGGAGATGATGAAGACCGGCACGGCAAGCCAGCGCAAGTACGCGCTGGAGGGCTATCTGTCGCCGAACACCTATGAGATTTACACCAGCTCGAGCGCCGATACCATCATCAAGCGCCTGCTGACGCAGATGGAAGCGGCGTATCTGAGCGGCTACGACGAGCGCGCGCAGGAGCTGGGGATGACGATGGACGAGGTGGTGACCCTCGCCTCGATGATCGAAAAGGAAGCCAAGAAGGGCGACTTTGCCAAGGTCAGCGCGGTTTTCCACAACCGGCTCAAGGCGGATATGACGCTCGGCTCGGACGTGACGATCAAATACGCGACCGGCTCGCAGAAGATGGTGCTCGGCGACAGCGAGCTTTCCGTCAATTCGGCGTATAACACGTACACCCGAAAGGGGCTGCCGGTCGGCCCGATCTGCAACCCGTCGATGGACGCGATTGTCGCGGCGCTGTACCCGGACGAGCAATACGTGGCGCAGAAGTATCTATACTTCTGCTCGACCGACCCGGCCTCCGGCGCGCTGCATTTCTCCAAGACGCTGGACGAGCACAACGCCGCCGTGGCCATGTATCGCCCGCTGTGGGAGGAATACGACAAGAGCCGCGGCCTGAACTGATCGGAGGACAGGATGAAGACAATGCCTTCGCTGCTCGCGCCAGCGGGCAACATGAGGGCGCTCCAAACGGCGCTGCGCTTCGGCGCAGACGCCGTTTATTGTGGCGCAAAACAATACGGCCTGCGCGCGCAGGCGAACAATTTCGACGAAAAACAGCTCGAGGAGGCCGTGCGGCTGGCGCATGCGGCGGGCGCGCAGGTGAACCTGACGCTGAACATCTTCGCCTTTGACGGTGACCTCGACGGCATGGTGAGGACGGCGCAGAGGGCGCGCGACGTCGGCGTGGACGCGGCAATCGTCTCCGATCTCGGCGCGATTGCGCGGATTGCGCGGGAAGTGCCGGGGCTGGATGTGCACGTGAGCACGCAGGCGAGCACGACGAACAGCGAATCCGCCCGCGTATACAAGGCACTGGGGGCAAAGCGCGTCGTGCTGGCGCGGGAGATGACGTTTGAGCAGATCGAGGCGATGAGCGCGGCGATCGGGGACGAAATCGAGTTGGAGACGTTCATCCACGGCGCGGCCTGCATGTCGTATTCCGGGCGCTGCATGCTTTCCAGCTTCTTGAACGGGCGGAGTGCGAACCGCGGCGCGTGCAGCCAGCCGTGCCGCTGGACCTACACCCTGCACGAGCGGACGAGGCCGGAGGAGGCCATGCCCATCGAGGAGGACGAGCGGGGAACGGCGATTCTCTCCAGCCGGGACATCTGCATGATGGAGCACCTGCCGAGGCTGATGGAGAGCGGCGTTTGCTGCTTCAAGATCGAGGGGCGGATGAAGACGGAAATCTACATCGCGACGGTCGTCGGGGCGTATCGCCGAGCCATGGACGCATACGCGGAAAGCCCGGCGGGCTATCGGGCGGACGCGGCGCTGCAAAGGCGGCTGCGCGGGGAGCTGGACAAGATCAGCCACCGCGTATACGATACGGGCTTTTACTTCGGCCAGCCGAAGGTCTGCGGCGAGGCGGTCGGCGTGACGCAGGAGGCCGAATACATGGGCTATGTGCTGGATGCGTCGGGCGGCGAGGCGCTGGTGGAGATGAAGAACCGTTTCTTCGTCGGCGACGAGCTGGAAACCGTCACGCCGAAGGGCAGCGAAAAGCTGGTAATCGAGGACATCGTGATCGAGCGGACGGGCGAGCATGTCGGCGTGGTGAACGTGCCGATGGAGCGGGTGCGCATTCCCTGCGGCGGTAAATTGCAGGCGGGCGACATGCTGCGCGGCCCGGTCAGAAACCGAGCGTGACCCGGCTTCGATACGGAGCGGCGACGGGAGAGCGCCAAAAGAGCGGATAAAACGGATGCGCGCAGAGCGCGTCGCAAAGCATCAGAAACGCCCACGCATCGTCGGGCGTTTTTGCTTTATCCGGCAAGGCCAGAAACCCGTGCGGATGGGTGACGACGGAGGGGACGCGAATCCGGCGCAGGGGCAGGAACAGCGCGCTGCGCGCCTGTGCGCCGTCCAGAATATCAGCCAGCCACGGCGCGGCGGCCTCCGGGGCGCAGGCACGCTCGATCTGCGCGGGAAGGGAGCGGAGCGCCGCGTC
>ERZ857827.2562-NODE-2562-length-13131-cov-15.789462_pt1 | contig 13131 bp, 19 predicted proteins | sample MGYA00519761_ERZ857827 | MGnify/ENA primary metagenome ERZ857827 (study PRJEB31778, sample SAMEA3449370) | human gut metagenome | biome: human gut; feature: human-associated habitat; material: faeces | place: United Kingdom | collected 2010/2012 ... | reverse complement strand
CGCCCCTCTTCTACGGCTTCGCTATACTGCTTTTCGGTCATAATAACCGGCAGGCGTTCAATATAGCTGTAGGTATCTTCTGCTATGCTCGCTTCGATGATATAGGAAGAGAGAGACTTAAAGCGGAGCTGTGCTTGCTGTTCATTGGTAAGGGCGATGTTATAGAACAGGGAAAGCCATTCGTGGATAGAGATATAGCCGTTGTAGATTCTACCCTGTGTGCTGTCCGTGATCGAGCTAAGCATCTTCTGAAACTGCCCCTTAGTCACTAACGGCGTGGGGTTTTGGTTCCCGCTTATTCTCTGGCGGAATAGGGTAGCCATGTTGGTAAGCTCAAGAATGCCCAGCTCTTTACCCGTCCAGCCTTTCTTATTCAAGAGCCGCTTTATATCCGCCATTATTGTCTACCTCCTATAATCGCTTCCAGCTCGTCAAGCTTAGCTTTCACCTCTACCGTGTCATAAGCCTTTAAGAGGTTAGCCAGCACGGCACTTTCCCGGCTTGCCTGTTCGTCTGTTACCTCACCGGCACGAACACGGTTAAGCAGATCGCCCAGAGCGGTAACAATGTCTTGTGCGTTGATGTTTGCTCCCAGCTCAACAGCGGGCTTTGTGCCGATGTATTCGCCTTTTAGGGCTTCTGTGTATTTGAGCTTGAAATCTAAGAGCTTTGCCGGGTCTACTGTGCTAAAGTCTGCTTTTGCTATAGCGTCCTCTATCTTCTCCAGCGTGTCCCCCAGTTTCTTAATACGGGCTTCTTTGGTCATGCCGTAGCTTTCGCAAAGCTCCTGAAACTCAGCCCGTTTCAGCTCGTTTATCTGAGCGGCTAATTCCCGCTCCCATTTCGTACAGGTTGATTTAGAGATGTGGAGCTGTTCAGCTATAACGCTGTAGCTTTTACCCTCTGCCCGTAACCTCACATATTCTTTTTTGATTTCCTGTGGCTTCAAGTGGTAGCCCCCTCTCTGATGTTGTGTAATAGCGGTTGTGTATTTGTGTATGCTGATAGCCGCATACTCCTATACAGGCAACGGCTAAAAGGTGGTCTGTGGTTTCATAGTTTTATTGTCCGCTAATAGTAATTTTCGGACAATAGGCAGTAAAGACGGCTGAAATAATCAAGCCTTTAAGAGGGACGCTATCAGCCTTCCCCATTGATAAACTTCCTCAGATTTTCCCCGCTGACTTTCCACTTCCCGCCGATCTTCACGCCCTTAAGCCTTCCGTCTTTGATATAGGTTAAAAGCGTTCTGTGTGTCACGCCTAAGATTGGCTCAATTTCAGTGAGGGTATAAACCTTAAGCTCTTCAAGCTCTTTCACTCTCGCTTCATTCGCCATTGTCTATTACTCCTCTCTTGTCGCTTCGTCTAAAATCTGGTGAATGTATTCGTTTACGGAAAGCCCGCTGTTTGTCGCTCTCTTCTTTACCCGCTCATATAAGCTGGGCTGTAGAACGAGCTGTAAGCGGCGGCTTTTGGTTTCTACATAAAGCGGATTGACTTTGTACCCGTCCGGGGCTTTACCCGTCGGCTTTTCCCTCTCCGGTTCTGCCCGCTCTTCTTCCGCTGACGATATGAATTGTAAAGCCGGATTATCCTTAAAGCTTTTCTTTGCCATGATGATAGCTCCTCTCCTTTGATTGGTTTAAGGCGAAAGCCTTAGTTGTTCACCGTTTGCCCTTGAGGGAGTACAAACGGTCTGCTCGCTAAGATCGTGCAGATCAGCTTATAAGCTCGTCAATGAGGGCTGTATAGTCCTCTGTTACTTTGGCTTTCGGCGCATAGCTGTATAAGCTTTGCTGGCTAATCTGCGCTTCTTTCACTGCGATTGCTTCCCGGATCGTGGCTTTGAAAAGCTTAGTGTTAAGCTTAGCCGCAAGCTGTTCCGCAAGCTCCGCCACTTCTCGACTAAGAACAGAACGGGGGCTATACCGTGTAAGAAGAATGCCCTCTATCCTCAAAGCCGGGTTGCAATACTTCTTTACAGGCTTCATAGTTTCCGCAAGCTGTTCTATCCCTTGTAAGCTGTAAATATCCGCTTGAGCGGGAATTATAACGCTGTCGCAAGCGGTAAGGGCGTTCACGGTCAGAATACCCAGAGCGGGGGGAGTGTCCACGATGATATAATCATACCGCCCCTTTATACTCTCCAGAGCTTTTTTAAGCCTGTACTCCTTGCCGGTGTCCGCTATAAAAGCATCCGCCCCGGCAAGTGCTTTATTGGCGACTATCACATCTCCGCAAGCCGTGTGCTGTATGGCATCTTCCGCTTTTACTTCCCCAGTAAGAACGCCTAAAGCCGTTGCTCCCGTTGTTTTTGCTCCTGCGGTGTATGTAAGGTTCGCTTGTGCGTCAAGGTCAATCGCAAGCGTTTTATAGCCTTTAATAGAAAGCCCGGCGGCGAGGTTTTCGGCGGTCGTTGACTTCCCTACCCCGCCTTTCTGATTGATAACCGCTATACACTTTGTCATAACTCCGCCCCCTTATATGTCGGCTCTGCTGTTCAGAGCTTCTTTAAGAGCTGTTGCTTCTTCATCGGTAAGGGTAAGCCCCTTTAGAAGCTTCTCTTCTCCGTCCTCTCGCTTCCAGCTCCGCAAGTCATACTTTGCCGGGCTTCCGTTGTATGCCACCCGGTTAAGCTCTTTCGTTGTATTGCCGTTTTCGCTCAGTGTGGCGATATGCTCGACAATCTCATAGTTAAAGGCCGTATTAGCCATTGTGTAAGCCCCTTTCTGCTTGTGTATTTGTGTATGATGAATTGTGTATGTGCTTATCCGAAAATAGCTTTAGCTACCCGCTCTTCGCTGTTGTTCTTTGCCCGATCCAGCGCATGAGAGTAAATAAGCGTTGTGTTTATATTGGTGTGGCGTAGAAGCTGTTGTGTTTCTTCTACTGTGCCGCCGTTCAGCAGATTAAGTGTGGCGGTCGTGTGTCTCAGGCTGTGAGCGGTAAGCCTGTCGCTCTCAAGTCCTGCGGCTATCAAATGTTCCTTTGCTATTCGGCTTATGCTTCTGGTTGTCATCCGTCCGCCGCTGTTCCTGTTTGCAATGGAGCCGAATAGCGGCTCTTTAGCGTCTTTTTCTCCCCGTGCTTTCAGATAATCCCGCACAGCTTCTTCTACAGGCTCGGCAAGCTTCACATAGTCGGTCTTTTCTTCGTGTCCCTTACCTTGAATGTAAAGGGCTGTGAAGTCCGCCACCGTCCGCATATCCTCTATGTTGGCTCTTGATACCTCAATATCACGCAAGCCACTTGTGACCATCAGCGCAAGGATAGCATAATCTCTCAAGCCTTTAAGGGTAGAGCGGTCTACTGTGTTCAGCAGTCTTGTTACCTGCTTCGGCGTGAGGTAGTCTTTCTTGTGGTCGCTGTCCAGCTTTGCGCCCTTTACCCGCTCCGCCACATTCGGATATATCCGCTCTTGTGCTGTCCATTGAAAGAACAGCTTCACCGCCATTAAATAGCTCTGTACCGTAGTCGGTTTATGGCTCTGCTTCAGGTGATCCCGATAGGCTATAATATCCTCTCTCTGCGGCTGTCTGATTCCGTTCTCTGAGAGATACAAGAAGAACTGCTTTATCGCCTTGCTGTATGTCTCTATGGTCTTTGGCTTTGCGTCTATATAGGAAGTCCAGCGGGCGAATAGATCGGCGTTAATTGTCTGCTGTTCTACTATTTCTGCGCCGCCTGCTATGGTAAGCTTGTTCACTCTCCCCGCCCCTTTCTGTAATTGTGTATATGTAATTGTGTATACACCTTTTCCATTGTCCTTATTATAGCATATTTGCGGTTGGTTGTCAACCTCTTTTTCATAGGTTTTCATAGTTTTGCAGAATTGCATAATCAGAGCGGGAACGGGAAAAATATTTAGAAAATAGCGAATTTGCTATTGACTTTTAATAGCGAATATGCTATACTATAATTACAGTAAAGGAGATGAGCAAATGCCGACAATTTCAATGTTCCGGGGTATCAAGGTTTGTATCTATTGGAGAGATCACATGCCGCCCCATTTTCACGCATTCTATGGCGGGTCTGAAATCCTCGTTTCTATTGAGGAGCTGGAAGTTCTGGAAGGAACAATGCCTTCCAAACAATTAAAAATGCTCTTGGGCTGGGCGGCTTTCCATCAAGAAGAGCTGCGGGAGAACTGGGAGCTTGCAAGAGAACAGCAAGAGCTATTCGCAATCGAGCCGCTGAAATAAGCGGCTCTTCCCGGAGGTGAGAACATGGCGAACACAGTAGAATATTATCTCTCTAAAGGCTTTGACCGTAAAACGGCGGAATACTTCGCCGCCGGTAAGAGGAGAATTACCGGGGTTGTGCCAAACAACGATTTCACATTGACGATCAGCTTTGACAACGGCGAAAAGCGGCTTTACGATATGCACCCGCTCCTTAAGAAAGGCACGGTATTTGAGCCGTTTATCAAGCTGGAGAACTTCCGCCGGGTCTATGTGGATGATGCCCATTGCATAGCGTGGGACATTGACCCGAACATTGACAGTAACAAGGTATGGAGCAATAAGGTTGATCTTTGCCCGGACGGTTGCTATATTGATAGCGTTCCTGTAGGGGGTGCGCTCGGTGCCTGAGAACTGCGCTAATATCATTGATCTGCTGATTGAACAGCGGCATAATCAGGGAATGACGCAAAAGGAATTAGCGCAAGCCGCTTGCCTTACGCAGTCCGTTATTGCCCGGCTGGAGAGTAAGAAAGCCACGCCCCAGCTTGATACCCTCTTAAAGGTTGCCGCCGCTCTTGGCTGTGATCTGGCGGTTGTACCCGCTTCCAGATAAGAATAAACCCGCTCCGGAGCTTGTCACTCTTGAGCGGGTCTTTCTTTATCTGTTCTCTTTCCAGTTGGCAAGCTCTTTACCGATCCGCAAGCCTTGAGCAAATGCGCCTTGCTCTCCGTCCTGCACCTGCTGAATGATTAGGGCTATAAGCCTGTCGTTCTCTCCCCGGCTGATGGGAAGAGCGGCTATAAAGTCGCTCAGATCCCTTGCCGTGCTGTAAAAACTCTCTGTCCGTTCCACGGCTAAAGCCGGTTCCTGCTCGTTTCTGAGCTGTCCAAAGTCGATAATTTTACCCATTGTAACGCTCCTTTCGCTTGGCTCTTTCTTCTCTCATGCCCTGTATTCTCCCGGTGTCGTAGATAAAAGATAGCAGGCTCATTGTATCCCATAAGCTGTCGCTGTCTCTCCCTTTCTGCGCTCTGTAGAAGTCGTACAGGTCTTTTGCTATGTACATCTCCCGAATACCGGCATACTTGAACAGCTCCATAGCTTCATCCGGTGCAACAAGCTGTTGAATGGGGGCTTTCCCTGTCATACTCTAAGCCCCCTCTCACGCTCTACAAGCTTCTGTATCAGCCTGTAAGGAATCAGGGCTACTGTGGGTACCCCCCCCCGATAAAATCGGCTACAAACGCCCTCATAGCGTCATTAATGGTATCTACAGCGGACATATACCCGATGATATAAGCACCCCTCACGGCGTAGAGAATGCGATCCAGCGGGGATGCCTTTTCCCGCTCTTCCGGTTGAATGGGGAACGCATTCATTACCCGCTCCATAAGCTCTACAGAAGCTTCATAGTCGAGCCGGTCGCTCTGCGTCTGCGCTATCTTGTTTATCTGCTCTTCCTCAAAAATAAGCTCCTGAAGCTGTCCTACAGTGATTTCCATTGCGGTTATCTCCTTTCTATTACAGGGAGAGGGAGCGGGGAGCTTGTCCCCGGCTCCGTCCCGTATTGCCTTTAAGCGATAGTGAAGCGGCGGCTCTCCGTCTGCTTCGTGAACTGTGCGTGAAGCTCCGGCATAGCCTTTTTGAATGCGGAGCTGTCAAAGCGGTTGCTCAGCACCTTAGTCCAGCGGATTTTATAGACATCCACCGTCATTTCATCGGTGTTTCTCGCCGTCATTTCGGCTTTAATGGTATCCTCGATAGCGGTAATCTCTGCCGCCAGCTCCTCAGCCATTGCCTTAAGCTCTTTCAGCTCTCTGATCTTGCTTGTCATTTCGTTAGTGCTCATTGTGTAAGCCCCTTTCTTTTCGTTGCGGGCTGTGCTATAATAAGCATAAGCCCTTTGTGGTTTCCTCTCTCGTTTGCTTCCTACGGCGTGGCGGGAGAGGTTTTTTATTTGGTCTTGGGAAGCCCGGCGGCGGGTGGCATTAAGCATCTATGCTCTCTCGCAGTCTCAATCTCCCTTATCCGTTCCCGCTCTTATGTGGCGTTCTTGGTTCCCTTTCGGTACTTCGTCCGCTTTCGCTCTGGGCTTTGTTTCCCTTGACTGTGACTATAGTATACACTAAAAAGTTGATGCTGTCAAGCCCTATTTGATGATATTTTCAAATATTTTTTGATTTTTCTCCCGCTCATATTGACATTATCAATTTTATAGTGTACAATATAATCATCTTAGAAAGGATGGTTATTTACAATGGCTTTGAGCGATAGAATCAGGATTTTGCTTATTAAGAGGGGGAATATCTCGGAAGCGGAACTTGCCCGCCGTCTTGGTATCAGCCCGCAGAATCTAAACAACAAAATGAAGCGGGACAACTTCACGGAAAAAGACTTGAGCGACATTGCCGCCGCTCTGGATTGCACTTTCTCCGTTTCATTCAAGCTTAACGACACCGGCGAAGAGGTATAATGCCTATAAGAAGTAGGCCCCCGTCTGTCCCACACCATAGCAAGCAGGGAAATTGTGTGCCAATTTCCGGGGAGCACTTGCCCGCCCTCTGGGTGGTGAGTAAGTGCGCTCTTCGGAGAATATAAGAAAAGCGGGGAGCTGTTACGGCTCTCCGCTCTTGCTTTATATGCTGTTGTTTGCCCGGTCTATCTTTCCTTGAAGCTGGGCTATTTTCGCTTCGTGCGCTTGTATGGCTCTGCCGATCCGCTCCCGGCTGTCATGCTCCAGCTCTTCCGCCTGCGCTTCTCTCAGCCTTGCAAGCCGCTTCTGCACCTCTGCAAGCTCACATTGGAGCGGGGCTTGCTCCTGTAGTCCCTCGCCGTATATCGCCCGTGTATCGGCTTCTATTTGGCTGTAGAACAAGCTGTTTGAGGTCATAAGGGAAATAGCCTTGACTGCCTTTAAGAAGAGATTGTAGACGCTCTCACCGGCTTTCACGCCCTTTAATATCTCCGTTTGCAGTTGCCCGCTCCGCTTGATATTCTCTTGGTACTCCCGGAAAATATCAAGCGTTCTTTGCTTCTCGGCGGCTTCTCGCTGGGCTTGCAAATATAGCCCTTTTGCCTGTTGCTCCTCTAAGCCCTCTGGCGGCGTTTCTACGGTTTTTTTAGGCTCGGTAATGGTTTTATACTGCCCGCCCTCTAAAATCGTCTCTGAGGGCGTTTTATAGGGTCTTTTCTGCTCTACGCTGTCACCAAACAGACCGGCAAAGTCAAGCACGATCCCGCTATCTGTAGTTACCCTCTGATTTGCTCCAGCTTCCATTATTGCCCCCCTCTCCGCTCGGTACGGTGAAGTAGTTGAACATCGGGTAGAAGTCTAAGAGGGTGTCCCCCTTGCTTCCGTTCCGGTTCTTGAGTATCTTTACTTGGATTTTCTGCGGCTTGCCGTTCTTCCCGTCTGCTATAACGCTCTTCATCAGCTCTCTAAGCCGCTTCTCTCTTGCTTTATCGGCTTCGCCCTCTTGGTAGTCCATGCCGGAATACTGTAAGCCAATCAGCACATCAGAGCTATATTCAATTGCGCCGCTCTCTTTGAAGCTTGCCAGATTGACAGGGGCGGTATAGTTGTCTCGGTTGAAGCTGGAAATGCCTATAACAGGAATACCATAATCCCGGCTTAGGCGTTTCAGCTCCAGCACGGCTTTATCTGTGTTCTGCTTGTCTGTTGCCCGCATATCCGCCGGGGCGATAATCTGGAGATAGTCAATCAGGACAACGGGAGCTTTGCCGGTGATCTTGATATGCTTTTGCACCTTATCCCGAATATCTTCTACCCCAACATTGCCCATTCCTTCGGTTATGTAGATATTTTTTGCATAGTTGCCGTAGGCGGTCACAGAAGCTTGTATAAGGCTCTTTTCCGTCTGGCTATAGTCTGCATACCGTGTGCCGGTCATAATGCCCCTTGTGGTCTTTGCGTGGGCTGTACTGCTGTTCTGGCGCATATCTTCAAGCAAGGTAAGGCGGCTCACGCTCTTTGCTATAAGCTCGTCCCGTGCCATTTCCAGCGAGAATATAAGCACATCCTGCCCGCTCTGGGCGATTTGGTCGGCTATCTGCAAGCAGAATGTTGTCTTTCCTAAGGAGCTGATAGCCCCCACCACATAAAGCCCGGCATATAGCCCGCCGTCTAACAGATCGTCAAGGGAGCTAAAGCCGGTCGGAATGAAAGAAGCTCTCTTGCTCTGCTCGATCTTCTTGATGAAGTCCGGCAAAGAATAAACCGCCGCTTCCCGTCTGAGCTGTTCCCGCTCGGCTTCCAGCGTCTCCGCTTCGATGTTTTCCGCTTGTTCTACTGCCGCTTTGAATGCATCTCTATCGGCGTTCAGAGCTTCGTTAGCGTCCTTGTATGGCTGGGCTATATCAAGCCTGTAAAAAGGGATTCTGAGCCGTTCTAAGCCCTCTGCAAGCTCTCTGTTCGCCTTGCTTCCGGCTTCGTCATTGTCCATAGCAATAATAAGCGGCTGAGCGGGTTTCTCGTTCTCCAGCATGGCAATTAAAGCCCTCTTGTTTGCGGTGCTTCCCAGTGCCACAGCTTCCCCGCCAACATCAATAATGCTGAGTGCGTCTATTTCTCCCTCAACAATAAAGATCGGCTTTTGCGCTTCACGCAATACCCGGCTATTGAATATCCGTACTTTTCCGACTTTGCTTTTACTGTATTTCTTCTGCTCTTCGGTAAGCTCCGCTCTTGTGTCCCGTGCTAAGTAGCTTTGCTTGCTGGTCGGAATAATCAGGCGGGGAGAAGCTGGCGCATTCGGGGCTTTCGGGTGTCTCCATTCCGCCACATAGCCCACCTTGAAACGGGAGAGGGTGGCTGAGCTGATCCCCCTGTGATAATCTGTGTCCCCTATGCGCTCTGCCGCCTGTAAGAAGAAAGCGGTATAGTCCGGCTCTGTTGTGTATTGTGTATTGTGTAGGTCTTGTTGTGTATATCGTGCATTTCCGGCTTGATTCTGGTACAGCTCTTTGAAATCCTCTGCCGCACTGCTCCGGCTATAGCCGCTCTCTACCGTGACACCGAACAGCTCGGCGGCTTTCTGAAGCTTGCTGTTGTAGTCGGTAAGCTGGTACTCCCTGCCGATGATGTCTATAATGTCCTCGTTCGTGAAGCACCCCGCCCAGCAGGTGAAATGCACATTGTCTTTCGTGGTTATGCCTGTTCCGTTTTTGCCGCTCCCACTCCCGCAGATCGGGCAGATAAAGCCCTTCCGGCTATTGTCCGGCTGGAGATGGTCAGCGGCTCTTTCCTGTATGTATTGCCTTGCTTCTTCTCTGTTCATTCTCGGTTCCCTCTCCGGGGTTATATTCCCCTTTTTATTTTGCGCCCGTTTGCGTGGCGTTCCGCTTCGTTGTCCGTCTCAGGTGGCGGCGGGGATTTTAAGCCCCCCATGCCGTCCGCTTCTCGCTCATAGTGAAGCTTGCACCCGCCGTCAAACAAGCTCGGCTCATAGCTCCAATTACAGCCCCGACAGCTTCCCGCTTCCGGGTGTACGCATTCCGCTACTCTATCTGTCATTGCGTTAGTCCTCTCTTTCTGCCTGTAAGAAGAAAGCCCCCTGATGGTTTTTCTCTATAGGCTCCCCATAGATATTATAGCGTAGCCGCCGCCGTAGGCATCGGCGGCGAATGCGGCTTAATTATCAATTGATTATCTATTGATAATATATTGGGATTTTCGGAGAGCCGAAAAAGCCAGTGATAGCAAGGCTTTTCAGATTTTCGCTTCCCCGTGGAATGTCCTCTTTCCCCCGTAAAATGTCCACATCGCCCCGTGGAATGTCACTTCTCCCCCGTGGAATGTCCCTTTCGAGCGGAGTTGACAAGCTTCCTTTTTACAGGCAAATACCACAGATAGAGCGGGCGCACGGTACAACAAACAAGATGCTGTTCCCCCGTAAAATGTCCCTCTCGGTTTTCGGTGTGGGTACTCACCGGATTTGCTTGCTATTCCACCATTCCAAATCTGGTAAATTCGCAATGTGTATCTACACTTGCTGTGCTTGCTATTCTTCAAAAGTAAAGAGGAGCGAGAGCATAAGCCCCCGCTCCTAAGCTTTATTCAGCCCATGCTATATCGTCAATAATACAGACTGCGCCGGAAGCGGAGCCTATCCGCTTTCCTGTTGGGGTATGTACGGCTTCAACCTCTGCTACTGCCTTTTGAGCTTCTTCCAGAGTATCAAACTCCATTGTAAGCCGCTCGGTTTTGCCGCCGAATTTCCCGTCCCATAGATCGGCGTATACTTCCCACTTTCCGCTTTCAGTCCGTTTGCCGATGAGGGCAACGGCTAACTGCATTTCGTCAAGGCGTTGTGCTTCCTGTATCTTGAGCAAAAGCCTGTCCACTCTACGCATTTTCCCCGCCTCCTTCCTCAAGCTTCTTTGCGGTGTTAATCGCTATGGCTTTCTCTGCAATCCGATCCCGCCGCTTCTGTGCTGTCTCAATTTGCTTTGCCGTCTCTTTGCTAATTGCTATAAAGGTGGTTGCAAAAGCTCCGCTAAGAGAAACTTTGAGGTAGCCGTTGTCCAGATAATCCGCTATCGGTGCGGCATCGTCATAGACGGGCAGAAGCGCAAACTCCATATTGTGATATAGCCCGCTGTGTTCTATTTCGATTTGCTCTATAGCGTTCTCTATCGGTTCTCTGATGTCTCGGAGCGGGTTATTAAGCCCCTTCTCGCTGGGAAGCTGTAGCCGGTGCTGAATTGCCCGAAAGCTGATAGTGAAGTAGCCTTGTGTCTCTATATCCCGTGTATGCTGTCTTGCAAGGAAGAAAATATAATAAAGCAGATCGCTTGCACGGTTGGAGAGCTTGAAATAGTAGCGGGGTAAGATTGTGAAATACTGCGCTATGAAGCTCCAGTTGATCCGGTTATTGAAGAAAACGGTACACTGCCCTTTTTCTATTCTTGCGCCGGTAAAGAGGACTTCAAGAGCCGCTATAGAACTCTCCCGCTTCTTTGTCTGCTGGATTTGTCCTTTCACCTTAAGGCTGGTGAGCGTGTCCATGCCGGAATTAAATCCCGTCCTTGCGCTTCTGAGAGACTTATAAAAGCCGATGTCTACAAGTTCCTGAAGCGGAAAGCTGATATAATCCTTCGTGAGCTGACCGTTATAGATGGCTTGCTCGTTTGCCTTTATCAGGGCAAGAACAAACAGCTTTTTAGCGGGTTTATTACTGCCTGCAAGCTTGTCAATGTCTGCAAGCTCTATAGTGACCTGCGCTTTCTCGTTTACAAGGGAGATTTGCCGCTTGCGCCCGTCCTCCAGCACTTCTATAGCGGTATTGTGGTTTATCTGCCGCTTCCGTGCTGGCAAGTCCGCTATGCTGTCCCCAGCTCCCATGACCTCTAAAATGAGATTTGACGCTGTGCTATTCGGGACATTGTAGAAATTGTTTTCTTCCGGTCTGAACGGGGCTATCGGCTGAACATTCGGTAAGGCTGTAAGCTTGGTTTTATTCATCCACATCGCCCCCTTCTTCGTCCTCAGACGGGGCTTTCCTGTAGAACATAAGATCAGATATGCTTTCCTCTCCCTTAAAGGCTTGGAAGTCCTCAAAGAGCTGTTTTACCCGGTCTATATTCTCTTGCGGGATAGTAAGGCTCTTATATTCCAGCGGCGGGAAGAAGTCTTTCAGCACCTGAAGCTTTCGCTCCTTTAGCTCTTGATCTTCGTACTGAGTGTCTTTGATCCGCATATAAAGCATAGGGACTATGCTATTGAGAGCGTCTATTTTTGTTGTGATTCCCTCAAGATTAAGCTTGAATGCTGACAGCTCCGGTACTTCGTAGTAGCTCGCTATCATATCAATAGCGGTATTGTAGCCCATAATGAAATAGTAGCTGTCAAGCAGAGCTTCCCGCCCCTCTTCGATCTCGTCCGCTCGGTCGGCGTATCCGTCCGCATCCGAAAAGAAAGCTTCCAAACTGTGCTCGTTCAGCGTCTTTCTTATCTGCGGCGGAACATAGTAGCCGTTTTCGTCAAGCCGCTTTTCGCTGAATGAGGTAGGCTTGAGAATGGCTATACCGTTCATTTGCGCCCGCCAATTGCCGTCCCATATAATGTCGGTTCGGTCGGTTTCTGCTCTAAATCCGTAAAAGTCTTTTTCATAGAGCTGTTCCCAGTCAAATACAGTGGTTTCCCACTTCTCTACAGGAAGAGCGGATAGCCCCGGCTCGCCCTTAAAGAATTTGCTGTCAATGTCCTTAAGCAAAAGCTCTACAAGTTCCTTGAACTCGGCTATAAAGTCCTCTGCTTCGGCTATATATTCGTCCGGCGTTTCTGCCATACCGCCCAGAGACGAGCTATAGACTTCGTAGACGGCGCAACTGTCAGAAAGAAAATCCCATTTTGTGAGGTCTGCGGGCGGCTCATCGTATAGCACAAACTTAGCAGGCATAGCAAGCCCGGCTTCATAGTCCTTCTTTTCCTGCGCCTTGTCTGCGTCCCAATTTGTGCCGCCGTTATAAATAATATTGGCTCTATCAATAAGCCGCTGTGCGGCTATTTCCTCTGCCGTGATACCCATAAAGCCCGGCTGGATCAGCTCGGCTTCGTGCATCTCTTTCAATGCCTGCCCCATTTTCGGAGTGGTTACAGCTTCTTCCCACTCCTCATCGGTCATCTGGTCGCTTCTGCGTCCGTCCTCTAAGACATAATAGCCGTTCTCTGTGACTTCATTGAAGCGGGAGAGAATAAGCGGGCTTTTCACGGTCTGGGACAGGTATTTCTTTCTTATAGGCTTTAGCGGGTTCGCTTTGGTCGGCTCTTTCTCCAGCTTTTCGGCGTAATACTCAAACGCCCGGAAAATGAGAGCTAAAACGCTGTCCCCTCTGGGTGTCCCGTCCTCTTCTTTCAGCCATTGCCGCCGCCCCTCTTCTACGGCTTCGCTATACTGCTTTTCGGTCATAATAACCGGCAGGC
>ERZ857827.2560-NODE-2560-length-13132-cov-2.508450_pt1 | contig 13132 bp, 13 predicted proteins | sample MGYA00519761_ERZ857827 | MGnify/ENA primary metagenome ERZ857827 (study PRJEB31778, sample SAMEA3449370) | human gut metagenome | biome: human gut; feature: human-associated habitat; material: faeces | place: United Kingdom | collected 2010/2012 ... | reverse complement strand
TAGAACGAAGAAAAGAATCATATTTATCTTGATTAAAATGATGAAAGGTATTGAAATCCGGGACAAAACATAGTATCATAATCGTGTTACTGAGATGTATGAAAATACATCGTACAGCAGGAGGAGAGGAACGGACGTGGAAGTTATGGTTCTCTCCTTTTATTATCTCCTTTCAAAAAGATCATAATAAAACCAGCAGATAATTTAAAGTGTTTCCCTTCAAAATATCTACTGGCCTGTTTAAATTAATTTGCACATTTTTCTTTGAAGCTATATCATGCAATTTGACGTTCTACAAGATAGGATTAGTGAATTACCCCGGGAGGTCCCTTAGATAATGAAATCCAGTAAACTTTAAAATCAGTGATGGTACCATCGGTCGAAAAAGGTATATTAAGAGAAGTCAGCCGAGGTCGTAGTAGTGCAGAAGTCTCTGTAATGGAAATGAAGCGAAGGATTGAACAAATCTATCAGTTATTGAATTGGAAATTGATTTCATCATGCGAAAGCATGAGATAGAGAAAAGGCTAGAACCATGAGTAAACAGGAACGGAGGAAAATGGAAGTCAGTATGATGAATAGCGAACAAAAGGAGGTAACGAATATGCAAGCAGATAACAGATTATTGGAAGAAATGCTAAGTGATGAAAATCAAGAATTCACAGTGACCGCGAAGTACATTATAGATGGCCTGAGTGGATAAAGATAATGGATGATCATTCATTGATTAGAGAAAAGGATGTTCACCAGACAATTCAGCTTACGAGGGCTTTTTCGGAAGAAAAAAAGAATTTTATCATGATAGAGACTGGAACAATACAACTGTAAATGAATTTACAGACAGCTTGTTGACAAACTATATACTTAAAAAGTATAGAAAAATAATTCGATAAAAGTGGGGATTCTCAACCATTTTTCAGGTAATTTTAGACAAATAATGGCTTAAGATTGCCTGTTTTTTCTTTAAAGGTGGAGTTTAAAAAAGACCGTATGACAAAGTCTGCTCAAAGAGCGACTTTGTCAACGGTCTGTGGAGCACTGATAACAGTGCTCCTTTCTTAATGTTCGAAAATAGAATAGAAGAGATGTGATTGCGTCTTTCTTTTGTTTATGATAAAATATATCATGTTCGATAACTTGACGTTGAAAAAGAAAAGTACCTTGAATCTGAAGCATAGAGAAAAAGCGGTTGGTGAAAGCTTTCTGACGGTTGAAGGGAACAGCTACTTTGGAGTCAGACGCTGGTCAGCGGGATAAAGACTTTGAGGGCATCATGTATGATGAACTAGGATGGTACCGCGTATCGATTACGTTCCTGGAGCAGGAACGTTTTTTTATTTGAAGGAGGATGTTAGATGAAACAGTTAACAGGGAATCAGGTACGTCAGTTGTTTCTTGATTATTTTAAAGAACACGGCCATATGATTGAGCCAGGAGCATCACTTGTACCACACAATGATCCAACGCTTTTGTGGATCAATGCCGGTGTAGCAGCATTAAAGAAATATTTTGACGGTACTGAAAAACCAAAAAGCAACCGCATTGCAAATGCGCAGAAATCAATTCGTACAAATGATATTGAAAATGTAGGGAAAACAGCGCGCCACCATACTTTTTTTGAAATGCTTGGAAATTTTTCCATCGGCGATTATTTCAAAAAAGAGGCTATTCATTTTGCGTGGGAATTTCTGACCGATCCGAAATGGATTAATTTCCCGAAGGATAAACTGTATATTTCAGTCTATACAGATGATGATGAGGCATATCGTGTTTGGACGGAAGAGTGCGGCGTTGATCCGTCTCACATTCTCAGAACTGATGATAACTTTTGGGAAATTGGTGAAGGCCCGGGTGGACCTGATTCAGAAATTTTCTTTGACCGTGGAGAAGCTTACGATCCACAGGGGTTAGGAGAACGTTTGTTTTTTGAAGAACTGGAAAATGACCGTTATATTGAAGTATGGAACATCGTGTTCTCACAGTATGACTGCAAACCTGAACTTCCAAGAAAAGAGTATAAAGAACTGCCGCAGAAAAATATTGATACAGGAATGGGTCTTGAACGTTTAGTTTCGTTGATTCAGGGCGGCGAAACAAATTTTGATACTGATTTGTTCCTTCCAATCATTCGCGCAACTGAGAAAATTGCCAAATATCCGTATGAAGGCGAGTATAAAATGGCATATCGTGTCATTGCCGATCATATCCGTACGGTTACCTTTGCTTTAAGTGACGGAGCAAATTTCTCTAACAACGGACGCGGCTATGTGTTGCGTCGTGTGCTTCGCCGTGCGGTACGCTACGGAATTAAGTTGGGAATTGATAAGCCGTTCATGTATCAGCTGGTCAAGGTCGTTGCAGATGAAATGAAGGATTTCTATCCGTATCTGCAGGAAAAAGTTGCTTATAATGAAAATCTGGTTCGTATCGAAGAAGAAACATTCCATAAGACACTGGCTAACGGAGAGCGTTTGCTTAATGATGAAATCGCCAAGGCGGAAGACGGAATCCTGAGCGGAAAGGTAGTATTCCGGTTGTATGATACATATGGTTTTCCTTATGAACTGACTGCGGAAATTGCGGCTGAGAACGGTTTAAAAGTCAATCACGAAGAGTATGAAGCCGAAATGAAGATGCAGAAAGAGCGTGCACGTGCTGCGCGAGGCGATCTGAACTCAATGGGAAGCCAGGCTGCGGATTTGATGAATTTTGAAGAGCCTTCAGTTTTTGTTGGATATGATAATCTTTCTTGTGAAGGGGAAATTATTGCGCTGTTCAAAGACGGAAAACTTGTCGATGAAATCAGCGATGAAGGAAGCGTCATTTTTGATACGACTTGTTTCTATGCTGAAAGCGGAGGACAGATCGGTGACTGCGGTATGATATCTAATGACGGATGCATTGCCAAAATCAATGAGGTTCATAAGGCACCTCACGGACAGCCGCTGCACCATGTCTCTGTTGAAAAGGGAAGCCTGCGTGTTCATGATCGTCTGCAGTTGAAGGTAGATGCTGTCAAGCGTGCACAGACTACAGCAAACCATTCCTGCACGCATTTGCTGCAAAGCGCGTTGAAGGAAGTGATCGGTTCTCACATCGCCCAGGCCGGTTCTTATAACTGCCCGGAATATCTTCGTTTCGATTTTACTCATTTCGAGAAAATCAGCGAGGACCAGTTAATGGAAATAGAGGCGCTGGTTAATAAATATATTACCGGATGCTATAATGTCGTAAAGGAAGAACTTCCTATCGCAGAAGCAAAAAAACGTAATGCGACAGCATTGTTTGACGAAAAGTACGGAGATATCGTACGTGTCGTAACTATGGGTGATGTTTCATGTGAGTTCTGCGGAGGCTGTCATGTTGACAATACAAATCAGATCGGAATATGCAAGATCGTATCTGAGGAAAGTATCGGTTCTGGTGTTCGACGTATTACAGCTAAAACAGGATTTGCTGCATACCAGGAGTTTGCAGCAAATCAGCAGACCCTCTTGAACATTTCTCATTCCCTGAAGATGAACGGTATAACAAATGTGGAACAGAAGGTTGCACAGCTGACTGCGGATCTGAATGAAAGAAATAAAGAGTGTGCTCATTTGAAAGATCAGATGTTTGCGTTGAAGGCAAATGATCTTGTAAATCAGCTGAAGACGGTCGGTGCATTTGAAGTACTGATCGAACGTCTTGACGGTGTGGATGCAAAAGCTATGAAGGATATTGCATCTAATATTAAGTCACAAAAGGATAACAGTGTTGTATTCCTTGCATCTTCTGCAAATGATAAACTTGTATTTGTAGCCGGTGCAGGAAAAGGTGCTGTGGCAAAAGGTATCCGCTGTGGTGACCTTGTGAAGAAAGCTGCTGTAGCCTGCGGCGGAAACGGCGGAGGAAAGCCAGATCTTGCACAGGCGGGAGGAAAAGATCTTACGAAGCTGGACGAGGCTCTTGCTGCCGTTGAAAATATGCTGACTGAAACACTTTCAATTTAATCGAAAATGGTTTAAAATAAGTTTATAATATGAAAAAGGAGGTAATCATATGAAGGATATTACGGAGACGATGTCGTTTCGTTCAGAGGATCTCAGACGCGATACGATCAAACATGTGCTTCGCCTGGTACAGGAGGCACTCGAGGAAAGAGGTTACAACTCAGTAAACCAGTTGGCGGGTTATCTAATTTCCAATGATCCTGCATATATATCTTCACACAAAAATGCTCGTACGATTATTCAAAGCGTAGAACGTTATGAAATTATCGAAGAGCTTGTCAGAGCTTATTTGGAGGAAAATGAATAGAATACTAGGGTTTGACCTTGGCAGCAAAACACTGGGCATTAGTATCAGCGATCCGCTGGGAATGATTGCCCGTGCCTTGACGACACTTCGCTTTGAAAGTGATGATTATGAAAAGGCATTTCATATGGCTGCTGAGGTTATTGAAAAAGAGCGTGCTGATTGTATCGTGTTAGGACTGCCGAAACATATGAATGGTGATATCGGTGAACGCGGAGAAATTTCAATTGCTTTTCAAAAAAAGCTGGAGACGTTGGGCGTAAAGGTTGTGTTATGGGATGAGCGCTTGACAACAGTGGCCGCGAATCGTATTTTGCTGCAGGGAGATGTATCCCGTAAAAAAAGAAAAAAAGTCATTGATCAGATGGCAGCAGTTCAGATACTTCAAAGTTATTTGGATTATTTAAATAGGGGCTGAAGAAGCCCCTTTCTGTGAATTAGGAGGATTAAGAAATGCTTGACTCAAATAGTCTTTATGTAGTTGATGAAAACGGAAATGAAAAAAGAATGACCATTCTCTTTACTTTCGAAAGTGATGAATATCAAAAGAAATATGTTGTTTTTGAAGATCCGCAGGAAGAAGACGGAGAGGTCTATGCTTCCGCATATGATGATGAAGGAAGTCTTTTGCCGGTAGATAGTGATGAAGAATGGTCGATGATCGAAGAAGTGATCGGAGCTTTTGTCAATGATGAAGAAAATGAATAAGGGCAAGCTGAAAAAAAGAAATCGAATCATTGTGTTAATGTGCGTGACAGTGATTCTTGTTTTCGGGGGAGGCTATACTTTTTACCTAAATGAGCTCTCTGCGGTGAATGAAAAGAAAGAAAATGTGATTTTTGTCATAGAAGAGGGCGAAACCATGTCCAGCGTGTTGGATCGATTACAGCAGCAAAACCTCATTAAGAACAGTACGATTGCCGGCATTCATGCCCGTTTGTCGAATCAGACGCAGAATAAGGCCGGTAGTTTTATCTTAAACGACAGCATGTCAGTCGATGAAATTTTGCATACATTGAATGATGCGGCCGCAGCAAGCGCAAATCAGGTGCTGATTACTTTTCCGGAAGGAAAGTGGGCGAAAGATTATGCAGATCTGCTGCATCAAAATCTGGGAATCGACAGCAGTAAATTGCTAAAGCTGTGGAACGATCAGGATTATATTGAAGAACTTGCCGCTGATTATGCTTTTTTAAATGCAGATGATCTCAATAATGATGCATACCGTGTCAAACTGGAAGGATATTTGTTTCCTGAAACATACGCTTTTGACAAAGATGCAACAGAAGACGAAATCACACGAACTTTTCTTGATCATTTCGAAACAATTTATGAAAAATATAAAGCGGATATTGATTCAAGTGATATGAGCCTTCATGAACTGATCACGCTGGCAAGCATCGTTCAATATGAAGCGGCAACCAGTGAAGACATGCAGCGTATTGCCGGGGTATTCTATAATCGTCTGAAAGCAGATATGCCTTTACAATCAACGGTAACGGTTTGTTATGCTTTGTATGATGATTTGGATCGTTCTGATACGGACAGCTGGAAAGCATGCGAAGCAAGTACGGATATTGATTCACCTTATAACACTTATCTTCATAGCGGGCTTCCGGTTGGACCGATTTTAAATCCGGGCGAAGAGGCGATTGAAGCTGTCCTTCATCCGGAGAATAACGACTATTTATTTTTCATTGCTGATATCAACGGAGTGAAGGGTGAGGCTGGAAAAGTATATTACAGTAGAACTTATGAAGAACATCAAAAACTTCAGGAGGAACTGAATCTGATTTTCTGATCAAAAAATTCCGGAGGAATAGTATGGCACAATAGGGAAAAACATGGTATAATACCGAGCGAATAAGGAGTGATACAATGGCTCAGGAAAATGAACACAAGTTTTTTGTGACCAAGGAAGGCTTGGATGAGTTAGTAAAAGAACAGGATAATTTGATTCACGTCGTACGTCAGGAAGTCATCGTGGAGCTGCAGGAAGCACGTGCTCAGGGTGACCTTAGTGAAAATGCCGATTATGATGCTGCGCGTGACCATCAGGCACAGGTTGAAGCACGAATCCGTGAATTGGAAAATATGATTTCCAATGCCGTTATCATTGAAGGAGATAAGGAATCTGTTTCAGGGAAGGCAGTAACACTGGGTTCCACAGTTACTATTCTTGATCTTAGTGACAACAGTGAGGAAACATACACGATCGTTGGTTCAATTGAGGCGGACCCGATGAATGGACGTCTGTCAAACATTACACCGCTGGCGGTTGCCCTTATGGATCATAAGGTAAATGAAATCGTACATATCGGAAATGTTGAAGAACCTTATGATGTGAAGATCCTGAATCTGAAATAACAGTAAGAAACAGTCCTTCGGACTGTTTTTTTATAAAGGAGTGGATAAGAATGAATAATAAAAATACCTGCATTATTTTTGATATGGATGGCACATTATGGAATGCAACAGCAGGAGTGACAGCAGCATATAATGAATATCTTTATCAGAATAAAGGATGGAAGAATTACCTTACTGTTGAAGATATTGTTTCCATCACCGGTCTGGAAATAGAGGAAATAGCAGATCAGCTCTTTCCTCAGCTTTCTTCACAGGAGCGATATGACTTGATCAGAAAATGTATGTCATATGAGAATGAATACCTGTCAAAACATGGCGGCTGTCTCTATCCGGATGTTGAAACAACATTGCGAAAACTGGCGGAAAATCATCCGTTAATGATCGTTACTAATGCAGATGACGGTTATGTACAGGCAATGTTTGCCGCACATGATATTGGAAAATATTTTGTTGATTTCGAAATGTATGGGCGCACACAGCTTGTGAAGGGAGAAAATATCAAACTGATCATGAAACGTAACCATATTACGAATGCTGTTTATGTCGGAGATACGCTTAAAGACCAGGAGGCCTGTAAGATAGCAGGGATCCCGTTTATTTATGCATCGTATGGTTTCGGTGATGTCAAACAATATGACGCAAGAATTAATGAATTTAAAGACCTTTTGCAGCAGATAGAAAAATTTTGCTGATTTTAGTGATTTATCATAAAAATAGATGTGCATGCATCAGTGTTTGGTAAAGGGATGTCCTCCGTATTTTACAGGGGGACATCCCTTTTATTTTTGAACATTTTTTCTTTGTTTCCGCCGCCAACGGCGGTGTACTCTATTTCCTTTTATAAAATGAGTTATCGTCTTTTAGTAACTGCTGTAATTCTGTGCGTATGAAGAGGATGAAGCATTTATCATTTGGCAATGAAAAAGAGGACTAATATGAAAAAAATTGTTGCAAGCTGTTTACTGGTTTTACTGGTTTGTTTCTGCCTTCTTCCTTCCTTTGAGTTTTCTGGAAATCCTGAAAATTATGTCAGAGTTGTAAAGCAGGTCGAAGTAAAAGGTGAAGTATTCCGCCCTGGTGTCTATACTGTTCAATGGGATGCAACTGTAGATGATGTAATAAAGGAAGCAGGAGGAGTGAACGATCAGGCAGATTTGTCGTCTCTTTCGTTATCAATGACGATTGAAAACGAGGGTGTTATAGTTGTACCCAAAAAAACCGATAAGAAGAAAATATCGATCAACACGGCATCTATAGAGGAGCTGGACACTTTAGAAGGAATTGGTCCGGCCATTGCACAGCGAATCATTGATTATCGTGATAAGAAGCCGTTTATGACTTTGGAAGAATTGAAAGAGGTCAAAGGAATCGGTGACAAACTTTTTGCAAAAATCAAAGATAATATTTCACTGTAAGCAAGTTGATATTCTTTTTGCTGCCATAGTGTTTGTTCTGTTGATTCTCTGTATTCATTTGTGGCAAAAACTGCTGCTTTTTACAGGGCTTTTATGGTTTCGGAAAAACAGTCATGAGACTGTCGCTGTGCTTGTTTTGCTTTTATTTTGTTCCATTTTGTTATCATTCGGCAAAGTTTATGTTTTATCAAATGGCAGTATATTTCGTGTAACGGATATCAAAAATGGGTATATAATTGCTGACAATGGAGAATATGATGTCATTGTTTATGGGATAGAAAATGTTTCTTTTGATGATGTGATTTATATAAAGGGAGATTACGAGCAGATTCATTCCGTGCGTAATATGAATCAATTTTGTTTTGACGATTATATGGCACGTCGCGGTGTCTGCATAAGTCTAAATGCCAAAGATTACTATGTCTTCTCAAAAGGATGTTCCATTCGATCGATTTTATATCGTTATGTCATGTCAATGCCGTCAGAAACAAGAAATTTATGTCTTTCTCTTTATTTTGGCATTCAGCGGGAAGAGGGAACTTACTTTATCCAATCGAGCGGTCTTCATGTCAGTGCACTCGCATATGCATTGAAAAAAAGGCTGATGCGCAGAAGATCAGAGCATCAGGCGCAGTTTTTTATTACAGTTTTCTCGATTTTCTTTGGTATTTGTTTTGGCTTTTCAGATTCTCTGTTTCGCATTTCCTGTTTTCATATATGTTCATTTTTGTTTGAAAAAAAGAATGTGAGACTGGGAGCGTCAATGGTGATTGTTATATTGCTTCGTCCATACCTTGCAGGTGAAATGACTTTTGTCTTGCCTGTATGTATCCGTCTGTTTTACTATTTTTCTTCTGCGACAAACAGAGGCAGATTCTTTTCGCTGCCTATGCTGGCGTTTCTGCAACTTTGCTATTTTCATGAAATAGCATGGATTCAGACATTGTTTTTTCAGCCGCTTCGAAAATTTTATGCAGTATTATTTGTCTTTTCAATCTTTCTGTTTGTATTTCCAGGATGGAATGAAGCCTTATTGACTGTTGCGCAGATATTGGAGATGTCTGTTGAATGGATGCAGAAAATAACTTTTCATTATGCTCCAAGTCTGCTGTGGATCGCATGCTGGTTATTTTTTCTGAGCATGTGGATGCGCTCTTCGAGCATTAGATGTAGTTGTTTATTTGCTTTTGCATTGCTTTTTGCAAGAGTAGAGCCATATTTTGATCCTTTTTTTGAAGTAATGATCATGGACGTCGGACAGGGAGACTGTGCCTTGATCTCACTGCCGCATCATCAGGGAACAATCATGATCGATGTTGCAGGTAGTCTGTATAAGGATATTCCCAAGGATATCATTCTTCCGGTTTTAAAAGATAAACAGATCCAAACAATTGATCTGGTCGTGATTACACATGATGATTTTGATCATAGCGGAGGTCTAGAAAGTCTGGAACAATGGGTGCGAGTAAAAAAGGTATTGACCATGAAAAAGGACTATAATGGAAAACTCAGTTTGTATGCATTGCTACAGGATTACAAGGGAATCGATAAAAATGAAAACAGTATTGTTTCATGGTTTGGTAGAGATAATCTATCCTATCTGTTCATGGGAGACTGTGGAAACGAGGGGGAAAAACAACTACTTCAGGATTATGATGATTTGCCGTGTGACTTTCTTAAACTCGGTCATCATGGCAGCAACAGTGGTTCGTCAATGGAGTTTCTTCATCAGATGAAACCGCGTTATGCTCTTATTTCAGCCGGTTTTGATAATCGCTATGGTCATCCTGCAAAGGAAGTTCTTTTAAGGCTTCAACAGGAAAGAATCCCGTATTTTTGTACAGCGGAAGACGGCGCCATCGTAATTCGTTCTGTTTCTGTTTTTAAATATTTAAGGACAGCACAAAATGATTTTGTTATAATAAATGACAGGTGATGGATGTGAATTATGTACTGTATGGGGAAGAGGCTGCACTTATAAGAAAAAAAATATCAAACATAGCGAAAAAGGCGTCGTTAGCTACTGATCGTATTTACACCTATGATGCATTACAGACTCCTCTGAAAGTGGTTTTGGAGGATGTAAGCACCATGCCATTTTTTGAAGAAAACAAAATGGTTGTTGTAATGAATTGTACATTCTTGTCTTCAAAAGATACGACAGGCTATGCTTTGGATGCACTGCTGACATATCTGCGCGATCCGCTTCCTTCCACGATTCTGATTCTATGCTGTGAATGCGCAAAACTGGATCAGAGAAAACGAGTGGTAAAAGAAATTGTTTCCTGCTGTGAAAGCATGGTTTGTTCGCGTATTAGCGATCACGATAAAGAAACAGTGATTAAAGATCTGATTCGCGAACATAACATTAAGATTGACCAGGAAGCTCTTCAGTTACTGGTTCAACGGCTACCGCTGGATGTTGGCATCATTGAGAAAGAAATAGAAAAATTGTGTCTTTATGGAAACAAAATTCATGTAGATGAAGTAAGGCATCTTACTATTCGCGCATTGGAAGACAATGTTTTTGATCTAGCAGATGCATTGCTCATGCATCGCATGCAGAAGGCTTTTGCTCTATGGAAAGATCTGGATGCACAGCAGATTGATCCGATTTTTTTGATTGCCACTTTAGCTTCACAGTTTCGTTTTTTGTTTCAAGTGAAAACGTTGATGAATAAAGGCATGACTAAAAATAATATAAAGGATGTGCTGGGAGCACATCCTTATCGAGTTCAAGTCAGTATGAATCAATGCCGTAATCTCTCTGCTTCGCTTCTGCTTGAAAATTTAAAGAAACTAGCGGATTTGGATCAAAGCATAAAAAGCGGCCGTGTTGACAAAAAGCAGGGATTTGAAATTTATCTTTTGAAAACTTCCTGTCCAAGGAAAAATATCTGACTTCAATTTGCATAAGCAAGGCACATTATTTAGTTGACCTGGAAATGCTTCTGCATAAAAAAAGCCGGCAGATAACCGGCACTTTTTTTATGCAATGCTGTTTACGGCCTTGCTTAAACGTGATTTCTGACGATTTGCATAGTTCTTGTGATGAAGACCTTTTGCAACCGCTTTATCCAGCTTAGAGCATGCTTCATTGTATGCAGCAACAGCAGCTTCTTTATTTTTTTCTTCACAAGCAGTCAAGCAGTTTTTAATTGCTGTTTTCAGCGCTGATTTCTGAGAAGCAACTGCTAAGTGTCTTTTGTTGTTAGTCTTTACACGTTTCTTCTGTGATTTGATCTGTGGCATAGTGTACACCTCCTGTTTTTATTCAATGCTTGTAAATTATAGCAAACCTAAAATAAAAAAGCAATATTTAGCATAAAAAAAGGCATACTATCAAATGGGTGAATAATAATGAATGTATGTGGATATTATCAGATTCGCAGCGATATAGCGGATGAGATGGTTAATGAGGAGAAAGAATGTGAAACTTATACGCATAGGTACAAGGAAGTCGGAATGATAAAAGTCAGTCATATTATTGTGCATGATGAAAATAATCCGTTTGGAAAACGGCCGGGAGATTATATCAGTGTTTCTTTCCCGTCTTTGCATGATCACGAAATTCGTCGTGATCTTGTTGATGTTTTGAAGGGAACAATCGATGGCTTGATTGCCGATACCGGAAAGAACATTGCGCGAGTTCTTATTGTCGGGCTCGGCAACCGCAATATTGTCAGTGATGCGTTGGGACCGGACGTCAGTGATGAATTGCTGGTAACGGCTCATCTGTTTCGTCAGCACAGCGATTTATATCGGCTAGAGGGGATGCGTGATGTTGCTGTCATAGCACCGGGAGTAATGGGACAGACAGGTCTTGAAAGTTCCAGTATTGTACTAGCTGTAGCTAAAAAATATCATCCTGATCTGATTATTGCGTTGGATGCATTGGCAACTTCAGATTTAAATCGGGTAAATCGAGTCATACAAATAAGCAATACCGGTATTCAGCCCGGAAGCGGTATCGGTAATCATCGCCAGCCAATCAACGATGCATGTGCCTGTGATTGCAGTAGGCGTGGCCACGGTTACCAGTGTCGGAGCCATTTTATTTCAGGCAGCAGGTAATGATGAACTGCGGATGAAACTGGAGAAAAGTTTGACACAAGAGAATCTGGATTTAATTGTCACACCCAAAACGATGGATGAGGAACTGCGCTATCTTGTCCAGATCATAGCAGGAACACTAAATCGTGCTCTTCATCCGGATTTTGAACGATTTTGATCATATTCACCTGAAGGAACGCATACAATCGCTACCGAGGTGGGAAAGTGCGTTCAGGAATAAAAATATGTTTGAAACTGATAGGGTTAGTGCTGTTTTTGATGTATACGCCATTTCTGGAAGGAATGCGGCAACTGGTTGAGAACAGTCATTTTCTGAATTATTTGGTGATTCAGCAGCAAGTCAGCGTCACTGATTTTTCGCTGAAAAATCAGCTGAATGTGATGGCTGTTTCAAAAAAGGAAAATGACGATAAGGATTCTGTGTCAGAACAGACTATTTCTACATCATCACAGCCTGTTACAGTCCCGGAAATCAACGAGAAAATTTCCGGGAATAAACGGGTGTATATTTACGATACCCATCAGAGCGAAGAATACGCTGACGGCAAAACAGTGCTTGACGGTGCCAAACTGCTGGCTGAATATTTAGAAAAAGCGGGAATTGATGTAATAGTAGAGACAAACTCGTTTTCGGATTATATGAAAGCCAACGGTCTCAATTATAATGATAGTTATCTTGTATCCGCAAACTTTCTCAGTGACGTTTTGGTTAATTACGGGCCTTTTGACTTGATCATTGATTTCCATCGTGATGCGCTTCCCAGAGAAAACAGCTTTGTGACGATCGATGACACTAGTTATGCCAGGATGATGTTTGTTGTTGGAGGCTTGGGAAAAAACTGCGGAAGCACGAAAAAAATATGTCAGACATTATTTGACAATATTGAGAAAATTCAGCCAGGTATAATGAAAACGACAATGGTCAGAGAAGCATATTATAATCAGGAAATGAGCGAAAATATGATCTTCGTCGAGGTAGG
>ERZ857827.2556-NODE-2556-length-13156-cov-2.856805_pt1 | contig 13156 bp, 15 predicted proteins | sample MGYA00519761_ERZ857827 | MGnify/ENA primary metagenome ERZ857827 (study PRJEB31778, sample SAMEA3449370) | human gut metagenome | biome: human gut; feature: human-associated habitat; material: faeces | place: United Kingdom | collected 2010/2012 ... | reverse complement strand
AAGTCATCCAGCGTTTTCTGCAGCGGCGTCTTTCGTTCTTTTGTCTGATTCAGCAGGGTTGCAATTTTCCCGATCTCACTGTCCATACCGGTGGCACAAACAACCGCCATGCCGCGTCCGTAGGTTACCAGTCCGCTTGAGAAAACCATATTTTTCTGGTCGCCGAGCGGACATTGCGCATCAATTGTATCGACCTGTTTTTCCACGCTCTCCGCTTCCCCGGTCAAAGAGCTTTCATTGACCTGCAGGGAGTAGCTTTCCATTACTCTGGCATCTGCACCGACCACATCTCCGGCCTCCAGCAACAGCAGATCACCGACAACGAGCTCTGTGCTTGGAATCTCCATTTTCATTCCGTCACGAATCACACGGGCACTCGGTGTGGAAAGCTGACGCAGTGCATCCAGCGATTTCTGCGCCTTCACGGTTTGGATCGTTCCAAGAATCGAATTCATCGTAATGACCGCTAAGATAACGACCGTACTTTCCAGCTCTCCGGAAATCATACTGATCAAAGCCGCAATGATCAGGATAATGACCAAAAGATCACGAAACTGTGATAAAAAGATCATAAACGGATGAGGTGGCTTTGTCTCCTCCAGCTCATTTCGTCCGTTCTGTTCCAGGCGTTTGCCGGCTTCCTGCATACTTAATCCATTCACCGATGAACCAAGATCTTCCAGCAGCTGCTGGGCATCTTTTTGATAATACTGTTCTTTCATACCATACATCCTTTCCGGTCTTCCATGGCCGATCGCACAAAAAAAACGAGACCATATAGAAAACCCTTCCTTTTCTATAAGTCTCGTCACTTATGAATCCGGCCAGAATCGAAATTCGGGAATGTTGAACCAGATTCGCACCATATGTGCTGACTACTCCCTTATTGACTTAGATTCTATCACGCCGACCGGCGCTTGTAAATGCCGTTTCGTCATTTTACAATGATTTTACATTTCTTTCCTCTGGGCCTGTTCGTTTTCCTCTTTCTCTCTTCTTGTATTGTTGATATCCACAATGCGCAGTCTGGTACGATAATACATAGAAAGATAGATCAGGAAAACAGACAGACAAAGCATGGTCAGAACGACGCAGATGGCAATCATCCAAGGGAAGCCGTGAAGTGCGATCTGCATGCTGATTGCTACAATACTGAATACCGTGCACAGTGCCACAATAGACAATATACCCTGCCAGTTCTTGGTCAGTCGCTCAAAAAGCTCTAATCTGGAGTCATTGTTCTCATCATATTCCAGCATATCTCCTTCTTGAATTTCGCGACGGAAGAAATGCCAGCTGCCTTCGTAATTGACCGGTGCATGGAAAATATCTTCCCATCCCTGTTCCTGCCATTTTTCTAGATCCTCCGCAGAAGGATCAACTTTATAATAATCTAACAGATAGAAATAATTTTTAGGCTCTCCCTTTACAAAATCAAAGCTAAAGCCGTCATTTCGGACAAAATGATAACCTTTCAAAGACATATCACGCAGATAGGAAGCCTCTTTTTCATAATCGGAAATATAAAACAGCTTATACGTACGCAGACCTTCCGCTGTCTCTTTTGTTTTGAGACCTTTGATCTTAGTAACTGTTTTCTGTTTGATGCTCTTTGTCGCATGAACTACAGCCTGCTTCATGGCAGACAGTTTTGCTTTCACTGCCTGTTTGTTCTTTTCAGACATAATTTTCTTCCATACTCCGTAAACAGCATGTGCTGCCTTTTTTACCAGCACTTTCACTTTTGCACACAGCTTACGGATAACCTGGAGGAATGCCGTCCATTTTGCCTTGACCAATGCTTTGCGTTCATCAGTCATGACTTTGTTCCATGCCTTGACTATACCGGCATTGCCCTTTTTGATCAAATTCTTCACTTTTTCAATCAGTTTATGCAACAGCTGCACAAAAGCCATCCATTTCTGCTTGAGGAACGCTTTACGTTTTTCCGTAAATACTTTATTCCAACCCTTGCGCAAGCCGGCACCGCATTTTTTGACCAACACTTTCGTTTTTTCGATGCCTTTTCCAATCAATGACAGAAAAGAGCTCCATTTCTTTTTGATAAAAGCCTTTCGCTCCTCTGTTAGGACCTTGTTCCATGCCTTTGTGATCCCTGCAGCCATCTTTCCAACTGCCGCCTTTATTTTCCTGCATTGTCTTTTTACAAACTGAACAAACCCTGCCCATTTTGTTTTAACTGCATTTTTGTTTTTTTCCGAAAACACAAAGTTCCATGCCGCCTTCAGTTTCTCAGCACAGGCTGCCCCGGCTGCTTTGACTTTTAACAAGCACTTTCTGCATACAATACATACTGTTTTCACCGCATTTTTGCATTTGGCTTTGTTTTCAGAGGAAAACAGCTTCTTTGCCGCTGTACCTGTCTGAGCACATCCCTGCTTCACTTTATCACCGGCTGTTTTCAAAACATCCAAAGCCTTTTCTTTTTTTGCGCTCTGGCTTGTTTCAGCCGTTTTTTCTTCTGCCTTTTGTTCTTTTGTTTCCATTTCCGTCATGATCTGATTTGAAACATCTGATTCAGTTTTCTTTTTATTCTGACTCATTTTTTCGCTCCTCCTGACTTCATGTTCTTTCTGAAGCATATCAGAAAATCTTTTTAATCATAACATTCCTTTCTTTCTTTTGTCAAACTCTGTCTGAATGAGCGGAAAACCAAAAGAAAGCAATGCGGCCGCGCATTGCTTATTTGTTATTCTTCCTTTGTCCATTCGTATCCGTTAAAGTATTCATAACACAGTTCGTTAATTTCGCCAATTACACGAATGCCATCCTCATTCAGTGAAGTAAAGATTGCAATGCTGTATGGATGCTCCCCATATACGATCCCGGCAGCATTTCGATAGACACTGTAAAGCCCCCATTTTTGAGCAATCTCGGGCTGGATGGAAGAAGCGAGGTAATCATTCGGCGTTGCCTTCTTCATATCTTCCAACAGTGTTGCAAATATATCTTCATGGGCATATAAATAATTCAATACATCGCCGATGAACGATGCATTCAATACATTATCATAGGAAAAGAAATAATCTTCCTGTTCATCCTCGCTGTATTTTGTAATCGCCTTTTTAAAGCCGACCCAGCCATCCAAATTTTCATACAGGATATGGCCTGCCGTATTATCAGAATAAAGGATCATGCAGTGGAGCAGCTCTTCCAAAGGAATCTGTGCACCCGGTGCATACGTCGTACCGATCGGACCGCCGCTTTCATAATGATTTGCCTCATATGTGAATAAAGTATTTTCGTCCAGTTCGCCCGCAGCTATTTTTTCATAATAAATCATCGCCAGAGGAAGTTTGTAAATGCTTGCCGCCGTTACATTTTCCGTTTCATTATGGACATAACGCTCATTTGTTTCCAGATCTTCGATACAGTACTGCACACTGTCTTCACTGATATTATTTTGCTCGAGATAAGCAGAAATCAATTCTTCGAGATCTTCCTGCTGTCGGGCATACAATGCCTGTGCTTCCATAATCAGAGTCCCCTTTTCTTTTGTATCCATCACGCTTCCTGTTATGACAGCGCTGTCCTCCTTCTGCAATTAATTTTTAAGGCTCAGCAGCACTGCGCATACAACTGCTGCGATCACCAGCAGACCGATGACCAAAACCGATCTGCGAATCTTGCGGCGTTTTCTTTTCACTCTTATCCCCTCTTTCAGTTACGATCAGATAAATCGTACAATTTTCTCCTCTTTTTCTTTTTTCAGGAAATCATCGCCCGCATATCCGATGGCACATGACTCCAGACATTCAAAATTTTCAAGTCCCCAGATTCGTTTATGCTCTTTTCCCTGCAGTGTCTTGAAATAACGAATGGAAGCCGAATGAATCCAGCATGACCCAAGGCCCAGTTCAGTAGCAGCCAGCAGCATATTTTCCAGCGCCGCAGCAGCATCCTGCAACGGCGTAACTGCTTTCTCCATGTCCGCAAACACAAATATAATTGCATTAGCTCCATAGTAAGGTGATGTATCCGTCTTCAGCACATGTTTGCAGTATTTCAAAAAAACATCCATATCTTCCTTTTTCTGAAGCACGACAAAACGAAGAGCCTGTGTGTTTCTTCCTGTCGGTGCCAATACACCGCAGCGGACGATTTGTTCCAGTTTATCTCTTTCAACAACACGTTGTGAAAATGCCCTGGTACTGTGTCTTTTTTCTATGCATTCGATTACTTTCATACCTTTCCTCCATTCGATGGTTCTTTACTTTATTTTATCGAATTTCTATTTATTCCTCAACTGTTTAAGAAAAGCTTCGGTACATGTTCATGTTCTCTTCATGCCGTATAAACAAAAAAGTCAATCAGTTTCCCAATTGACTTTTATCTGTTTACTGTAATTAAGCAGCCAGTGCTTTTTTAGCAGCATCACAAAGTGCTGTAAATCCAGCAGCATCGTGGATAGCCATTTCTGACAGCATCTTACGGTTTACATTGATACCTGCCAGTTTCAGACCATGCATCAGCTTAGAGTAAGAAAGATCGTTTGTACGTGCAGCAGCATTGATACGTGCGATCCACAGCTTACGCATGTTGCTTTTCAGCTTGCGGCGATCGTTGTATGCATATCGGAATGAATGCATTACCTGCTCATGAGCAGTCTTATATAAAATATGTTTTGAACCAAAGTATCCTTTTGCCAGTTTCAGGACACGTTTTCTTCTATTGCGTGATACAGTTCCGCCTTTAACTCTTGCCATGTTTAATTCCTCCTAATCTACAATAATTACTTCACTAACATTTCTTTGATACGCTTGAAGTCAGTTGAATGTACCGTTGCTGGTTTAGCCAGATGACGGCGCTGCTTTTTAGTCTTACCGTGGAAACGGTGAGAAGTATAAGCATGACTTCTTTTCAGTTTTCCTGAACCAGTTAATTTAACGCGTTTTGCAAGTCCTCTATGGGATTTCATTTTTGGCATGTTTCTTACCTCCTAATTTTTATTTCTTCTTTGGTGCCAGTACAGTCGACATTGTGTTTCCTTCCAGAAGCGGTTTCTTTTCAACAGACGCAATATCGGAGCATTCTTCGATAAAGCTGTCCATGATCTTTCTGCCGACTTCAAGACGAGTCATCATACGACCTCTGAAGCGCATGTCGATCTTCACTTTCATGCCATCTGACAGCCAGTTGCGTGCATGACGCAGTTTTGTTTCAAAATCATGTTTGTCAATGACCGGGGAAAGACGCAGCGGCTTAACTTCCGTTACATGCTGTTTCTTTTTTGCTTCTTTTGCTTTTTTCTGCTGTTCAAACCGGTACTTTCCATAATCGAGCACTTTACATACCGGCGGCTGAGCCTTTGGCGCAACACAAAGCAGATCCAGCCCCTGATCGAATGCAATATCCAGAGCCTCACGACGCATTTTAATTCCCAGCTGCTCACCGTTTGAATTGATGACCAACACTTCCTTAAAACGGATCTTTTCGTTTACCAGGTCGTCGTTCACATTGTTAGGAATCACTTTTCTATTGATAACAGACACCTCCATATTCACTGCCGAAAGAAAAGTGGGTACTTACGCACCCACTTCTTTCATCTTCATAAACAAATTCTATTTATGCGATGGCTTTTACCCACATCCTTAGGACATCGGGTGAGAAGGGGTACTTCTAACTTTCCACTTGCTTTTCCGCTATAGAATAATACCATGTTCTTCCTCTCTTGTAAAGCAGTTTTTTACAAACCTCCGAAAGAAACCGTACACAAAACAAAAAAGATGACGGAACACCGTCATCAGTCTGTACTGCTCACATTGGGATACAGTACAATCAGGTATAAACCACTCAATCCGACCAGGATATAGATGATTCTTGTGAACCAGGTCCCTGTTCCGAAGAGTGTTTCAACAAGATTCCATTGAAAAGCACCGATGAGTCCCCAATTGACTGCACCGATAATGGCAATCGTTAATGCCAGTACATTCAAATATTTCATACAACATCCTCCTATTACACAGTATGCTCGTAATTTGCGATCATATGCACAGATATCCCAGATCTTCAAGACTTGTCTTTTTTCAATTTCATACAATAATGATGATGAGGTGGAACTATGAAGCTTGAAAATCTGCTTACGGATATCCCTTTTCTACTGGAAGCCGTCCCCCTGACGATCCCGGAAGAAGGAATTGCCTATCTTAATGATATTTCTTTATGGGTACTTACGTTTAACTCAAATCATCCTTCCTTTGACCGTTCTCATATCACAGTCAAAATGGTTATTGATCTTTTAAAAAATCATGCCTCCTGTTATCCGAATCAGGAAAATGTTTTTGCCGCAAAACAAAAACAGATCCTGGACCAGCTGGAAAAGGAAGATCCCGAAACAGAATTAAACCTAATCTGACTTTATGAACTTTTATTCAATTTATTATTGACAATAAATATTCTCAATGCTATTATATATGGGCACAAAGCAATGGACCCTTAGCTCAGTTGGCAGAGCAACTGACTCTTAATCAGTGGGTCTAGGGTTCGAATCCCTAAGGGTCCACCATTGAGAACAGAAACCTGAGAAATCAGGTTTTTTTATTATATACTTCGAACTCTGAAAAATATACATATAATCGTTAAAAAACAATATCATTTCTTAGCGAATCAATGAAAAAGAATGAACAGCGCTTGTCCACAAAGCATTGCTCATCCCTTTCATTCACATCACTGAAACGATCATTAAATTACATTTTACTGTTCCGCAAGTGTAATCTCATAAACGATGATGCTTATTGAATCGAAATCTTGATCTTGTATTGTCTGATAGCGAACCGAATCCTCTCGACATGAAATCCACTCATCGATATATTGTTGATTGATCGATGCGATCTGGATCTCATAAGACCCTTTTTTTAAAACAGTGGTATCCCAGACAGTCGCAGAATAATTATCTGCTTTAAAGCCGTTTTTTTCCATATCATGAATATAGTCATTGAGAACAGCGGATTCGTCTTCCGGAAAGCAGACGATAAAATGATCTTTCTCTTTTGATACATATCGACAGTCCTCTTCGGAAACCTCTAAATAATCAAGAACATCAATTACTTCAGGATAATCATCAAAATAGGTCAAATCTGAATCAAGCGTTGTTCTTACGGCACACGCGTTTAAAAAGAGCAGCGAACATAAAGCTGTATACAGTATTCTTTTCATAAAAACATTTCTCCTTAAGATATTACAGATATCAAATCAATCGATCGACTCTTGAACTATGCAGTACAAATGACACAGACATCAACGATAGCTTTGTTTCGGTTGCCTAAAAAGCATAAACAGCGATACCACAAGGAAGATCTGCATCATTGCACGATCCCGGTATCAGCGATCCATATCAGCTTATCGATATGATGATATGGATCAACAGACATACCTAAGCACTCGAAGAAATAAAAAGCCCGTCTGAAACAAAAGGACTACATATGCTTCTTGGTCGACTTCTATACAAAGACAAGAACGAAGGATAAAGTAATCATAAACCATGTATCATTTTGCGATAAAAAGACCTTCTTCACTTTCAAACAACTCATGCAGGATATTTCATCGCAACATGAAACAGATCACGATCATCTTTTTGTTTTGTCTCTGCAATTGATTTGCCATCTGATCCTCTTCACCATATATGCCGACAATCAGTTTAAAAAGTTGCATAAATATTATTTTTTTGCCTTTTTCGATGCATCAGTGATACAAGACATATCGACCCATGACAACGTTTGATGAAAGTAATCATTAGTTGCATCCTTAATAGTAATACAACAGGCATCGATATTTGATTATCAGGAAGAGAGAATAGTAACTCAATCACTTCCTATAAAAAAAGGGATAAATTCTGCTGTAAACAAACATAACAGAACTTATCCCTTTTTGTTCAAATCACCTATTTTATCTGCAAAATACTCTAAATATCCAGTTTTATCTTTCGTTCATAAACATCTTCTGTCTGTTCCTGCAGCCATTCTTTTGTAAAATGAGCCGAATACAGGCGCTGACAATGCTGCAAAGCCATCTCTTCCGTGTAATCCTTCAGCGGAATGAGCTGAAAATTGTGATAATCTGCATCAAAATGATTTACATAAGGTGTCAGTTCCAGATCTTCGACAGCGACTTCTTTTGTTTCAAGATCCATCACTATGTTCATATTGGCAACGGCACCGAGTTCATACATATTGGCAAAATCAATGCTCGCCCGATCCACCATCGCCGCAGCCGATACAAGATTTCCCAGGGAATAAAAAACAACTGTTTCTTTACCGTTTTCATTGATCAGACGATCCATCGTCTGAATGCAGTGAGAATGATTACCGACAATGATGTCCACACCTAAATCATTAAGATAAGCAGCCGCTTTTTTCTGAGAAGAATTCAGTTCATACGTAAATTCATTGCCCCAGTGCATGGCAACGATCACTGCGTCCGCCTTCTCCTTCGCGGCAAGAACATCCTTTTTCAGCATTTCACGATGTTCTTTATCAAACTCGTGACTTTCATTTAAAAACGTCTTCGTCACAAACGAATACTCAGCCTCGATCGGAACATTCGTGTCATAGGTATAGGCAAGAAAAGCAATTTTGATCCCGTTTTTTTCGATAACCGTGACTTCATCGGCACTTTCCTGATCTGCATATAGCCCGACTGTGGAAATGCCATTGTCCTGCAGATTTTTCAATGTATGTTTGACACCGTCATATCCGCGGTCGTAGCTGTGGTTATTCGATAAGGTCATGACATCAAAACCGACGTCAGGCAGTTGCTGCGCAACCTCGACAGGCGCATTGAATGAATACGCTGTGCCGCTGATCCCGAGTTCCTCTCCGCCAATCGGTACCTCCTGATTGCCTATGACCAGATCTCCTTTCAGATACGGTTTCAAACGGTCAAAATAATCGCCGAACGAATAGGAATCCCACCAGTCATATAACCCCTGTTCAAACAGAAGATCGCCGGTAAATGTAAGCGAAACGCTTGTTTCTTTTTCCTGCGGTTCTTCACATACGGTTTCCTTTACCGGCTGCTGTTGTTGGCAGGCTATCAGAAACAGCGCGCAAAAAAGCAGCAATTTAGTTTTCCTCACAATGATCACTCCGTTTTTCATTTCATTTCAAGACTGTCATGCAGCGACGTGATCCAGCGTTCGAACAATATATCCTCTTTGATGGTACGATTGGCATTACTAGTGCTCGGAAGAGAATACAGTGTCAAATCCAGACCTGAAAAATATCGCAGATAAAGCGTCTCGCTCTTTTTCCCGTTGCAGATCACGGTATGCAGCGTCGGATAACGCGCCGCCAGCTGATCAATAGGATTCACTGTTTCATTTCGGATCTTGGAATCCAGTGATCCTTCCCGCTCACAGGAATGAATGACATCCCATAATATCAGATGATTTCTGTATATGATCTGTTTTTTCTCCGCATAAGTATCGATTGGCATGGCAAAACACCGGCTCATGATCTTCCAGAAGCGATTATGACGGTAGCCATAGTATTCCTGTAGCTCAAGCGATGTTACGCTCGGCATTGAACCGAGGATCAATACTTTCGGATCTTTGGCGATGATCGGTTCAAAACCAATTAACACACTTCTTCACCAAAAACATCATGCGGCAATACTTTTGTTACCTTTACCTGTACGAAGCTTCCCATTTCAATATCTCTGTCACTGGTAAAAATAACCATGCCATCCACACCGTCCGGTGCATCCCAGATGCTTCTGCCGCGATAACGTCCGGTCAGTCCTTCCTTATCTTCCACCAGGACCTCAATTGTCATTCCCGTTTTCCGCTGCTGGTTCTCATAGGCGATTTTTTCCTGAAGTTCCATGATTTCCTCCAGATACTTGTTTTTAAGTTCTTCCATTACAACAGGCTTCATCGTAAAACCTGGTGTATCTTCTTCCGGAGAATAAGTGAATGCCCCCATGTGATCCCAGCGGATGTCTTTCATGAACTGCTTCATTTCCTCTATTGTTTCGCGTGTCTCGCCCGGGAACCCGACTATGAAGGTCGTTCGCAAAACAGGCTGTCGGAAAACCGAGCGAATTTTCTTCACCAGCGCCACGACATCTTCTTTGGTCCCGCGGCGGTTCATTCGCTGCAGCATTTCATTGTTGGCATGCTGCATTGGAATATCAAAATATGGTATGACCTTTGGCAGTCTGGCCATGCCTTCCACCAGCGCATCGTCAATTTCATCCGGATACATATACAGGATACGGATCCAGCGGAAACCTTCGATCTCATGTATTTTTTCCAGCAAATCCAAAAGACAGCGTCTTCCATACAGATCGACTCCGTATTTCGTCGTATCCTGGGCATTCAGGACAATTTCCTTCACCCCTTTGGCCGCAAGTTCTTTGGCCTCTTCAACAAGTTCCTCCATCGGAAATGATACATTATCACCGCGAATCAGAGGAATCGCACAATATGTACAGTGATTGGAACAGCCTTCTGCGATCTTCAGATATGCTGTCCAAGGTTTGCTTGTCAACTGACGTTTGGCAGCCGCAAAACATACTTTTCCTTCATCCTGCAGCTGTTCAGCCAGTACCTCGTGCAGTTTTCCATAATCACTGATTCTTACAACCGCATCGATTTCAGGAATTTCCTTCTCCAGTTCCTCTTTATAGCGCTGTGCCAGGCAGCCGACCACGATCAGCTTCTTCAGATTTTGTTTTTTATATTCCGCCATTTCAAAAATTGTCGAGATGGCCTCTTCCTTGGCACTTGTTATAAAACCGCAGGTATTGATCACGATTGCATCAGCCTGCGAAGGATGACTTACCAGTGTGTGTCCGTTCGCCGTAAGCATCCCCATCATCTTCTCGCTGTCTACCAGATTTTTGCTGCAGCCCAGCGAAATAAATCCTACTTTCATTTTTTATCACCTTCCTTATTTTATCATGAACAATATGTTTCATAAAGAAAAAGAACTGCGGGATATCCCTCACAGTTCTTTTTATTATGTTTGTCTGATTATTAATAGTTTGATGCTTCGACGGCAAAGTGAGCCCCGTCATAACCGCATACCGGGCAGGCTTTCGGTGCTTTTTCAGCTTCTACGCAGTAACCGCAGATGTCACATACCCACAGCGTTTTTTCCGGTTTTTCGAAAACTGTATTTTCCTTTACGTTCTTCAGCAGCTTCAGATAACGTTCTTCATGACGTTTTTCGATTTCCGCAACTTTTTCCATCTGGAATGCAATCTTCAGGAAACCTTCCTCACGAGCTGTTTCTGCCATATGTTTGTACATGTCTGTCCACTCGTAGTTTTCACCCGCAGCAGCATCCTCCAGATTCTCCGCAGTTGTAGGAATCTGATCTCCATGCAGAGCCTTGAACCACAGTTTCGCATGTTCCTGCTCATTGCGAGCTGTTTCTTCAAAGAAACGGGCAATCTGTTCCATTCCTTCTTCACGTGCTTTCTGTGCATAGTAAGTATACTTTCCGCGTGCCTGACTTTCACCTGCAAATGCTGTCAATAAATTCTGTTCTGTTTTTGATCCTTTCAATTCCATGATGTACTCTCCTTTACTTTACGATGTCCTGTTTTTGGCAATCCGGGCAGATTCCTTCAGCCATAATAGAATGGGAATATACCTTCGCTCCGGTTGCTGCTGCTATTTCAACGTCAAGTGTCTGACGATAGGGAAGCTCCAGATCCAATATACGGCCGCAGCAAACACAATGAAGATGATGATGAGGAATCGTGCTCTTATCATAACAATACCCATCCTGAGGATGTGCAATCTTACGAATTTTATGCTGTTCCTCGAGAATTCCCAGATTACGGTAAACAGTTGCCAGAGAAATAGGTTCTCCCTGCTCTTTCATATTCTTATAGATCTCCTCTGCTGTGAGATGTCCCTCGGCTGATGCCAGAAATTCCATGATTCGATCTCTTTGCTTAGATGATTTTCTTCGCATAAACAGCCTCCAATCTTAAGAACTATTCTTAGTTTAATTCTTAATTTATTTTTTGTCAATGGCTTTATAAAAAAAATCGAAACAAATTTATGTTTCGACTCTTTTTCCATTATTTGAGCGTGCTTTTGTAAAAGCTTCTGTTTTCCAAAGCAAAGATACGAGGTGTAAAAGCACCTTCATCCGTTGCGTTCATCGCTTTCTCGATCGTGTTCATACGTGCATCCAGATTATCGATCAGATGCAGTACTTCCGCTTCCGGTATCATCGGCAAAACGGGAGATCCGTATTCGTATACGCCGTGATGAGACAAAATCATATGTCGAACCAGCGTAACCTCTTCTTTTTCTTCAATGCCGAGCTGAGATGCTGTTTTCGTAATTTCCGCCTGAAACATCGAGATATGCCCCAACAGTCTTCCCTGTGTCGTATAGCTTGGCACAATGGCTGCGCTCAGCTCCTGCAGTTTCCCGAGGTCGTGCAAAAAGACACCGCTGATCAACAGATCCCGATTCAGGACAGGATATTGACGGGCCACGAAAACAGCCAATCGCAGCATTCCCAGTACATGTGTTGCCAGTCCGCCGACAAAATCGTGGTGATTCTTGGTCGCGGCCGGATATTCATAAAAATCTTTCTCGTATTTCTGGTAAACCGTATCCACCAAAAGCTTCAGTGTTTCATTTTTTATGCTGCCGAGAATTTTCTCTATTTCGTTTTTCAGATCATTTTCCGAAATCGGAGAGGCCTGAGCAAAATCCCTTGCATCCACATTTTCTTTCACGATTTCGATTTGCTTCACACGCATCTGCAGCTGATGATTATGATTCAGGATATCACCAGTCGCATCCACGACCATGCCCGCTTCATACTGATCCAGTAATTGTTCGGGAACATTCCAGTATTTTGCGTCCATCGTTCCGCTTTTATCCTGTAGGACAAAAGACAGGTACGGTGCTCCTTTTGCCGTCACCCCTCGGCTTTTGCTGCTGAGCAGCACACGGATCGTTACACGATCCCCGTCTGCCAATTCACGCAACACCTTATTCATCGTCGTCCAACTCCTGTTCTTCTATTTTTTCATGTACGGCTGCTGCCGAAAAGCCTTTTCGCATACAATATGCAACAACCTTTTGCCTTAATACCGTGCCGTCATAACGGTTCTTATACAGCCGCCATGCCTTTTCCACGGTTTTTGTCACAGCTCCCGCCTC
>ERZ857827.2543-NODE-2543-length-13219-cov-5.626937_pt1 | contig 13219 bp, 11 predicted proteins | sample MGYA00519761_ERZ857827 | MGnify/ENA primary metagenome ERZ857827 (study PRJEB31778, sample SAMEA3449370) | human gut metagenome | biome: human gut; feature: human-associated habitat; material: faeces | place: United Kingdom | collected 2010/2012 ... | reverse complement strand
GGAAGGGCACCACCATGGAGAACACGCACAGGTAGTACACGATCTTGCTGACCAGACTCCCTACCCGGGAGATGTACCACGCCGCCATGGAGGTGCACAGCAGGATCAGGATAGCCGACAGGATGGTGATCATAAAGCTGTAGCCCGCCGAATACAGGAAGGGATACGCGCCGGGGGTGAGGCCGTTTACATAGTTGCTCCAGCCCACAAAGGTTTCCTGGTTGGGCAGGGCGAACACGTTTGAGTTAACGGCAATGTTATCCTTAAAGCTATTAATCAGCACCACGGCAATGGGCATCAGATAAAACAGGCTGATAATTGCGAAAAGCACGGACAGCGCAATGCCCCATTTTTTACTGGTACGCATCACTGCTGCACCTCCTTTTCATGGGTCGCGCGCAGCTGAATCAGCGCGATGGCGGCCACCAGGATAAAGAACAGCACGGCCTTGGCTTGGCCTACGCCGCGGGATTTTGCGTTCATATAGAAGGTATTGTAGATGTTCAGCGCCAGCATCTCAGTGGTTTTGATCTGCACGCCGTTTTGGAAGATGTAGGGACGACCCTCGTTGAGCACCATGTTCTGGTCAAACAGCTTAAAGGAGTTGGTCAGCGTCAGGAAGGTGCAGATGGTGATGGAGGGCATGACGGTGGGAATGGTGATCTTCCACAGGATCTGCCAGCCGTTCGCGCCGTCGATACGCGCGGCCTCCAGCATATCCTCGGATACCGATTGCAGGCCGGCGATATAGATAATCATCATATAGCCCACCTGCTGCCAGCACATCAGCACAATCAAGCCCCAGAAGCCATAGTGGGTATTGAGCACGATGGCCGTGGGCAGGATGCCGTTGAAGATGCGCTGCCAGATGTAGCCCAGCACGATGCCGCCGATCAGGTTGGGCATGAAAAACACGCCGCGGTAGATATTGGCCCCTGGAATTTTGCGCGTGAGGGCGTAGGCCACGGCGAAGGACAGCACGTTAATCAGAATCAGTGATACAATGGCTACCAGCGCCGTATACCAGAAGGCATGCAGAAAGCTGGCGTCCGTCAGCGCCTTCTGATAGTTTTGCAGCCCCACCCATTTGGCGTTGCTGGTGGTGGTAAAGGTGCAGAAGGAAAGATAAAGCCCCTTTACAAACGGCCAGAGAAAGCCGATGCAGAACGCCGCGAAGGTAGGCAGCAGAAAGATGGCGAAGCAGCGCTGAATCGGGCGGCGAATTAGGCGCGAATTGACGGCGACGGTTTCTTTTTTACGCTTGTGCTGCGTTTTTTGCTGCATGGTAAATCCCCCTGTACGGAAAAATCGGGGGGCGGGAATGATCCCGCTCCCCCGCGCTTAGGTGCTCTTATTCGTTTGCGTTGGCATACTGCACGGCCCAGCCCTGAACGAACGCGTCAACCACGTTGTCCCAGCTGCCGCCGGCGCAATACTGCATCATGGCGTCCACAACGCCAGCGCGCCACGCGTCAACATTGGGGGTGTAGTTGAAGGCCCAGGTGACAACGTAGTTGCCATCGGCGATGTAGGCGTTGGCGTCGTTGAAGAATACGTTGGAGGAAGCCTTGGCAGCCTTGAAGGGGATGGGGCCAAACTGCTCGGCCATCATCGCGGTGCCTTCTTCGCTGGTGACAACCCAGTACAGGAAGTCCAGGGTCGCCTTGATATCGGCCTCAGAAGCCTTGGAGTTGACAGCCCAGCAGTTTTCGGTGCCGCAGCACAGGCCGGCCTTTTCCTCGCCCTCAACGCCGCAGTAGATGGGGATCATGGCCAGGTCTTCGGACTTCATGCCGAACTTTTTGCCAATCAGGTTGGCGTATTCCCAGGTGCCGTTCTGATAGAAGGCAGCCTTGCCGGTGCCGAACTCGGATTCAGCCTGATCGCCGGTAGCGGTGGCCAGATCAGCGGGCTTGGTGGCGGAGTTGTTGATGTACAGATCCCAGATGTTCTTGAAGTTATCCAGGTAGGTGCCCTTGATGGTGGCGGGCTTCTCGGTTACGTTGTCATCGCGGAACTCGTAGTACAGGGGCATGTTGGCCAGATGGCCGGAGAAGCGCCAGGAGGAGGAGCCGTCCAGGCCGGCGGAGGTGAAGGCGTCAAAGCCCAGCTCCGCAGCGCGGGCGTGGATATCCTCGGCAACAGCCTTCAGGCTGGCGAAATCCTTGATTTCCTCCAGCTTGTGGCCGGCCTTTTCCAGCAGCGCCTTGTTGACGATGATGCCGAAAGCCTCGTAGCAGTAACCAGCGGCCAGCAGCTCGCCGTTTTCGCCGTAGAGGTTGAAGTCGGAGGTGGTCATTTCGTTGGCGAAATCAGTGCCGCTCAGATTCAGCATATAATCGCGCCAGGTCTGGAGACCTTCCAGGTTGCCGCACTGGAACAGGGTGGGGGCAGCGCTGCTCTTGTCCATTTCAGCGGTCAGGGTCTGGGAGTAGGTGCCGGAGGCGGCGGTCACGACGGTCACCTGCACGCCGGTCTTTTCGGTATAGGTCTTGGCCAGCTCCTGCCAGGCGGCGTCGGCTTCAGGCTTGAAGTTGAGGTAGTACACCTTGCCGCCCTCGGCGGAGGCAACGGAGGCGACCATCGTCATTGCCAGGCACAGAGCCAGAAGCAGCGCGAAGAACTTTTTCATGAAGGTATCGCTCCTTTTTGCGGATATACCGCGAATTTGCGCGGAGGAAAGGGCTTTTCCATATTCGATTATTGCTTTCTTTCCCGTGCAACGGTATCATATACGATTTTGTGCTATTTGTCAATATTTTTTATTGAAAAATTGGAATGCTGCAAGATGACAACCGTTTGCATGGTACAAAAATGCACAAATGCAGCTATTCGCCGTCGATGGAGAGCAATTGCAGAAATTCGCGCATGGGGCGGGTGATGAAGCGGCTGCGCTTGTATACCAGGCTGACGGCGCGCCGCGCGTGCGGGCTATCTAACAGGTAGAAATGCAGCCTTTCGTCGGGCGGCACGCTGCAGGCCAGCGTGTCGCTGACAAAGGTAACGCCCAGCCCGTAGCAGGCCAGGTTGTAGGCCGTCAGCTGCTGATCCAGCAGCAGCCGCGCGCCGGGACGAAAGCCCGCTTTGGCGCACAGCCTGTCGGCACGCTGACGGGTATCGTTGCCCTCCTTGAGCAGCAGGAAGGGCTCGTCCTTGAACAGCGCCAGCGGCACGCCCGGCGCGTCCCTGCCTGCCTGCAGCTCCTCCGCCGTCAGGCGATAGGCCGCTGCGGCCTCGTTAATCGCAAAGCTGGCGGGCACGGCCAGCAGCAGCCGCTCGGCGCGATAGGCAATGCTGTCGTATACCGCAGGGTCGAACGCGCAGTTTTCCATCACAAAGTCCAGCTCACCCTCGCGCAGCTCGCGCTCCAGCGCGGCGGTGTGCGCCTCCAGAATGCGCACCTGCACGCGGGGAAAGCGATCCGAAAACGCGCTGATCAGCGGCGGCAGCACATAGGAGGTAAACAGCGTGGTGCCGCCCAGCGCCAACGTGCCGCTAAGACACGCCTCGGTATCGCTGATATATTGTTGAAAGGAGCCCTCGATTTCCATGATCTGCTCGGCGGCGCGGATATACTGCCGTCCCGCTTCGGTCAAGCCGATGGGCATGGTGCTGCGGTCAAACAGCGGGCTGCCCACACGTTCCTCGGCCTTTTTGATCATCAGGCTCAGCGAAGGCTGGGAGATATACAGCTTCTGTGCCGCGCGGGAAAAGCTGCGCTCGCGGTAGACCTCGTAAACATAGCGCATCTCTCGAAACATGGCCGCCCTCCTATAGATAAAAATAAATAAGAGAGATAACAATATAAGTATTTGCAGATAGTATAGCAGCTTCATATAATAATATCAACAACAATTTGCGATATGCGAAAGGGGCGGCCAACCATGAGCGAGGCGTTCAGGATTGAGCACGATATCATCGGGGAAATGCACATTCCCCAGGATGTTTACTACGGCATCCATTCCGTCCGCGCGGCGGAAAACTTTCCCATCACCGGCCAGCGCCTGCAAAGGGATATGATCGTCAGCATCGCCTGGATCAAAAAGGCCTGCGCGCGCGCCAACCTGGCCGCCGGCACCATCCGGCAGGAGGTGTCCCGCGCCATCGAGCAGGCGTGCGATGAGATCATCGCGGGCAGGCTGCACGATCAGTTCATCGTCGATCCCATCCAGGGCGGCGCGGGCACCAGCACCAATATGAACGCCAACGAGGTCATCGCCAACCGCGCCATCGAGATCCTGGGCGGCAAAAAGGGCGATTATACGCTGGTCAACCCCAACGACGACGTCAACTGCGGCCAGTCCACCAACGATGTGTACCCCTCCTGCGGCAAGATGACGCTGCATACCTTCGCCCTGCGCCTGCTGCCCGAATTGCAGCGGCTGATCGACGCGATGGACGACAAAGCCCACGAGTTTGACACCGTGGTCAAGATGGGACGCACGCAGCTGCAGGATGCGGTGCCCATCCGCCTGGGGCAGGAGTTTGCCGCCTACGCCGCCGTGCTGCGCCGCGAGTACCGCCGCATCGACCGCGCCCGGGAGGAGCAGCTGCTGCTGAACCTGGGCGGCACGGCCGTGGGCACGGGCATCAACGCCGCCCCCGACTTCGTGCGCAGCGTGGTGCCCATCCTGGCTGAAATGACGGGCATCCCCTTTGCGCAAAGCGATAATCTGATCGACGCGACGCAGAATCTGGATTGCTATGTCACCCTGTCCTCCGCGCTCAAAAGCTGCGGCGTCAGCCTGTCCAAGATCTGCAACGACCTGCGGCTGATGTCCTCCGGCCCGCGCGATGGCCTGGGCGAAATCAACCTGCCCGCGCGGCAGAACGGCTCCTCCATCATGCCCGGCAAGGTCAACCCCGTCATCGCCGAGGTGGTCAATCAGATTGCCTTCCGCCTGATCGGCTTTGATACGACCGTCACCATGGCGGCCGAGGCCGGCCAGCTGGAACTGAACGCCTTTGAGCCGGTGATCTTTGACAGCCTGTGCCAGGGCATGGCGCAACTGACCAACGGCCTGCGCACGCTGACCGATCACTGCGTCAGCGGCATCGTGGCCAACGTCGCCCTGTGCCGGGAGGAGATCAACCGCTCGGTGGGCATCGTGACGGCGCTGTGCCCGCTGATTGGCTATGACGCGGCCTGCTCCCTGGCCAAGGAATCCCTGCGCACGCGTGTGCCCGTGGGTCAGCTGGCGGTGGAGCGCGGGCTGCTTACCGCCGAGCAGGCGGAGGCGGCGCTGGATCCCATGCGGATGACGATCATCCCCGAAAATGAATAATCGATCCGATTTGTAAAAACAATATACGCTCCGGCTGGTGCCGGGGCGTTTTTGATTGCGCTTCAAAAAACAAGCTAAAAACCGCCGCGGCAGCAAAACAATCTTGCGGCGGCTTGCAATTTGTGATATATTATATATGTGGAAAGTTTTGCTTTATTAGTAAGCTTGGAGGGATTGCAATGAGAAAGACCAAGATTGTCTGCACCCTGGGCCCCGCCAGCGCGGATGAAAAAGTGATGGAAGCCATGCTGCGCGCGGGCATGAACGTGGCCCGGTTTAACTTTTCTCATGGCACCCATGAATCGCACCGGGAAATGATGCAGCGCTTCCGCGCCGTGCGCGATCGTCTGGGCGTGGCTGCTGCTGTGATGCTGGATACCAAGGGGCCGGAGATCCGCCTGAAGGATATGGCGGGCGGCGAGGCCATGCTGACCGACGGGGCGGAATTTACCCTGACTGCCCGCGATGTGCAGGGCGACGCCGCGCAGGTATCCATCACCTATGCCGAGCTGCCGCGCGAGGTGAAGGCGGGCGACCGCATCCTCATCGACGACGGCCGCGTATCGTTGCGCGTGCAGGAAACCACGGATACCGATATCCGCTGCCTGGTGGAGCATGGCGGCCGTATCGCTACCCATAAGGGCGTAAACGTGCCCGGCGTGCATCTGAATATGCCTTACCTGAGCGAGGCGGACAAGTCCGACCTGATCTTCGGCATTGAAAACGATGTGGATTATGTGGCCGCGTCCTTTGCCCGCAGCGCGCAGGATATGATCGAGATGCGCCGCTTCCTCAATTATCATGGCGGCCACCGCGTGCGCGTGATTGCCAAGATTGAAAACGGCGAGGGCGTGGATAACTTTGACGAGATCCTCTCCCACTGCGATGGCATCATGGTGGCGCGTGGCGACATGGGCGTGGAAATTGCCTATGAGCGTTTGCCCGGTTTGCAAAAGCGCTTTATCCGCCGCTGTTATCAGGCGGGCAAGGTGGCCATTACCGCCACGCAGATGCTGGAATCCATGATTGCCAGCCCCAGCCCCACCCGTGCCGAGATTACCGACGTGGCCAACGCGGTGTTTGACGGCACCTCGGCCGTGATGCTTTCGGGCGAAAGTGCCAGCGGCCGCTATCCTGTGGAGGCCGTGGCCGCCATGGCGCGCATTGCCGCGCAGGCGGAGTGCGACGCCTTCGATATGGGCGTGTACAAGGGCTTTGACCACGATATGGACACGAGCGACGCGACCAACGCCATCTGCGACGCGGCGTGCACCACGGCGCGGGATGTGGGCGCGCGCGCCATCCTGACGGTGACGATGACGGGTCGCAGCGCGCGGGGGATTTCCAAATTCCGCCCGGAGGAGCCCATCGTGGGCGCAACCCCCGATGAAAAGACCTTCCAGCAGCTGTCCCTGTCCTGGGGTGTGTATCCCGTGCGTTCGCTGCGGCAGAACTCCACTGAGGAGCTGTGCCGCCATGTGGTGGACTGTGCGCGCAACGCTGATGTGATCGACGAGGGCGACCTGGTGGTGATTACCGCGGGCGAACCGCAGGATGTAAGCAAGGGCACGACGCTGCTGCGCGTGCAGAATGCATAAAAGCGCTTAAGGGAAGATGGCTTCCCGCTTTGCCGCCCAGGGGGCGGCATTTTTTAATCCGGAGCAGGGGGACTACCCGGCGCTTTAGCATTGACAAAAGCAGGCGCGCGATTTACAATATATAAGGAAATTTATGCGGTTTCCCATCCGGGAAAAGCAAGGAGCGGACTGATGAAGCGAGGGCTGAAAACCTGCACTACCCTGCGCGCGGCGATCATCGCCTGCGTGATATGCGCGGCGCTGCTGGCGCTGACGAGCGCCAATATTCTTTTTCCGGGGTTGAGCCTGGCGGTGTTCGTGCTTTCCTCCATGCCGGTGCTGCTGATGATGATCGGCCTGATCGCGGGCCTGATTCCCATGTTTTTCTGCCTGCTGATGGCTTTGGCGGCGCTGCTGCGCGTGGGCGGGGCGATGCTGCTGGGCTTTGGCGCGCTGTATTTGCTGCCTATGACGGCGGTGTATGTCTACTGCCTGCTGCGCAGGCAGCCCTTCTGGCATAGCTGCGCTGCGCTGGCGCTGGCCCTCAGCGGCGCGCTGACGGTGATATATGCCCTGGTGCAGGGCATGACGGGCGGTCAGCTGTATGCCGCCGCGGGCGATGCGGTGATGCAAAGCCTGGACGGTCTGGCCATGCGCGACAGTCTGCTGTATACCCTGCATCAGATGGGGCTGCTGAGCCTGCCGCAGGCCATGCGCGAAACGGCGCTTGTGGCTGTGGAGGGCGGGTACGCCTTTTCGGCCGAGGCCGCGCAGGAGCTGACGCTGCAGTGCCGCACGCTGGTGATGAGCCTGCTGCATGGCCTGCTGCCCGCGCTGCTGGTATCGGGTACGGCCACAAACGTGCTTACGGGCATGGGTCTGGGCATCTACTTTGGCCGCCGCGCCGCGCAGAAGCGCGCCTTCAAGCGCGACGAGCCCGAGCAGGATATTCCCGATCTTGGCATGCCGGAGCTGCGCTATTGGCACATTCCGCGCCCGTGGGGGCTGCGCATCGGCATCCTGGCCGTGGGTTACCTGATCATGCGTCTGCCCGTGGGGGATACGCTGTATCTGCTGGGCGCGCTGATGTGGCAGGCGTTCTGTGTGTGCTTTGCCGTACAGGGCCTGGCGGCCATCAACTTTAACCAGCACCAGCGCGGCACGCGCAAGGGCTGGCGCGTGGCGGCGATTATTGCGGCCATGACGGTTTCGCTGTTCCAGAGCGTGCTGATGATTATCGGCGTGTTCGATCAGATAAACAACGCGCGCGGGCTGCGCCCTGCGCTCAAGCCGCGCGACGGGGGAGAGGAGTAGAAATTATGAAGGTTATTTTGCTCACGGACGTCAAGGACATTGGCAAAAAAGACGATATCTGCAACGTAAGCGACGGCTATGCCCGCAATTTTCTTTTTCCGCGCAAATGGGCCATGGAGGCCAACGACAACGCCATCCGCGTGATCGAGCGCAAGCGTGAGGCCGAGCGTAAGCGCGAGGCTGAAAACCGTGCCGCGGCCGAGGAGATTGCCGCCAAGCTGAAAAACAAGGTGGTTGTTCTCAAGGCTAAGTGCGGTGAAAAGGGCCGCCTGTACGGCAGCGTGACCGGCCAGGAAGTAGCTGATGCGATCAAGGCCGGCTACGATATCGAGTTTGATAAGCGCAAGGTGGAAATCAAGGAGCCCGTGCGTCAGCTGGGCGATTATGAAGTGACCGTGCGCGTGTATCCCAACATCAACGCCAAAATGATCCTGCGGGTAAAGAACATTCAGGAGGATTGATTCCTGTGAGCGAGCAGCCAGGCGCCCTGTCCACGGCCTTTTCCGCCGTACCCCCGCAAAGCATTGAGGCCGAGCGGTCGGTGCTTGGCGCGCTTCTGCAGGATGGCCGCGCGGTGTCCATCGCCATGGAAATGCTGCAGGAGGATGATTTTTACACCCCTGCGCACCGCGAAATTTACAGCGCCATCCGCGCGCTGGCGCAGCAGAGCACGGCGGTGGATCTGGTCACGGTGGATGCGGAGCTGTCCCGCCGGGGCACGCTGAACGGCGTCGGCGGGTCGTCCTATCTGGTGGAACTGCTGCAATATGTGCCCACAACGGCCAACGTGCAGTATTACATCACCATCGTTCTGGAAAAATCCACCCTGCGCAGGCTGATTCAGGCGGCCAGCACCATCAGCCGCAACTGCTATGAGCAGCGGCTGGATCTGAAGGATATTTTAAGCCACGCCGAAAAATCCATCTTTGATATCGTCATGCGCCGCACGGGCGGCGAACAGCTGGTGCATATCCGCGAGGTGCTCTATACCACCTACGCGCAGATTGAAGAGCTGGCCCGATTGCAGGGCAAGGTGGCGGGCGTGACCACGGGCTTTACCCAGCTGGACAGGCTGCTGACCGGCATGCACGGGGGCGAGCTGATCCTGATGGGCGCGCGTCCCAGCATGGGTAAAACCAGCATCGCGCTGAACATGGCCGCAGCCGCCGCGCGCAAGGGCTTTGGCGTGGCCATCTTCAGCCTGGAAATGCCGCGCGAGCAGATCGCCATGCGCCTTTTGTGCGGCGACGCGCGCGTGGACATGCAGCATGTGCGCTCGGGCACCCTGCGCGATAAGGAATGGATCAAGCTGGCGCAGACAGTCAACCCTCTGTCCAATGAAAAGGTGTATATCGACGATACCGCCGGCCTGACCCCCATGCAGATGCGTTCCCGCGTGCGCCGCATCATGCTGGAAAAGGGATTAGATCTGGTGATCATCGACTACCTGCAATTGATGGGTGCGGACGGCAAAAGCGAAAACCGTCAGCAGGAGGTCAGCGAGATCAGCCGACGCCTCAAGGCCATCGCGCTGGAGCTGAAAATTCCCATCCTGGCCTGCGCGCAGCTGAGCCGTGCCAATACCCAGCGCACCGTCAAGCGCCCGATGCTGAGCGACCTGCGCGATTCCGGCTCGATCGAGCAGGACGCGGACGTGGTCATGTTCCTGCACCGCGAGGCGTATTATGACCAGACGAGCGAGGAAACCAACACCGCCGAGGTGATCATCGCCAAGCAGCGCAACGGCCCGCTGGGCACGGTAAAGCTGAACTGGCTGAGCGAGTTTACCCTGTTTGAGGATATGTATACCGACGACGCGGTGGAGACTTAACGCCGCAGGATAGGGAGAGAAAACCATGGAACAGGCCGTTGTGGCGAGCTTTGCAAAGGATTTAAAATTTGAAGGCTTTCTGCTGGTGCGCTCTGCCGAGCAGCGCGCCTCCGCCAATGGCAGCAAGTATCTGGATATGACGCTGTGCGACCGCACGGGCGATATCAACGCCAAAATGTGGGATGGCACGGTGCACCCCCCAAAAAACGGCTCCATCATCAAGGTGCGCGCCGCGGTGACGGAGTATAACGGGCGGCTGCAATTGCGGGTGAACAAGCTGCGCGAGGCCGAGGAGGCCGATCAGGTGGATATGTCGCTGCTGGTGCCCTGTGCTCCCTATCCGCCCCAGCAGATGCTGGGCGAAATCACCGCGACCATCGACCAGATGAAAAACGCCACCCTGCAAAAGGTGCTGCGCGAGCTGATTGCCATGGCCGGGGATAAGCTGGTGTATTTCCCCGCCGCCCAGCGGCTGCACCATGCCGAACGCAGCGGTCTATTGCACCATACCACCACCATGCTCAAGGGCGCGCGGCAGATGCTGCAGGTATATCCCTGGCTGGACGCCGATCTTCTGTGCGCGGGTGTTATTGCCCATGACCTGAGCAAGATCCGAGAGATGCAAAGCGATGATGCGGGCAATGTGAACGACTATACGGTTGAGGGTCTGCTGCTGGGCCATCTGGTGCGCGGGGTGACGCAGGTGCGCGAGGCCGCGCGCCGCGCGGGCATCCCGGATGAGGATGAGTATGTGCTGCTGCTGGAGCACATGGTCATCAGCCACCATGGCGAGGCGGAGTTTGGCAGCCCGCGTCCGCCCATGTTCCCCGAGGCAGAAATGCTGCACTGGCTGGATGTGCTGGACGCGCGGATGAACGAGATGAACGGCATCGTGCGCCGCACGCCCGCGGGCGCGTTCAGCGAAAAAATCTGGTCGCTGGATCGCCGGGTGTATCACCCGCATTATCTGTCCGAAATGCCCGCCAACGCCGATGCGCCCGCTGCGAATGAAGAGACGGCGCAGCGTGCGCCGCGCCGTCCGGATGCGGACAAGGCGTATCAGGGGCTTTTGTAAGCGGAGGCTGCATGCTGGCATATCAAAACGATACCATTGCGGCGCTGGCTACCCCACCGGGGCGCGGCGGCATCGCCATTGTGCGCGTGAGCGGAGAAAACGCTCGCGCGTATTTTGAAGCGCTCTTTCGCCCGGCGGGCAGGCAGCAGGTGGAATCCCATCGCCTGCTTTATGGGCATTTGTATGATGCTGACGGCGCGATGCTGGACGAGTGCATGGCTGTGCTGATGCTGGCTCCGCGCACCTATACGCGCGAGGATGTGGCGGAGTTTCATCTGCACGGCGGCGATCAGATTGCCCGCCTTGGTCTCGCCGAAGCGATCGAGCGCGGAGAGCTGTTCCTGCGTAAGGTCGTACAGGCTGCTCGGCTCGGCCACGCCCAGCGCCCGATAGAGCTGCGCGGCGGTCTTTTCGCTGAAGGTATCGATGTCCATGGCCTCGCGTCCGGCGTAATGGCTCAGCCGCATGACGATCTGCGGCTCGCAGCCGTCGCGGTTGGGACAGTACAGATGCGCGCCCTTCTCGATCAGCTTTGCGCCGCAGGCGGGACACTGCGTCGGCTTTTCCACATCGCGCTCGTCCGCTTCAAACTCGTCCACGCGCCCCATGATCTCGGGAATGACCTCGTTCGAGCGGCGAATCCACACCTTCGCGCCGATGCGCACGCGCTTGCGCTCTATGTCGCCCCAGTTGTTGAGCGTCGCGCGGCGGATGGTCGCGCCGGCCAGCTCGACGGGATCGAGATGCGCCAGCGGCGTGAGCTTGCCCGTGCGGCCGACCTCCCACGTCACGTCCTCCAAAAGCGACGTGACCTCTTCGGCTTCGAATTTATACGCGATTGCCCAGCGCGGGAACTTCTCCGTAACGCCCAGCGCCTCGCGCGTTGCGAAGTCAACGATCTTCACCACCGCGCCGTCGATCATATAGTCCAGCTCGCCGCGCGTTTTTTCGATCTCGGTAATGGCCGCCAGCACGCCCGCCTCGTCCGAGGCGCGCAGCTCGCAGTCGCTCACCGGGAACTGGTTCTCGCGCAGAAAGTCCATCATTTCGTCCTGCGTGCGGAACGAACGCCCCTCGATATAGTTCACGTCATAGAAATACGCGTCCAGATGCCGCGAGCGCGTCACCTCGGGATCAAGCTGGCGCAGCGCGCCCGCCGCGGCGTTGCGCGCGTTCTTGAGCGGCTCGGCGGCGGTGCGGTTGTATTTTTCCAGCGTCGAAAGCTTCATATAGCATTCACCGTGCACCTCCATCAGCCCCTGATAGGGCACGGACAGCGGAATGGAGCGAATCGTCAGCGCCTGCGGCAGGATGGATTCGCCGGTCACGCCGTTTCCGCGCGTGGCGGCCTCCACCAGCTTTCCTTCCTTATAGGTAAGGCACAGCGTGAGCCCGTCGAACTTGTGCTCCACCACATAGGCAAGCGGCGGCAGGTTCGCGCCGCCCTCATTGGCCTGCGCGCGCAGCTTCTCCGCGCGGTTCACCCAGTCGGAAATCGCGCCGGTCGACTGCGCCTTGTCCATGCTCAGAAGGCGCACGATGTGCGTGTGCGGCGCAAACTCCTTCAGCGTCTCGCCGCCTACGCGCCGCGTGGGCGAATCCGGCAGAACCTCGCCGGTTTCCTTTTCCAGACGAACCAGCTCGTCGTACAGGCGGTCGTACTCCACGTCCGTCACCGTCGGGTTGTCCAGCACGTAGTATTCGTAGCCAAGGCGGTTCAGGACGTCCACCAGTTCACGCATGCGATTCATCGTCGTTCTCCTTACCCGATTTTGATCATGGGCGCGTCGCCCGTGAAGGTCTTCACGCCCTTGCCCTCGCCGAAATCCACCGTCACGCGCGCGCCGCCGGCCGTCTGCGCCACCTGCTTCACCACGCCGTTGCCGAACGCCTTATGGAACACGCGGTCGCCCGCAGCGTAGCGGATTTCCGGACGCTTCGGAAGCTCGCGCGCCGGCTGCGCGCCGAAGCCGGAGGCCATAATCGACGGCCTGGCCCTGGCGACGCAGATACTCAAGGAGAAAAGGGGGGCCAAGGAATGATACCGTTTCTTAAAGAGGCCGTGACCCAGCTCTTTTCCAAGCCCAGCACCGAGGGCTATCCCTTCACGCCGAAGGAGGCGCCGATAGGCTACAGG
>ERZ857827.2539-NODE-2539-length-13242-cov-2.260635_pt1 | contig 13242 bp, 20 predicted proteins | sample MGYA00519761_ERZ857827 | MGnify/ENA primary metagenome ERZ857827 (study PRJEB31778, sample SAMEA3449370) | human gut metagenome | biome: human gut; feature: human-associated habitat; material: faeces | place: United Kingdom | collected 2010/2012 ... | reverse complement strand
AATTGTAATTTCCATTATGGTTCTGCTATATCGGACGCTTCGTCCTTAGAAATATACTGATATTCAGCCATTGCCTGTGCAACCTGCTGTTGCCGTTGTTTTCCTTTTTCCTCGTCTACTGAATATATGCTGGGAGCCTGTGGTAACCCAGCAAGCCAGGTGCTTTCGTTCAGGTCAAGTTCAGCTGGTGTTTTATTAAAGTAATAAAGGGCAGCATCCTGAACACCGTATTGGTCGTTACCAAAATAGATAATGTTGATATATAATTCTAAAATTTCTTTTTTAGAATAATTTTTTTCTAAATCAAGTGCTACAAACAGTTCGGCAACTTTGCGTGTAAATTTCTTTTCCTGCGTAAAGTAAAAATTGCGTGCCAATTGTTGCGTAATAGTACTTCCTCCCTGGTCCAGCGACATACTAAATATATTTTCAAAAAGCACGCGTGTAGTTGTAAGTATGTCAATTCCGCCATGCTCTAAAAAGCGATGGTCTTCTATCGCAACAACGGCATCGGTAAATGTTTTTGTAACGTCCTCAATTTTTATATAATTATCCCTCTGGCGAATTTCTTCAACAATACCTGAAATGGGGCGTTCTTCGACTGTTTTTTTGTAAAATGTCCATCCACTTAATCCAATAACAGTAGCACATATAATCAGAATAGTAAGCAAAACGGATAGAAGAATTCCCAGTGCCTTAAATACCTTTTTCATAAAGTTACCTTTCAAAAAATAATAGCGGAGATTTATCCCCGCTATTATTGTATCACAAAAAAGTTATTTATTTATGACGATTTTATAAATAATGGATGTCTCATTTTCTGTTTTTTCCATAATTGTGTTAATGCCGGAGTTGCGCATAATGTCAACTGTATGATTGAGTGTATTAATATATAATCGTAAATCCCGGCAAAACCCTTTAATTGTTGATTTTATGTTCTTTTTAGATTTTTTTGGATCTGTTTGCAGCGTTTCTATATATGCCTCAAGCTTGTCCGCGTTCATTTTTTGTTTGTTTGCTATTTCAGCAGCCTTGTACATCAATTCCGGATCATCCAGTTTTAAAAGCGCTCTGGCATGCCTTTCTTTCATATGTGCATCCAGTAGATATCGTTGTACATATGGTGGGATTTTTAGTAATCTTAGCTTATTGGCTACTGCAGCCTGGCTTTTCCCTAACTTTTGTGCAAGTTGTGTTTGTGTGATGGTTGTGGTTTTAATATCAGATTCATTGCATTCGCCTGTTCAAAATAATTCAGATTTTTTCTTTGAATATTTTCTGTCAGCGCCATGAGTGATGCTTCCTCATCATCTGCATTCATAATGATACATGGCATAGAATATATGCCAGCCATTTTTGCGGCTCTGTAACGTCTTTCGCCTGCGATTAGTTCATATCGGCCTCTATATGGGCGGACACATACCGGATTGATAATTCCTAATTCTTTGATACTTGTACTTAACTCTGTAATATCTTCTTCATAAAAGCTTGTCCGCGGCTGCATTGGGTTCGGCACAATTTGACTAAGTGGTATTTCAATCAATCTTTTTTGGTATGTATGACAAAGTTCTGTCATTCCTAATCCTCCTTCATTGTACTACATATAGTCCTTATTCTTGTTCTATTATACCACATGTGGCGGTTTTTGCAAGTTTTTTAGTTCGACGTCATGCGTCGTTTCATAACAATGCAGCGCAAAAAAATACAGCATATTGTACAAAGCTGTACAATATGCCGGCGTATCTTGTTTATGGTTGTCGAAATTAACCTATTAAAATAATTAATTGGGATAGATCCGTAATATCACTATACCCATCTTTGTTTATATCCATATTATATGCACTGGTTTCTCTTTTTAGAATATAGGAGATTAAAATTTGCTTATCTTCTTCATTTACAACATTGTCTCCGTTTACATCGCCCTTTAAATTAGAGGTTTGTTGTTGTTTGACTGATAGGCTGCTGTCAATTGTCTGATAAGTTATTTCAGGGTTTTTGCCATTTTGAGAGCCTGTCAGGTGGTTTACCGTAACGGATAAAGGAATGGTGGGATATTTACTGCTTAAAATTTTAGCAGAAATATTTACGAAACGGCCGTTTGTTGTTATAGGCGTTTGTGATGTGTAGACTATGACAATTTCTCCAGCCTGTTTTGCTGTGACGGAAACAGTAGCATCTTTTAAGACTTCTCCAACCGTATAGCTCGTGAATTCTAAAAGCGTTTTGTCATATTTTATCACGAATTTGCCAGAAACTGTACCAGGATTATTGTCTATTGTCAAGGCAATTTTTGCAGTCTCTCCAATATAACCTCCCGTACCAGAAAGTTTTATCATTACTTTTTCTTCAGCCGATATAGATAAAGCTAACAGTGAAAGTAAACATATAAAAATTACAATGCGTAAACCTACTGCTTGTTTCATGTTTTCACCTCTTTATATTTTTATTATATACTAATTAATGCAAATTGTAAATATCATTTTTAAAAAAACTATTGACACAAACATAAATATTATTTATAATAATAAGTAATATTAAGTAATTCTGGGAGGATTTGTAATGAATAGAGTATACAATTTTTCAGCAGGGCCATCTATGATGCCAGAATCTATTTTAAAAAAAGCACAGGAGCAGATGCTTTGCTGTGGCGATAGTGGAATGTCTGTTATGGAAATGAGTCATCGGTCTAAACCATTTGAGGCAATTATTCAGGGCGCGGAGGCGCTGTTGCGTGAATTGATGGGCATTCCCGATAATTATAAAGTTTTATTTTTACAGGGCGGCGGATCCACCCAGTTTGCCATGATTCCTATGAATCTGATGAAAAAGAAAAAGATAGATCTTGTTATTACTGGACAGTGGGCAAAGAAAGCATATGAGGAAGCTGCACGTTATGGTGAGGTGCATGTTGTTGCATCATCTGCAGATAAAACATTTAGTTTTATTCCACAATTAGATGCTTCTTCTTTTCAAAGTGATGCGGATTATTTTTATATTTGCCAGAATAATACGATCTATGGAACCCGCTATGCTACATTGCCGCAAACAGGGAATGTTCCGCTTGTAGCGGATATGTCTTCCTGTATTCTTAGTGAGCCGACAGATGTGTCTCAATATGGGCTGATTTTTGCAGGCGCACAAAAAAACCTGGGGCCGGCAGGGCTTACAATTGTTATTATACGAGAAGATCTTATTACAGATGCCATGGAAGATACACCTACTATGTTAAAATATGCTACACATGTAAAAGCAAATTCTCTTTATAATACACCGCCTACGTATGCAATTTATATTTGTAAATTAATGCTGGAATGGATTCGGGATATGGGCGGAGTACAGGCAATGTATGATGTGAATCAGAAAAAGGCAAAGATGCTTTATAATTTTTTAGATAATTCCAAGTTATTTCATCCGACGGTTATGGGCGATAGCCGCTCTTTGATGAATGTACCATTTGTTACCGGTGATGAAGCGCTTGATGCAAAGTTTGTAAAAGAGGCAGCTTTGGCGGGACTTGTTAATTTGAAAGGACACCGCACTGTTGGCGGAATGCGTGCAAGTATTTATAATGCAATGCCAGTTGCGGGTGTTGAGAAACTAATTGATTTTATGAATGATTTTGAAAAGGCTACGATATAATGAAGAGGGGGAAAGGTCATGTTTAGAATAAAAAAACTGAATAAGATTTCAGCAGCAGGTACGGATTTATTTGATTCTGCGTTGTTTACTTGTTCAGAAGAAATAGAGTCTCCGGATGGAATCCTTGTACGTTCTGCTGCTATGCATGAATATCCATTGAATAAAGAATTAAAAGCGATTGCGCGGGCTGGGGCCGGTACAAATAACATTCCTGTGGATACTTGTACACAAAAAGGGATTGTTGTTTTTAATACACCTGGGGCGAATGCGAATGCAGTTAAAGAGCTTGTGATTGCTGCTTTACTAATTTCTTGTAGAAATATTGTCGGTGGTATTGAATGGGCAAAGTCCCTAAAGGGAAAAGACGAGGTTACAAAACTTGTTGAAAAAGGGAAAAGTCAGTTTATTGGCCCAGAAATTCTTGGCAAAAAACTTGGCGTTATTGGTTTGGGTGCTATTGGTATATTGGTGGCGAACGCAGCGATTGATTTGGGCATGGAAGTGTATGGATATGACCCATATTTGACGGTTGATGCTGCGCTTCGTTTATCAAGGCATGTACATAAAGTAAATGATGCTGCAGCGATTTATCAGAATAGCGATTTTATTACAATCCATGTTCCTTTTATGAAGGAAACTGCCGGTACAATCTGTAAAGAAACGATTGAGCAGATGAAAGATGGGGTTAGAATTATAAACCTTGCACGTGGTGAACTTGTTGTGGAGGATGATATTTCGGTGGCACTTGAGAGCGGAAAAGTTGCTTGTTATGTTTGTGATTTTCCGAATCCTAAAACTTTAGATATGAAAAATACAATTTGTATTCCACATCTTGGGGCCTCCACACCTGAATCTGAAGAGAACTGTGCGATTATGGCTGTAAATGAATTGCAGGATTATCTGTGTAATGGCAATATTCGCAACAGTGTTAATTTCCCAACTGTAGTATGCGAGCGGAGCACGGGGACGAGAGTATGTGTGATGCATAAGAATATACCAGCGATGCTTAGTAATATTACAACACTTATGGGTGAGAAGCAATATAATATTGATCATATCACATCTAAGTTTAAAGGCGACAATGCTTATACCATTATTGATTTGGCTGAGACCTTATCTGATATGTCTGTTGTTGAAAGTATTGATGCAATCGAGGGTGTTATTAAATCCTTTATTATATAAAAACAGGGAGCATATTTATATATGCTCCCTGTTTATTTGTGACAAATAAATCTCATTGTCCATATTATAATAGTGACCGTAATTTACGGATGAAAAAGAAAGGACAATGAACATGGTTGAAAATTTGTTTATGAGAGATGAAGACGGCGTTGCCGCTGTCAGACTTCCTGTTGCATCATGCGATGGCTTCAACTGTCTTGACAATGGGGATGTTCCGTTGGCGATGGCGTATGTGCCTATGCAAAGATTCGAGAATATTTATGATGTAGACCAGGCATTTTGTGCAGGGACTCTATTTTGTGATTTAAATAAACCATTTCTTGGGAAGAAAGCAAAACAGGGAGGTTTATTATGACAGAGAGAGATAAATTATTAAAAGAAGTTTCCAAATACTATTTTGCAAAGCTGGAAACAGAAATGTTCCTGGATACACATCCGGACAACCGTACTGCCTTGAAAGCACGGGAGAAGTATAAAGAAAGATATGACTGTTTAAGAAATGAATATGAAAACAGGTTTAATATGCTTTCAAAAGATGCCGTGAATAAAAGTGACCAAAGATGGACTTGGGTAGATAACCCATGGCCCTGGGATTAGGAGGACTGATATAAAATGTTTGAATATGAAAAAAGACTGGAATATCCAATAAATATTAAAACGCCGAACCCGGCCATGGCAAAGTTCATTATTTCACAGTATGGCGGACCAGATTGTATCAGGGTATTATAGATGATAGTAGATGGTTAGGTGGTCTTTTTCTTTATCATAAACGCAGTAATCTATGATGGAATGAATGATTGTAATTTTTAATTGTAAATCTGCTTGTTTGTCTGCAAGTATTTGTAAGGCACTTTTTATATCTACCTGAACAGATACGGTCGTGTCTTTGCTTTGTTGTAATAAATCTTGTATTTCCGCGGAAATAATATCGGCTTCTTCCTTTATGTCTTTTTTGTTTTTTGTATATTCATCAAGCGTATCAATTCCATTTATATAAGCGTGCTTTGCACGTTTTTCTTTTTCATAGATAAGTTTTTTTCTTTTTTCTAATTTATTGATTTGTTTATCTATATCATTTTTTTTTATGATTGGATGTATGTGATGGATTGTCTTTTGTGCATCTATAAATAGTTGATTTAAAATAATTTGCCGTATTTTTTCAGTTCTGACGCTATTTCGGTTTGTACAACGCCCTTTTGCATATCCATTACAAATCATATATGGATTATTGATAATCATAGATGATCCACATGTAGAACATTTAATAAGGCCTGATAGCCAGTCATGGTATTCTGTATGCGGACGTGATTTTTTTTTATGGTGGGTACGTCTCATTTTTAGCTCAGACTGTGTTTTCTCCCATATTTCTTCTGAAATAATAGGCTCAAAGGAGCCTTTTGCAAGAATTGTATTACTTTTATCCTTGCCTGGGGTAAAGCGTATATATCCTTTATAAACGGGATTTGAAAGAATATATTGGACTGTACGATTTTCAATAGGATTACCACGGTGTGTTGTCAACCCTATATCGTTCAGGTGTCTTGCAATGTGAAAACAATTGTCCCCCTTTAAGAAGTTCTCGTAAATCATACGGATATACTTTGCCTCTTCTTCTACGATAACATATTGATTGTTTACAACTTTATATCCAAGTGCTGCAATTGCCTGTACGCCTCCTCGTGTGGCCTTTTCTTTCATCCCTTTTAAGACTTCATCTCGCAGGTTCAGGCTATAGTATTCGTTTAAAATATCTTTTATTCCTTCCAGGAGAAAGGCATTCTTACCTTGTCCGAAATCCTCCGTGATAGATATGATTTCAATCCCTAAATCCTGGCGTAGTAATTCTTTGTAAATGCGGCTTTCTTTTACATTACGGGCAAACCTGTCATAAGCATGGATTAATACAACATCAAAAGGTTTTGGTTTTTGTTTAGCTGCTGTTATGAGTTTTTGAAATTGTGTGCGTTTTGCAGCTGTTCGTCCGGAGACTCCGTCTTCTCGGTAAATGTATTGGGGGAGGATTTTTATATTATTTTTTTTTGCATAGTTTTCTATGTCCCTCAATTGGGCGTCAGGGCTGTATTCAGTTTGATCTTCTGTCGATACACGTACATAACAGGCTGCGGTTTTCATCTGTAGTAGCTCTTTCTATATGAATAGTATTTTGCTAAAACAGTATGCTTGTAGAACAGAAAATATGTATATTATAGGGAGCAATGATAAGTGACATCGTCTTCATATCTAATTACTGAAAATAATCGTATTATCCCTTTAACAGATTTAACACAAGTACAACAGGATGCTTGGGCAAGGTATATGCAAAAAAGAATAATAGAATCCGCGTTCTCTTTTATTGAAATTGATGAAATGGAAGCGCAGGATATTGTGCAGGCAATTTAAGATGATAAAAGAGAGGGCATAACCTTAAAGGTTATACCCTCTCTTTTGATAATTAATCGTCTACAATATTTAGTAATTTATTAATGGCTTTTTGCATGGCTGGAGTATTTCTGTATGCCGTAATTAGTTTAAATTCATGTTCGGAAAGAATAAATACTTTTTTATTTTCAGTTTGACCTTGTTTATCATCGTGATCATGATCGAATATGGAAGTATGATATTCTTCTTTAGACGTGTAAGGCACCTCTATTTTTGGGGTATCAATCAATGATTCAATTGGAATATGAAAATAGGCAGCAATTTTTGCGCAGTATTTGATTGATATAGATTTTCGCCTTCCATATTTCAAATCTGAAAATGTTGTCTTGGGAATATTTAAATCTCTGCACATTTTAGCGATTGTTATTTCGTATTGCAGACATAGCTCTTGTATTTTGTTGTATAAATTATCCATATTTTACCTCTATAACTTGTGTTAATTCCATGAAAAGGATGAATGCAACAAAAATTTGGTTGTTTCATATTGACAAGTACTGAATTTAGCGCTATAATGTAAATAAAGTACTGTTTATGTTACTAAAAAAATAATTTAGTACTATCTTTATTTAATTATAATTTTTATTAGATTACTATTTTATTATATCAAAAATTACTGTAAAAGTCAAATACATTTTGGTATAAGTAGTCTATGCTAAAGTTATGTTTTACAAGGAATAAAAGCCTAGAACTGGTATAAAAGTATTGAATAGATTACTGTGAGGAAATAATAGTTGTTATGATTTTTTGGATGAAAAAACATACCTCGTAATGTGGTATGTTGATAAGATATTATGAGGAGTTAGGTGATATCGTCATATAAAAGCTTAAAATATCGCTAGGACTGTGCCTGTTAAGCGCCTTAAAAACAGTAGTTTTTCTTTAAATATGTTTTATCATAAAATGCAAAACCAACAGGAATAAGACAAAAATATTACTGGATTACCATATGGAATGAATAAGTTCGTTATTCACTTGGGTACAAAAATATATCATAATAATTTGTACAAATGAATGTGTTGACAACAAAAATATGGAAAGTAGAGGTTAAGCAGGGATGATAACATGTATGAATAGGTTGTATGTTGAAGAGATAACAAATTTATTAAACGATATTTTGCATAAGTACGACATGTTTTCATTAGAAGAACGAATTTTGATAGAGGATTTTTTACAGAAAATAGAACTATTAAGAAATATCGATGCAACACAAATTGCTTTACGGCATAGTAGCTATCTTGGGAAAAATATACATGGCATTGAAGTATTTAGAACAAGCGAGGAAACGAAAAAATTATCATATAAAGAACGTACAGCTCATTTTATGGATCTGACGAAAAATCAATGTAAAGAAGATACCGTGCAATTAATTCGTAATGGACATGCATATTGTGCACAGTTTGAGGGTGTTGATATCAGGAAAAATATATATGGAGATAAACGATCCGATAAAAAAGGAAAGATGGCAAAAATAAATATGGGAGCGGATGGGTGTATATGTGATTTACTGATGAATGCACAGTATAATGGAAGTAGACCGGAAAGTGGAAAAAAGATATCTGCTCATAAAGATGTAATGTATTGGGACTATTTTATTAAAGATGTGCAAATTGATAATCGTGTTTATCATTTAGTTGCAAATATTCGTAAAACACGGACAGGTAACTACGTGTACAGTATACAAATGAATGTAAATAAAGAGATAGAAGTAGCGCCTTCACTTGACCTTTTTAAGCTGGTCTTAAATCGGATGCTCACTACTTCTATTCATGACAGTATATCACGAAATGAGATACCTGTCAATATACTGCAGTATATACTTCACCTGAACGAAATATGCAGAAGTGTAGGTGATTTTTATAATCTAATAGAATATAAAATCCTTTAGGTTTACATAATCTAACAGATCTTTATTGTCTGATAGTAAAAATACAAATCCCATAACCAAGCAAAATTACATGATTATGGGATTCATTTGTGGTGACTCGTACGGGAATCGAACCCGTTATGATATGTGTAAAATCGTTGATATTACTGGGTTTATTGATTTGCTGTGTCATATTTCGTGTCATACATTGAAAAAATTGTTTATCTTTTGGTCTACAATTTTATCAAAATCAGAGAATTGATGGTTGTAGTTTTCGTTGTACATTTTCAATGATGTATGCCCTGTTCTGCGCATGCCGTATGTCTCCGGTATGCCTATTTGATGAAGCACAGAAACATAGAAGTGCCGCAGTGCATGAGGTGTAAAGAACTCAATGCCGCATACATGGCAAGCCCATTGTAGTTTTGCGTGCATTTGGTTGTTTGTCAGGTTTAATGTGTAATCGCTTTTCATTCTTTGCTTTAGCTTATCCGGCATTATCAGTATTCGCGTAGAGGATTTTGTCTTGGTTGTTTTTATGTGATATTCGTTGTCTTTTCCTCGGACAGATGCTTTACTTATTCTTAGCGTTCCTGTTTCGATATCAATATCCTCTTTTGGGTTTATCGCTCGGACTTCCGAGGCACGCAGCCCGGTCATGCCCATAAGCAGATAGGGAACTTCAAAATCAGAATTTTTATCATGGAGATATTGAGCTATACACATAAATTCTCCATAAGTAGGAATGTGTTTTTCTTCCTTTTTTACATCTCTTGGTATGTTCAGTTTAAATTGAGAATATGGCAAGAAGTATTTTATAACAGTATTATAAAAGCCGTATGCGTTTTTTATCGTTTTAGAGGACACTTTGGCAAGTTCCCTTGATACTTCGGTGTCTATCATGATTTGGTCTATTTTAGGTAATTTTACGCGCTGTAAATTTATAAACCTATTTCGTACAATCTCTTCATATCCTGCTATTGTAGAATACGATAAAACATTTTCTTTTATTTCAATATATCTTTTTGCGGCATCTTTTAATGTCATGTCGTTGGTTGACATGTTTTTCTTGAACTTTATTTGAGAGGCTTGATATTCAGCCTCTTTTTTTGTTGGGGCTGTTATGCTTTCGTATATCTTCTTGTCGCCGTCCATTCCTACGAATACGCGCACTCGATAATTACCGGAAGGCAGTTTTTTTGCAGTCGGCATATTTCCTCCTCGACCTTAAAATTTTTCTCAATTACATTTTTATAATAGCATATATATAGGAGAATGTCAAATTATCGAGGTTACAAAAGTAGATACGAATAAAAAAGATAAGGTGAAGTTTCATCCCTTATCTTTTATAAAGCTGTTAAAATACCAAATGTTATACCAATCATTATATTCTTAGTTTTTTGTTTTTGAATACACATATCGTAATAATTTTTTAATGTATTAATATCGTTAGTATATGTGTTATAAATATTTAGTGCTTCATGAACTGTCATAGGTGAAGACCTCTATTCATTTATGCTGATTCATATAAATAGAGTAGACTAAGTTGTCTGCTCTTTTTTATTTAGTCCTTGCTTATATCTAATATTTTTTTTATTACTTGCTGTACTTCTGGATGGCTTCTATAGGCTATTATCAACTTAAATTCGTCTTCAGAGAGTACATATACCTTTTTTTCATCTGTTGTATTCATGATACGTTTAAGCTTTTCATAGTTGTCAGGGTTATCTTTGTCTATTATTAAATTTATCGTATCATATTTACGGATAGGAGACTCCAATAACCTTTCTATTCTTGTTTCAGCATTAGTCGTTTTTATTTTTGGTGTATCTGTTAATGATTCGAGTGGGATATTAAAATAAGCAGCAATTTTAGCACAATATTTAAAAGAAATTGATTTTCTTCTCCCATATTTTAAATCGGAAAATGTATTTCTTGGGATGTCTAAATCCTTGCACATTTTTGCTATGGTGATTCTGTGCTGCACACATAACTTTTGGACTTTATTATATAAATCATCCATAAATTACCTCTATAATTTGTATAAGTTTTACAAAATGTATTGAATATGATAAAATTTGCCTATAAACATATTGACAACTGTCAAATTTAATACTATAATGTTATTATGTATTAAATATAAAACATAATATATTTAATTTAATACATTAACCAAGAGAACAAGGCATTAATTTTTGTTAATGTAATTAATAAAGATATCTATTAAATTTGAAATGAATTCTAATTGATTATAGCTTAACGTAGATAGTTTATCTTTTATTTCGTCAAGCATCTGGTTTATATGATGGGACTCATTCAAACCTAATAAATAGTTTGTTGATACGTTTAGATACCTTGCAATTCTTATAAGATTTTGGGGTGATATAGCGTCCCCTTTATCCATACGCATAAGCGTATTTGCATGTAATTGACAGTCAGATAGCATATCCTTTGATTTAATATTCTTTTCTTGTAATATCTTTTTAATACGTTGGGACATCTCTTGAATAAAATCATTTTTTTCATATATTGGTAAATCGATATTTCCTAATAAATAATCAATGGATACATCAAGGTATTCTGCTATTTTGTCTATATACTTAGTATAGGATTTTGACCTACCGGATTTCCATTCAGTAAAAGCTTGTTGTTTAATTCCTATATATTCGCAAAGATCTTTTTGTGTTTTTTTTTGCTCTATTAACAAAGTTTGTATTTTTTTTATTGTATCCATGTTATGCATGTTCACCTGCCTTATATAAATCACATAAAACATGTATTAAAACTTTGTTTAAAATACATGAATTACATATTATAAGTATTAAATTGTTGACAATACATAAATTGTGTATTATAATATATGTATGACCGAAAAAAATAAAGTACCGATAGTTTTAGCCCTCTGAAGTTCTTATAAAATTAGAAGATTTATTTGGCCTATCGCATCGTCGACTGTTTGCTATATACGATAAAAGCAAATGAGTAAACAACTGTATGATATTATTATAGCAAATCCGTAAATAAAAGTCAATAAAGAAAACATATTGTAGTTTACTTAATATTTACTAAAGTTAAATTTTTAAGAAAAAAATTTGCAATAAAAAGAAAAAAAATAGATTAAAGGAGGTTTTTATATGTCCATAAGTGAAAATATAAAAAAATATCGTATGGCAATTGGACTAAAACAAACAGAACTTGCCGCAAAGCTAAATGTCAATAGTACATATATAAGTCATTTAGAGCGGGGGACTAAGGTGCCAAGTTTACCACTGGCGAGAGATATGGCTAGTATATTTGGCTGCATGGTTGATGATTTATTATAAGAAAGGAGGGATTTGTCATGCCAAGATTAAAGAGATCATATCAAGACACGTTACGGGACAGGGTGACTGCGAAAGTAGTCGCATTGCAACATATGCACAAGTTAGACAATAACAGAATGGCAGAGGTTTTAAATTGTTCTGTTCGTACATATGTAGACCGTCGAACTAATGGAACGTTTACGTTGCAGGAATTATGTAAGTTGTCTGAGTTTTTTCATGAGGATTTTGTGGTAGGTAGTATTTGATGCGAAAGTTTGAGGATGTAAGTAAAATAAAAAAGCTGTGCACTGGTGTACACAACTTTTGGTTTTAGGCTTATATATAATTACACTACTCTTAAGATTATGTTTTCCATTTATGTCCGCAATTTTGGCAAACAGCGTATGCCTCAACTTTGCTGCCTTTTTTTGTCAACAATGGTATCCAGATAATCATACCTAATGTAAAAATAGCTAGTATAATCCAAAGAAAAGATGCAAAACATCCCCGTTTTTTATTTACCGCTGCCGTTTGTACTTGCACATTATTACTGCCGCATTTCTTACATACTAAATTACCCATGTTTTCTCCTTTTTTAAACATTTTCATTTATTTTTTTGTAATATTTTATCACATGAAGTAAATAATGTCAAGTTATAAAAGGTTAAAATTAAGATTTATGGGAGTTAGGATTATCCGTGCGGCCTACGAGGTAATCAAGAGAAACGTCGAAAAAATCGGCAAGGGCAATTAATTGTTGAAATGCCGGCTCTCGTTCATCATATTCATATCTTTGGTATCCAAGTGGCGACATTT
>ERZ857827.2538-NODE-2538-length-13248-cov-28.857576_pt1 | contig 13248 bp, 8 predicted proteins | sample MGYA00519761_ERZ857827 | MGnify/ENA primary metagenome ERZ857827 (study PRJEB31778, sample SAMEA3449370) | human gut metagenome | biome: human gut; feature: human-associated habitat; material: faeces | place: United Kingdom | collected 2010/2012 ... | reverse complement strand
CAACCGCATCTACGCCTGCCGTGACAAGTACGGCCTGCGTCCGCTGTCGATCGGCAAGCTGGGCGACGGATGGGTGGTGTCGAGCGAAACGTGCGCGTTCGACGTGCTGGGCGCGGAGTTCGTGCGCGACGTCGAGCCGGGCGAGATCGTGACGATTGATAAACAGGGCATCCGCAGCCGCGACTACTCGATGTACAAGCGTCACGAAATGTGTTCGATGGAGTACATCTACTTCGCACGCCCGGACAGCGACATCGACGGCTGCAACGTCCACGCCTACCGCAAGGAGTCGGGACGCCTGCTCTGGAAGGAGGCTCCCGCCGAGGCGGACATCGTGGTCGGCGTGCCCGATTCGAGCCTCAGCGCCGCGATGGGTTACGCCGAGGCGAGCGGATTGCCGTATGAAATGGGACTTATCAAGAACAAGTATATCGGCCGCACCTTTATCCAGCCCTCGCAGGAGCTGCGCGAGAAGGGCGTGAGGATGAAACTTTCGGCCGTGCGTTCGATTGTCAGGGGCAAGCGCGTGGTGCTGGTCGACGACTCGATCGTGCGCGGCACGACCTCGCGGCGCATCGTCACGATGCTCAAGGAGGCGGGAGCCACCGAAGTGCACGTGCGCATCGCCAGTCCCCCGATGACCGATCCCTGCTTCTACGGCGTGGACACCTCGACACGCGAGGAGCTGATCTCGGCCCGCAAGAACACGGCGGGGGTCTGCGAGGAGATCGGCGCCGATTCGCTGGTGTTCCTCTCGCCCGAGTCGCTGTTGAAGGCGGGCAGCCGCAAGGAACTTTGCATGGCCTGCTTCACGGGGCAGTATCCCACGGCGCTCTACCAGTCGCCCGAGGAGGCCAACAAAGACGTAAAATGTTAGAAAACCTTAAACCATAAATCCTATGGCTCAAAGTTATGAAAAGGCCGGCGTGAATCTCGAAGCCGGATACGAAGTGGTGCGGCGCATCAAAAAGCATGTGGCCTCGACCTCGCGTCTGGGTGTGATGGGCAACATCGGCGCTTTCGGCGGTATGTTCGACCTCTCGGCCCTCAAGGTGAAGGAACCGGTGCTCGTGAGCGGGACCGACGGCGTGGGAACCAAACTCAAGCTGGCCTTCGAGATGGACAAGCACGACACGATCGGCATTGATGCCGTGGCCATGTGCGTCAACGATGTGCTGGCGCAGGGCGCCGAACCGCTGGTGTTCCTCGACTACGTGGCCGTGGGGCGCAACGAACCCCAGAAGATCGAGGCCATCGTCGCGGGTGTCGCCGACGGCTGCCGTCAGGCCGGCTGTGCGCTGGTGGGCGGCGAGACCGCCGAGATGCCGGGCATGTACGCCGAGGGTGAATACGACATCGCCGGATTCACGGTGGGCGTCGTGGAGAAGTCGCAACTGATCGACGGTTCGAAGGTCAGGGCGGGCGACGTGCTGGTGGGCGTTGCGTCGAGCGGCGTGCACTCCAACGGCTTCAGCCTCGTGCGCAAGATCGTCGCGGACAACTGCCTGAACCTGCGCGAGTCCTATCCCGAACTGTCGAACAAACAGCTCGGCGAGGTGCTGCTCACGCCGACGAAAATCTATGTGAAGCAGGTGCTGGAGGTGGTTCGCAACTGCGACGTGCACGGCATCAGCCACATCACGGGTGGCGGTTTCGACGAAAATATTCCCCGCATCCTCCGCGAGGGGCAGGGGCTTGAGATCGACGAAGGGTCGTGGGAGATTCTGCCCGTGTTCCGCTTCCTCGAAAAGTACGGCAAGGTGGCCCACCGCGAGATGTTCAACATCTTCAACATGGGCATCGGCATGGTCATCGCCCTCGATGCCGCCGAGGCGCAGAAGGCCATCGGCATCCTCACGGAGCAGGGCGAGCGTGCCACGGTCATCGGACGCGTAACCGACACCGAGGGTGTCGTCATCCGATAGAGGGATGCGGCGCCTTGCGGTTTTCGCCAGCGGCAGCGGCACGAACTTCGAAGCCATCGTCACGGCCTGCGAGCGGGGCGTGCTGGATGCCGAAGTCGTGCTGATGGTCTGCGACAAACCCGGTGCGAAGGTGGTCGAAAGGGCTGCCGCTCACGAGGTCGGGGCGTTCGTCTTCGCGCCGAAGCAATATGCCTCGAAGGCCGACTACGAGCGGGAGATCGTCGCGCGGCTGGATGCCGCGGGCGTGGAGCTGGTCTGCCTGGCGGGCTACATGCGCATTGTGGGCGACGTGCTGCTGGGGGCCTACGGCGGGCGGATCATCAACATCCACCCCTCGCTGCTGCCGGCCTTCCGCGGGGCGCATGCCATCGAGCAGGCGCTGGAATACGGCGTCAAGGTCTTCGGCGTGACGATCCATTACGTCGACGCCGAGCTGGACGGCGGACGCATCATCGCCCAGCGGGCCTTTCCCTACGAGGGCGATGACATCGGGGAACTGGAAGCGATGATTCATGCCGTGGAATATCCGTTATACATTGAAACTATTAAAAAACTGATCGAATAATGCGCGCATTAATTAGTGTAAGTGACAAGACCGGTGTCGTGGAGTTTGCCAAAGGGCTGCGGACTCTGGGCTGGGAGGTGATCGCCACGGGCGGTACGATGAAGCTCCTGGCCGACAGCGGCGTGGAGGTAATCAACATCAGCGACGTGACGGGATTCCCCGAGATCTGCGACGGCCGCGTGAAGACCCTGCATCCCAACGTGCACGGCGGACTGCTGGCCCGCCGCGACGATCCGGAGCACCTGAAAGCCCTAAAGGATAATCATATCGAGTTCATCGACATGGTCTGTGTGAACCTTTATCCGTTCCGGGAGACGATTTCGAAACCCGGCGTGAAGATGGAGGACGCCATCGAGAACATCGACATCGGCGGACCTTCGATGCTTCGCTCGGCGGCCAAGAACTGGGCCGACGTGACGGTGGTGTGCGACCCCGCGGACTATGACGCGATTCTGGACGAGATTCGCGCCGGCGGCAATACCGAAAAGGCCACGCGCCTGAAGCTCTCGGCCAAAGCCTATACGCATACCGCCGAGTACGACGCGATGATCGCCGCCTATATGCGCGCGCAGGCGGGTCTGAACGAGAAGCTTTTCCTCGAGTTCGACCTCGTGCAGTCGTTGCGCTACGGCGAAAACCCCCACCAGTCGGCCAAATTCTACCGTGAGGGGAAGGAGGTGCCCTATTCGCTGGCATTCGCCAGACAGCTCAACGGCAAGGAGTTGTCGTACAACAATATCCAGGACGCCAACGCCGCGCTGTGCATCGTGCGCGAGTTCGACAAGCCGTTCTGCGTGGGCCTCAAACACATGAATCCCTGCGGCGCCGCGACGGGCAAGGATGTCGTCGAGGCATGGACGAAGGCCTACGAGGCCGACAAGGTGTCGATCTTTGGCGGCATCGTTGCGACGAACTGCACGGTGACGCGCGAAGCGGCCGAGCTGATGAAGCCGATCTTCCTCGAAATCATCATGGCCCCGAAATTCGACGAGGGGGCGCTCGAAGTGCTCTCGGCGAAGAAGAACCTGCGCCTGCTCGAGGTCAGCATGGACAAGGGCGACGTGGACCCGAAACAGTATGTGAGCGTCAACGGCGGCCTGCTGGTGCAGGACCTCGACGTGGCGACGAAGGCCGTTACGGCCGATATGTGCGTCACGAAGGCGAAGCCCGCTGCGGAGCAGATGGAGGATCTCAATTTCGGCTGGCATATCGTCAAACACGTGAAGTCGAACGCCATCGTGGCGGTGAAGGACGGCCGGACGCTGGGCGTCGGCGCCGGACAGATGAACCGCATCGGCTCGGCGGAGATCGCCCTGAAGCAGGCGCATGCCGCAGGCGTCACCGAGGGTCTCGTGCTGGCGTCGGACGGTTTCTTCCCTTTCGACGACTGTGTGACGCTGGCCGCCGAATACGGCGTGACGGCGATCGTGCAGCCCGGCGGTTCGGTCCGCGACGAGGATTCGATCCGGAAGGCCGACGAGAAGGGTATCGCCATGGTATTCACCGGTGAGAGGCACTTCAAGCATTAGTATCACCGGCGTTACCATGTTTGGGTAGTACAGAAATCCGACCGGATACCGGAGCCGTTGGCAAGGGACGGGCTAAAAGCGCGAGCGGAGGGGACGGTTTGTTTACAAACCCGCGAATAGTCGCCCGGAGCCAGCGTTAGACCGTTCCGGGCAGGCGGAGGTATCGTCGGAGAGTTTTTGTGGCACTTTTTGCGGAAAAAAGTGCCGGAATCTGCGGAGTTTATTCTGCGATAAAAAGGAATTTTGTTTATGAAGGTACTGGTTATCGGCGGCGGAGGCCGCGAACACGCCATTGTTGACGCGCTGTCGCGTTCGCCGCAGGTTGAAAAAATTTACTGCGCACCCGGGAATGCGGGCATCGCCCGGCAGGCCGAGTGCGTGGCCATTCGTGAAACCGAGGTGGAACGCCTGCGTGACTTTGCCGCGGAGCGGGGCATCGGCCTCACGGTCGTGGGTCCCGAAGTGGCGCTGGCGGCGGGTGTCGTCGACTGCTTCAGGGCCGCGGGGCTGCGCATCTTCGGTCCGACGAAGGCTGCGGCGCGCATCGAGTCGTCGAAGGAGTTCGCCAAACGGCTGATGGCTAAATATGCCATCCCGACAGCCGGATTCCGCGCATTCAACGACTATGCCGGGGCGCTGGCCTATGTGCAGGGGCGTCCTCTGCCCGCAGTGCTGAAATACGACGGACTGGCCGCCGGAAAAGGCGTGGTGATCGCCCGGACGATGGCCGAGGCCGAAGCGGCGTTGCGGGATATGTTGCTCGACGACAAGTTCGGCGAGGGCAAGGTGGTCGTCGAGGATTACCTCGAAGGTCCCGAGTTTTCGTTCATGTGCTTCGTTTCGGGACACAAGGTGTGGCCGATGGCGCTGGCGCAGGACCACAAACGGGCCTACGACGGCGATGAGGGTCCCAATACGGGCGGTATGGGCGCCTATTCGCCCCTGCCGTTCGTGACGGCGGAGGACGAACGCTATGCCCTGGAGAAGATCATGCAGCCCGTGGCCGACGCGATGATCGCCGAGGGGTGTCCCTTCGAGGGCGTGCTCTACGGCGGACTGATGAAGACTGCGCGGGGTATCGAGGTCATCGAGTTCAACGCCCGTTTCGGCGATCCCGAGACCGAGGTGGTGCTGCCGCGCCTGAAGAGCGACATCGTCGACATCTTCTGTGCCGTGGCCGAGGGACGCGATACGCAGCTGGAGTGGCACGATTTCGCCGCGCTGGGCATCGTGCTGGCCTCGAAGGGCTATCCGGGCGACTACGAAAAAGGACACGAAATCAAGGGCCTGGACCGCGTCGAAGGGGCTGTTTATCACATGGGAACCCGGGCCGACGGCGGGCGGATTCTCACCAACGGAGGCCGCGTGCTGTTCGTGGTGGGCAAGGGCAGGGACCTGGCCGAAGCGCGGAAGAATGCGCTGGCCGACGTGGCCCGCATCGACTGCGACAATCTGTTCCACCGCACCGACATCGGCCACCGGGCTTTCGACGATTTGGAAAGATAATACGAGCGATATATGGCAAAAATAATCAGCGGAAAAGAACTTTCAGCGAAACTGAAACTTGAAATGGCGGACGAGGTGAAGACCTTCCCCGCGAAATATGGCCGTGTGCCCCATCTGGTTGTCATCCTCGTGGGCGAGGACCCCGGCAGCGTGAGCTATGTGACGGGCAAGGCCAAGGCTTCGGCCGAGGTGGGCATCCGCAATACCACGATCCGAAAGCCCGAGTCCGTTTCCGAGGCCGAACTGCTGGACATCATCACGGCCCTGAACCTCGATGACGAGGTGGACGGCATTCTGGTCCAGCTGCCCCTTCCGAAACATATCGACGAGGACAAGGTGATCGCCGCCATCGACAAACAGAAGGATGTCGACGGCTTCCATCCCCTGAACGTTGCGGCGCTGTGGCAGAAACAGCCCTGCACGCTCCCCTGCACCCCGAAAGGCATTCTCAAGATGCTGCGGGCCGCAGGCGTGGAGATCGCCGGCAAGCGCGCCGTGGTGATCGGCCGCAGCAATATCGTGGGGCTTCCCGTGTCTAAACTGCTCTTGGACGCGAACGCTACGGTGACGATGGCCCACAGTCGTACGCGCAACCTCGCCGAAGTGACGCGCGGGGCGGAGATTCTGGTGGTGGCCATCGGGCGGCCGAAGTTCGTCACGGCGGAGATGGTGTCGCCGGGCGCCGTGGTGATCGACGTGGGGGTGAACCGCGACCCGGAGACGGGCAAACTGTGCGGTGACGTCGATTTCGCGGCCATCGAACCCAAGGCCTCGGTGATCACGCCCGTGCCGGGCGGCGTCGGGCCTATGACGATCTGCTGCCTGATGGAGAACACGATCGAGTGTTTTCTGCGGCGAGCGGGCCGGTAGCCGGCGGAACGGAGCGAAAACTTCGGTTTTTTTTGCGCCTCCGCTGAAAAAAATCAGCCGTTGACTCACGGGTCAACGGCTGATTTCGTTTTACAGGGTTCCTGTTATCAGAGTTTGATCGGTTCGGATATTTTGATATTGTCGAGGAACCAGCGGTTGGCTGTTCCGACTTCCCACTGCGTCTGCGTAATGGTGATCTTCGTATCCTTGTTGACCGTAATGCCCTTCAGGCTGACTTCGGCGCGAACCCATTCGAGCTTGTGACCATCCTCCCATCCCAGTTCGGGTATGTCGATCTGCACTTTGTCGCTGCCGTTCTCGAAGATGACGATCAGATTGACGGGGTCGATCTTGCCGGACCCCTGGCGCATTCCGCACCAGTCGAACGAGAGTGTCACATTGTCCTTTGCTTCGGGAACCCCGTCTATCGGAGGAAGAATGATACCTGCGTGATGGCCGGTCTTGCCGAATTTGAGGTAGTTCTGCTGGAGGTAGATGCGTTTGTTGTCGTTCTTGTCGTAGATAAACTTGTAACCGAGTTTTTCGACAGCGTCGAATGCAGTCACTCCATCGACAGTTATGGAGGTAAGCGCCGGAGCGTTTGCGCTGAGGTCGTCTGTTTCAACGCTCCGGCCTGCGCTGCCTGCTGCGGAATACGGTTCGAGCCATTCGAAGTTCTCCAGGAAATAGACGATCTCGTTCAGGCCGTTGTCCTCGACATCGGTGGCCATGATGCGCTGTACAGGCTCGGCCAAACCGGCGTAGTAGCCGGTGACGGTTACGATATGGCCGGTCAGGGCGGAAAGGCCCAGGCTTGCCGGTGTGTCCACGACGCTGACCGAGTACTTGGCGTTCTCCGAAACGGTGAGGGTGCTGCCGTTGAAAACGCCCTTGACGGTGACGTAGCCCCGTTTGGAGGAGGTGTAGTCGTCGATCTTTGCGCTGATGTCCTCCGGTTCGGGGTAGTTCACCGCTCCGCCGGACAGAACCGTCACCTCGTCGCAGTCGATTACCGTAGCGAGTTTTTGCGAGTCGGACGACTTGGTGCCCAAGAGCGAAATCTTGTCGCCGACGGCAACCGTCGTGGCGTCCGAGACGAAGATATTGTCCGTGTTTTTGTCGTCGCTGATGACGAAGCCTTTGGTCGTCACGGCCACGACGATCGCCGACGGTACGGAAATGACCGTTTCGTCCGCCAGGGCGGCGAGTTCACCTGCCGTGTACTCCTTCACATCGCGGTATTTGTCTCCGTTCTGCGTGATGAGCACCTGTGCGCGGCTTGCAAGAGTCCGTCCCTTGAAGACGAGGGTGGCCTTGCGGGGGTTGTCCTCCGCGCCGTCGCGCATGTTGTCGGTCACCGAAACCGTCACGTCCATGACGCCGGTTCCCGAGTTGGGCGTGACCGTCACCCAGTCGGGGACTTCCGTCACCCAGTCGGCGTCGGCATAGATGGTGATGATCTTTTCCGCCGCTCTTTCCGCTTCGAAATTCAAGGTGTTGGCGCTCGCCAGAACAGCTTCGGAAAGGTGGTCCTCATCCTTGTCGCAGCCCCAGAAGGAACACAGGGCCGCCATGAGGATCGGGGCTGTCATATATTTTACAAATCTCATAATCTTGTTTTTTAGGTTATTTCCGACTTAAAAATCGAGTCCGTCGCTCCATCCCGGATTCTGCGTGAGGTTCGGGTTGAGCGAACGCTCGCCGCTGGGAATCGGGTAGAGGTAATCGCGTTCCTCGTTGAACCCAGGGCGCTGATTCTCTACGGTTTTGTGATAGTAGACATAGCCTTTGTCCCCCTCGGAGAGAATGATGTCCGAACCGAGTTCGTATACCGAAACTCCTTCGCCGGCTTGGGGTTTGGTCTCTCCTGCCTTATAGAGAATCAGATCGGCCGTTTCTTTGCCCGCAAGCTTGTATTCGCCGGGGCCCGGGAAATACATGCCGAAAATGTCCTGGTCGATGCAATAGCCGGCTTTCCAGCGATACAGATCCTGAAGGCGGAAACCCTCCTGGATCAGCTCGACGGCCCGTTCGCGGCGGATTTCCAGAATGACGCCCTTGTTGGCGCCGGTCACGTTGGGATAGCCGTACTTTTTGGACTCAAGATACCAGTCGATATTTTTGTTGGCTTCGTTCATGTCGAGGCCCCGCATTCCCACCCGGCTTCGGATTTCGTTGACGGTGATCGCCAGATCGTTCTGCGTGAGCGTTCCCAGTTCGGCCTTGGCTTCGGCATAGTTGAGCAGCACTTCGGCATAGCGGAAAACCGGCATGTCGCAGGTCGAACGGTCGTTGCGGTCGATCTGTCCTCCCGAGGCCGTCGTGTCCTGAACGAATTTGATGGGTTGGTAGCCGGTGATCGTGACGCCGAGATCGGGACCCTGCACCCGTTTGGCGCCGATGCGCTTGTAACCCGGGGTGCGGATCGACTGCGCCAGGCGCGGGTCGCGGTCCTTCACCTCCTCGGTGAAAGGCATTGTTTGCCACTCTGTCTTAAATTTGTCGGTGAATGCCTTGCCGTCCTTCATCAGGTACATGTTGATGAATTTGCGGGTGTAGCCCGGGCGGCCCTGTGTCGGCAGCAGCGTGTAGGCCGTCGCATTGTGGTAGACCTGGGCCTCGTAGCTGTTCCGGATGGCGAGGATATACTCTTCGGTGCTGGCATTCTCCTGTGCGAAGAGCATCATGTAGTCCTTGTCCGGATTTTTGGTGGAGTAGAGCTTGTAGGGACCTTCGTCGATGATCGTTTTGGCGGCCTTGGCGGCTTCCTCCAGATAATAGGTGTAGTCATGTCCTTCGAGGTTGATGCCGTGGTATTTGCGGTAGGTTCCCTCGAAGAGGCAGAACCGCGCTTTCAGCGCCAGCGCCGCCCATTTGTTGACGCGGTAGGTCGATATATCCTCCGTAAGACCGCCGCTGTTGATGGCTTCGTCGATATCCTTGATCATATTGGTCATGATCAGTTCGCGTGAATCGCGCGGTTTGTAGAGCGCTTCGTCTGCCGAGCCGAGCTGCACCTCGTACCAGGGTACGTCGCCGAAGCGTTTCACCTTGTCGAAATAGAAGGCGGCGCGGAAGAATTTGGCCAGGGCCGTATACTCGGTCACAGCCTTCTTGTCCTCGCATTGATCGACATATTCCAGCAGGGTGTTTATGCGGCGCAGGTTGCCCCACGACCAGCCGCCGCCGGTGTTCGGAACGGTGCGCTTGTCGCCTCCGTAGAGAACATCGGAGAGGGTCATCTGAACGAGCAGGTCGTTCTGCTCATCGTAGGGCGTCTTGTCCAGCAGGTTGTCGTAAAAGGGGTTGGAGAAGAGTTCCAGGTCGCTTCTTGTCTTGAAATAGTCGAACTGCGTCACCCGATCCAACGGTTCTTTGTCCAGCAGGGAGTCGCAGGCCGATAATCCTGCAATCAGCGTTGCTGCCAGTATGATTAATCGCTTCATGGTATTCGGATTTTGAAATTATTAGAAGGTGATGTCGATGCCGAACATGAACGTCTTGGCCCACGGATAGTAGGCGTTGTTGTTCACGCCGGAACGGTTGATAGCCGCTTCGGGATCGACGTACTTGGAGTTCTTTTTGAGCGGCGACCAGTAGCAAAGGTTCTCGCCCGAGAAATAGATGCGGATCTGGTCGATGCCGGCCTTCTTGGTGAGGGTCGCGGGGATCGTGTAGCCGACGGTCAGGTTTTTCAGGCGCAGGTAGCGGATATTTTGCAGGTAACGGTCGTTGACCTTGCTCAGATAACCTCCCGATGAAGAATAGGCTCTTGCGCGCGGGAAATAGGAGTTGGGATTGTCCTCAGCCCATACCTTGCCGAGGAAATCCGTCGGGAGGTAGGAGAGGTAGGGATAGGAATAGCAGCCCCAGAAAGGCATCATTTCTCCGTGGGGATACCAGTAGTGGTTGCCGGTTCCCTGGAAGAAGACCGAAGCGTCGAAGCCCATCCAGCGGATCGAGGCGTTGATGCCGTAGGAGAGCGTCGGGAGCGAGTTGCCCAGGATCGTCCGGTCGCCCGGCTTGTCGACGGTGTCGTTGCCGACTCCCCAGACGCCGTTGCCGTCGAGGTCGACGAACTTCAGGTCGCCGGCCTGCCAGCCGCCGGTCAGACGGCCCGTGCTGTAACTCAGGTCGACCTCTTTGGCATAGGCCTGCGCCTCTTCGGTGGTCTTGAAGAACCCGTCGGTCTTGAAGCCCCAGATTTCGCCGATCTCCATGCCGACGTAATAATCTCCCTTTGTCAGGTTGGTCAATGACTTGTTCGGGTTGTTGTCGTATTTGGTGATGACGCTCTTGTAGTCGCTGAGGTTGAAACCGACGCTGTATTCGAACGGTTTGCCGGCGAGTTTGAACTGGTCGCGCCAGCTGACGGAGAGCTCATAACCCTTCGTACGCAGTTCGGCGGAGTTCATGCTGGGCGAATCGGCCCCGTATACGCCGGGCAGCGCCATTCCGTCGGTCAGCATGTCCTTCGTGTCGCGGATGTAGACGTCGCCGGTGAAGTTGAGCCGGTTGTTCAGCATGGTGAGATCCAGACCCAGGTCCCACTGCTGGGCGGTTTCCCAGGTCAGGTCGGAGGCTACGGGGGCGCCCAGCGAGGAGTATTTGCCCTTTATGCTGCCGTCGAAGGTGTAGTTGCTGAAATCCTTGTTCGTGATCAGGCGCATGTAGGTGTAGTAGGACGACACGTTCTGGTTGCCCAGGCTGCCGAACGAAGCGCGCAGCTTGAGGTTGTCCACCAGGTCTTTGGCGTTGCCGAAGAACGGCTCCTCGGAGATGCGCCATCCGGCCGATGCCGAGGGGAACAGGCCCCAGCGGTTGCCCGGTGCGAAACGCGACGATCCGTCGTAGCGTCCGCTCACCTCGAAGAGGTAGCGCCCTTTGTAGTCGTAGTTGATACGGGCGAAGAAGCCTGCCAGGGCGTATTCGTTCTGGCCGCCGCCGTAAGCGCCCTCCGTGGGAGAGCCCGTTGCCAGATTCAGGTCGTCGAGGTTTATGGAGGAGAGGTTGATGCCTGCCACCGAGACGTTCTTGCTGGACCACGTTTCGTAGTTGAATCCGGCAGTTGCCGACACGTGGTGCGCCTCGCCGAACGTTTCGTCGTAGTTGGCGTAGACGTTGGCCGAATAGTAGTTGCGCGTCTGAACCACTTCGTCGAGCTGGTTCATGCCGGCGCCCGTGTCGTAGGCGAGCAGCGGCCCGTCGGGGTATTCGCGGTAGTTCATTGCGGAACTGCGGCTCGTATTGCGGTTCTGGTAGAGGCGGTAGGTGAAGTCACCCGTGATGCTCAACGTCTTGAACGGCGTGATGACCAGGCGTGTCGTGTTCGAGAAGTCGTTCGAGCGGTCGACGTTGCGGTGCGTGCCCTCGTTGAGCAGGATGTGGCGTCCGTTGGCGATCTTGTAATCGAGATACGGCGTGCTGTAAAGCCACGATCCGTCGGGGTTCTTCATGGGGAAGTTGGCCAGTGCGTGGCGGGCGCTGTAAGCGATGGTGTTGTCTACGCTGCCGTCTCCCAGAGACTTGTAATTCGACGAGAAGAACGACGTGTTGTTCGAGAGCGTTGCCCACCGGTTGATCCGAAAATCGAGTTTCGCACGCAGGTTGTACTTGTTATACACGTCGGGATGTGCGCGCTGAATACCTTCCTGGCGGTCATAGGCGCCCGAGACGAGGTATTTGATGTCCTTCGTGCCGCCGCTGAGCGAGATGTTGTGCTGCTGCACGGGCCGACGCTGCTGGAAGAGCATGTCCCACCAGTCGTAGTTGCCGTAGTAGACCCACTGTTTGCGGCCGTTGCGGATCTCTTCGACGACCCACGGACGGTCGGGATGCTCGGTCCTGTCGTTCACGCGCGCCAGCAGCTGCTGCATGTCGTGATCGTTGTATTTGACATAGTTCGTTCCGGAGTCGGCCTGCCAGAACTTGTTGACCGTATAGACCGACCAGTAACCGCGGTTCTCGTAGTCGGTCGAGGTCGTGGCCTCCTCCCAGCCGAAACGGCCGCTGTAACGCACCGTCGCCTTGCCGTCCTGGGCCGAGCCGTTCTTGGTGGTGACCAGGATGACGCCGAAGGCTGCGCGGGCGCCGTAGACGGCTGCCGCCGAAGCGTCCTTGATGACCGAGATCGACTCCACGTCGTTGGGGTTGACGCGGTTCAGGTCGCCCACCACGCCGTCGATCAGCACGAGCGGGTCGGCCGAGTTGATCGAGTTGACGCCGCGGATGTTGATCGCCGGCGTGCTGCCGGGTTTACCCGAGGAGGTGGTGATGTTGAGACCCGCTACGGAACCCTGCAACATGCTGCCCAGCGAATGGGTGACGCGGTTTTCGAGCTCCTTGCTCCCTACGGTCGCAACGGCGCCGGTCAGGTTGACTTTTTTCTGCGTACCGTAGCCGATTACGACGGTTGCATCGAGCATGATGGCGTCCTCTTGCAGGTAGATCGTGATGCTGTTCCGGCTTGAGGGAACCGTCACTTTCTGGGGCAGGTAACCCAGGCAGGTGACCTGGAGAACGGCTTCTCCCGACGGAACCTGGATTTTGAAGGTGCCGTTTTCAGAGGTTGTGACGCCTTTGGTCGTACCATCGACCAGAACGGCTACACCCACGAGCGGCTGTTGATTGGCGTCGAGGACTTTTCCCGACACCTCCCTGTTCTGGGCCGAAAGGGCTGTTATTCCCCCTCCCAATACCAGAAGAAGAGATAGAACCAGTGGTCTTAATACTCTCATAAGATCTGTGTTTGTTGGTTGCTGAATTCAACTTGCAAATGCAACAGAATTCTGATTAATAATTTGTTTGCTGAATTCAACTTGCAAATGCAACAGAATTCTGATTAATAATTTGT